>Ga0255355_1000235_pt1 | contig 37271 bp, 36 predicted proteins | sample HBST75metaG_FD_189943 | JGI IMG/M metagenome (GOLD analysis project Ga0255355, IMG submission 189943) | Peat soil microbial communities from Stordalen Mire, Sweden - H.B.S.T75 | ecosystem: Environmental > Terrestrial > Soil > Wetlands > Peat | place: Sweden: Norrbotten County, Stordalen Mire...
GAGACAACAAACAACCACCTAAAGCCCGCGCCTGGATGCAACTGAACCCGCAATTTCGGCTGTAACTGCGTCAGAACCTCATTACATAGCAATCACGCTGCAAAATCGTGAGCTGTGCAGAGGCTCCTTAGACTCGTGAAGCTACAGGCCTTCTGCGCGGATCGCATCCAGCATCTTGCGGTCTTCGGCGGTGAGGTCGGCGCCCGCAAGCAGGTCCGGGCGGTTGGCCAGGGTCTTGCGCAACTGCTGCTCGCGCCGCCAGCGGCGGATGAGGCGGTGGTCGCCGTTCATCAAGACCCCCGGGGTGGGCAGGCCGGCAAACTCGGCGGGGCGGGTGTAGTGGGGATAATCCAGCAACCCCCCGGCGCCATGCTGGGAGCGGGGAACGCCCTCCGTATCGGTCGAGATTTCCTCGTCGGCTGCGCCAAAGCTCTCGAATTCGCTGGATGCCTCGTTGCCGAGGACGCCAGGAATCAGGCGCATGGCGGCATCCACGACCACAGCCGCAGCCAATTCGCCGCCGCTGAGCACGTAGTCGCCAATGGACAACTCCATGTCGCAGTAGATCTGGTTAATGCGCTCGTCCACGCCCTCGTAGCGGCCGCAGATCAGCACCAGGCGATCCAGCTTGGAAAGCTCGCGGGCCACGGCCTGGGTGAATGGCCGACCCTGTGCCGACATCAGGATCACGCGGGTGCGGGCGGAAGAGGCTGTGGGCGCGGCCTCTGCGGTGGCTTTAGGCTCGATGCCCAGCGAAGCCAGGGCCTCGGCCAGAGGTTCGGGCTTCAGCACCATGCCTTCGCCGCCGCCGAAGGGGCGATCGTCCACGGTCCGATGCCGGTCGTGGGTAAAGTTGCGCAAATCGTGCAGGCCTACCGTCACCAGACCTTCGGTCTGCGCCCGGCGCACGATGCCGTACTCAAAGATGCCGGTAAAGAACTCGGGAAAGATGGTGACGATATCAAATTTCATACGCTAATCCCAAGGATATAAGAAAGATTTCCGCCGCTCGTCGTCCGACTTGTGCTTTACTGTGGGGCGATAGATATGGCGGACTTTGAAACGCTGCTAAATCGCTGGCAGTCGGCCGGGGTTCTGGATGCGAGTTCGGCCGACGGCATTCGCGCGTGGGAGGCGGAGCAGGAGAAGCCCGCCGGTCTGCGCTGGCAAGGACTGGCTGCGCTGATTCTGGGGGCGATTCTGCTGGCCTGTGGCGTGGTGCTACTGGTCTCGGCGCGGTGGGACGAAATCTCCCCCGGAGCGCGGTTTGCCGTTGTGCTGGGCATGGTGGCCGTCTTTCACCTGGGCGCAGGGTGGGCGCGCAAGAATTTTCGCCCGCTTTCGTCTGCGCTTCATGCGGTGGGAACGGTTTCGACCGGCGTGGCCATTGCCCTGGCCGGGCAGATCTTCAACATCCAGGATCACTGGCCGGCGGCGGTTCTGCTGTGGGCTCTGGCCGCGCTCGCGGGCTGGATTCTGCTGCGCGACGAAGCGCAGAAGACTCTCACATTGCTGCTGGTTCCCGCATGGATGTTCTCGGAATTGGCATTTCACGCCCAAGGACATATCGGCGCAAACGTCTTTACCGGCCGTTTTCTGCTGGTTTGGGCGGTGCTGGATCTGACCTTTTTCCTGGAATCCCAACAAAAGATCATGCAGGCCGTTCTCTTCGCGGTCTCGGTGGTCGCCGGGCTGACTGGAACGATCCTGATGCTGGGAGGCTGGGTCGCGTGGTCGTCGCAGCAGACCTTTTTATCCTTGTGGACCCTCCTGTTCGGATGGGTCGTGATTGCCGCACTGCCGCTTTTCTTCTCGGTATTTCGCTTTCGCAAGAGCCTGCTGCCGGTAGCGGCAGCCGTGGTTTTCTCTATCGCGCTGCCGTGGTGCCAACGTACTTGGATTGAGTACGGCGACAACGGCGCGGGCTCCAAATATGTTCTGCACCGGCACGCACCCAATCTCGCGGCTCACGCGCTGGTGGCGGCCTTTGCCGTTTTCATGATTTGGTGGGGCGTGCGGCTGCTCTCACGAGCGCTGGTGAACGTGGGCATTTTGGCGTTTGGCGTCTCGGTGGGATGGTTCTACTTCAGCGACCTGCTCGACAAGCTGGGCCGCTCGCTGGGGCTGATCGGATTGGGCGTGCTGTTCCTGGCCGGCGGTTGGGCGCTTGAGAAAACGCGCCGCCGCCTGCTGGAACGCATGGGGAAAAACAGCGTTTCCGAGGAGGCCGAATGAAGCTCTCCAAGACCTCGCTCGCGCTGCTGGTGCTGCAATTGGCGCTGGTCTCGACGGTGGGAGCAAAGTACGTTTACCAGCGATGGAACGCGCCGCGGGTCTGGACGCGGGTGGCGGCCGATGACCCGCTGCCGGTTATGCACTGGCGCTACCTGCGGCTGCGCATGACGGTGGACGGGTGCCAGAGCACTCTTCCGCTGGCGAGTGAGGCCAATTTCCCGCGCAACGTGGACGGCACGCCACGGGGCAAGGACTTCTCGGTGGTTGCGCCGAAATACATTGAGTTTCCGGCGCGGCTGAAGGTGATGAACAACAAGCTGGAGGCGATCCGCATTCCCGAGAGTGAGAGCCGTCTGCTGGGAGTGCCAGTTCGGGCGACGCCGGGAATGCCGTGCAGCGCGTTCCTGATCGACGAACCTGTCAATTTCTACATTGCGAACGACGCATCCAGGCTGCTGCCCATCAAGACCGGTCAGGAATTGTGGATTGAAGTGACGGTCCCGTCTCAAGGGCCGCCCCGCCCGCTGCAGTTGGCGCTGAAACAGGACGGCGCGTGGAAACCGCTGGCGTTCCAGTAGAACTCCGCCGGTTTTCTCAATCGCGCGCGTTGATTCCATTGGACTTAATGAATTACTCTAGGCGCATTTTTGCTCAATTCCTGTTTTTTGTGTGTCTTTAAAGGTCAGAAAATAATATAGATACGTTCATGCTCCCTTCTGGAAAGCGAACAAAAAGAGAACGCACCCCCCGGGGGGTGGGGGGGGTGCTTTGGTGGTACGGACCGGGCAGATAGCTGACATTTTGAACGAGACATGGCACCAGTTCATGCCCCTATTGTGCACGCGAGGAGGCTAATGATCTGCAAGCAGTTTGCAGCCGAAGTCCGCGCATCACTGGAGGCCTGGTTGCGGTGCGGAAGGCGTTGAAAATGCAGATCTTTCGCTGCGCTCAGGATGACAAGGGGGATGGTTTAAAAGACCTGGCAAGTTAGCTCCTGCTTGCGCAGGGTTGGCGAGTTGGCGGGTTAGCTGGAGCTGTGGGAGGAGGGGCCCTGGTGGGAAGGTGGAGATCCGAATGTGGCCGGGTTGGGGATGAGGTTTCCCAGGTCCCAAAATCGGGACCTGGGGCACCCAGGTTTGGTCGGAGCCACGGAAGGGGGCGCTTTGGGGTTCTTGCTATCCCACATCTCAAAATCGAGATGTGGGGCACCCATATTCAGTGGCGGGGAAAGGTCCACATGCCGATGCTTTCGGGAACCATCGGCTTTGGTCTCTCTCTAAATGGCAGTGGTCCGCTTCGAGCGGTAGGCTTCAAATGGTGGTGAGTTGCTTGGAGCGGCGCGCCTTTTTTGTCTTCGCTGGCGGACCGGAGGGGGCCGCGACCCATTTTCCGCTGGGGGGCCGGGGTCCGGCGGCCTGGATCGCCAGGGTGGAAATGTTGGATGCGTCCAGAACGGCCATCATGGCGTCTTGCGCGCTGGTCCAGACCGGGTGGGCCGAACAGTGAAGCTTGCGGCTGCAGGAGGCTCCCGACATCAGGCATACATTCAACCGGATAGGGCCGTCGATGGCTTCAATCACCGCGCGCATGGTGGCTTCGCGGCCGGCGGGCAAAATCTCGAAGCCGCCGGTCTGCCCTCGGCGCGAGGCGATGAATTTGGCCCGGCACAAGGACTGCAAAACCTTGGAGAGAAAGCTCTCTGGAGATGCCGTCGCCTTGGCCAAGGTGGGCAGCAGCGTGCGCTCGCCGGCGGGAAGCGTTGCCAGGTGAATCATCACGCGCACCGCGTAGTCGGCGGCCCTCGTCAACTGCATGGATGAACCGGAACGTGCCATGGGTCGGATTCCTTTTTCCTTGATGCTATCTGATGCTATCGCGGATCAGAGGGGGCGCGAAGGAGAACTCGATTCCGGCCGCTTTCCTTCGACTCTTTGACAGCCGAAAGGTCCGCTGCCAGCGGACACCCCTCGCAGTTTGGGGTGCGGCGGCAATGGGCCTTGCCTACGGCGACGGTGAGGGCATGGAACTCGTTGAAGAGACAGGCCTGGGATTCGGGTGGATCGGCGGCGAAGGTCTCCCTGGTGAGGCCAACCAGCGCCTCGTACCCCCTGCGGTTGCGTCCGGGTGCGGGGGTGAGCAGCCCATGGCGCTCCGCGATTCGGCGCAGATACTCGTCGGCCATGGGAACCGCGTGGCCCAACGCATAGAGGAGCAACGCATCGGCAGTCTCCGGACCCACGCCGGGCAAAGAAAGCAGGCGGCGGCGCAAGGCCGGGGTGGGGAGAGCGGCAAGATTTTCCAGCGATCCGCCAAACTCCTCGTCCAGCATGGCGACGAAGGCCTTGAGCGCGGGCGCTTTGCGGGTATTGAAGCCGGAGGGTTGAATCAGCCGGCGCAACTCTTCGAGGGGAAGGGCGCGCAGTCCCTTCACCGTCAACGCGCCGGCAGTGCGGAGATTGTCCAGCGAGCGCTCGACGGCAGCCCAGGCGGTGTTTTGTGTAAGGTAGGCTCCCAGCACCACCTCGAACGGCGCCTCGGCCGGCCACCAGTGCTGCGGGCCATAGGCCGCGGCAAGCCGGCTGTGCATTGCCCGGAGGCGCTGCGCAGGAGTGAGGCACTTTTTCATTGGAGCGAACCCTGGTCGGCCGGGGGAGACTGAAGCTGCACCTTCCACTCCAGAATGCGCGCACGGGCGGCAGCAGCCTCCGCCTCCGGGACGTGGCCCGCCTGTTGCAGGGCAATGGAAAGAGCGGTGTGGGCCAGCGGGTCGGCTGGGGTGAGGGCGGTGAGGGCGAGAGCCGCGCCCACGGCCTGTTCCAGACGGCCTGCGTCGCGCAGCGCCCGCACCAGCCCGTGGTGAGCCTCAATGTGCTTGGGCTCCGCGGCAATGGCGGCGCGAAAGGCTCTTGCGGCTTCCGCTGCCTTGCCTGCGGCGAGCAGGTCGAGGCCGCGCTGGGAGAACTCGGCGGCAGTGGTGGGAGCGGTGGGGTTCATGGTGCTTTTAGGATAATGGCTGGGAAGATGCGGCGACTGAGGAGGGCGAAGTGAAGAGTCACACGGAGTACCTGGTATTTGAGACCAAGAAGCGGCGGGAGATGGTGCACATTACCGACAAGGTGGAGGCGATTGTGCGGAAGAGCGGCGTGAACGATGGGCTTTGTTTTGTCTCGCCGATGCATATCACTGCCGCGGTCTACGTGAACGACCTGGAAAGCGGGTTGATCGAGGACATCGGGAAGTGGCTGGAGGGGTTGGCCCCGGCGCGGCCCGATTACAAGCATCATCAGACGGGCGAGGACAATGGCGACGCGCACCTGAAGTCTCTTCTGCTGCACCACGAGACCACGTTGCCAGTGACCAACGGACGGCTGGACCTGGGCCCGTGGCAGCGCGTGTTTTATGCGGAGTTCGACGGACAGCGCCCCAAGCGGGTGATCGTGAAGGTGCTGGGGATCGAGTAGCCGCGCGCAAAGTGATTCAGCCGGATGCGTGCGGAGGCGTAAACTGCCGCGAGGCGATAAACTCACTTCTATGCAGCCACGCACCACAGCCCGCGTCAGTCTTACCGCGCTGCTCGGCACTCCGGTGACCGATGCGCAGGGGCATTTGCGCGGGCGGCTGAAGGATATTGCCGTGGCTACCGGGCCGGATGCCGGCAAGGTGGCCGGCATGGTGCTGAAGACCCGCGACGGGCTGTTTATCGTGCCCTCGCAGGAAGTGATGGAGACTCCGGCAGGCACGCTGGAGCTGCGCTCGTCTGGCGCGCTGGTGCCGCTGGAGGATCAGGGCAACTACCTCTATCTGCAGCAGGACCTGATCGACCGGCAGATCATCGATATTCACGGGCGCAAAGTGGTGCGCGTGAACGATGTGGATCTGGAGTGGATGGGCCAGGGCGCGGCACACCTGCTGCGCGTGGCTGAGGTCGAGGTGGGGCTGCGTGGGGCCTTCCGGCGGGTTTTCAGCGGGCTTTTGCCGCGCGCGACCCTGGAGACGCTGTCCCGCAAGTTTCGTGCCAGCGGCATTCCCTGGCAGTTTGTGGACGTGATCGAGGTGGATCCGGCGCGGCGTGTGAAGCTGCGCATTGAGTATGAGCGACTGGCCGGGATTCACCCGTCCGATCTGGCCGATATTCTGGAAGACCTGGCTCCGGCAGAACGCGAGGCGGTGTTCACGTCGCTGGACGAAGAAGTGGCCGCCGAGACGCTGGAAGAAGTCGACCCGAAGCTGCAGAAGGCGCTTCTCGAAAAGCTCGACGAGGAGCGAATTGCGGACATCGTGGAGGAGATGGACCCCGGAGCGGCCGCCGACCTGCTGGCAGAATTGCCCGAGGAACAATCCGACGCCATTCTGGAGGAGATGGAGCCCGAGGAACGGCAGGAAGTTTCCGGACTGCTGGAGTTCGATGAGGACTCCGCTGCCGGCTGCATGACCACGGATTTTGTTTCCCTGGGCATGGATGCGACCGTGGCAAACGCGGTCCAGGCGCTGCGCACATTCGATGGCGACCCGGAGAGCGTGACCGAAATCTACCTGCTGGACGAAAATCGCGTGCTGCGCGGGTCGATCGGGCTGGCGCGGGTAGTGATGGCCCATCCGGAAACCCGTTTGGCCGTGCTGGCGGAGCCACGGACGCTGTCCTGTCCGGCCGACCTGCACCAGAATCAGTTGGCGGAGTTCTTCGACAAATACAATCTGCACGCCCTGCCGGTGGTGGACGTGAAGGGCCGGATGGTGGGGGTGGTGCAGGCCGACCACGTGATCGCCTTCCTCCGCGAGAAACTTTAATCGTCTTTTTTCGGTTTGTGCTCAATTCTGCTCACTTCTTTTCCTCCGACCCGGCTAAGGTCCTTCTTAGTTGTGGCTCCCCCTACGTCGCACGCGGAGTGGCGCTTTGCCTGGAAAGGCATCACTCCGCGTCCACTGGACGGCGGTTCCGACGGCGAAAATGCCCGTCGAGCGAAGAAAAATCCATCAATTATCCAGTAGTGTGAAACAATTCAAGGATGGTGCAGTTTCCCAAAATCATCCAGGGCGGCATGGGTGTGGGCGTTTCCAACTGGCGTCTCTCTCAAGCCGTTTCCAAGCTCGGTCAGCTCGGTGTGGTCTCCGGAACCGCACTTGACCAACTCTTTGTCCGTCGCCTTGCCGATGGCGACCCCGGCGGCAACATGCGCCGCGGCGTCGATGCCTTTCCGTTCCCGGAGATGGCGCGCCGCGTGTGGCAGGAGTACTTTGTCCCCGGCGGGAGGCCTGCGGGCGCACCTTATCCAACCACGCCTATGCACCAGCGGCGCGAACTGCGCAAGGTGGTGGAACTGTGCATTGTGAGCAACTTCGTCGAGGTGTTTCTGGCCCGCGAGGGGCACAAGAACGATGTGGGCATCAACTTCCTTGAGAAGGTGCAGATGCCGCACATGTCGTCCATTTATGGCGCGATGCTGGCCGGGGTGGGCTATGTTCTGATGGGCGCCGGCATTCCGCTGCACATTCCGGGCGTGATCGATGCCTTGGCGGCTCAACGGCCGGCCGAATACAAACTCTCTGTCAGCGGCGCGGCGCAGGGCCAGGACACGGCCATGCAGTTCGATCCCGCAGATTACGTCGAAGGCCCGCTGCCATTCCTCAAGCGGCCCAGATTCCTGGCCATTGTTTCTTCCAACACGCTGGCGACCACCATGCTGCGCCGGGCCAGCGGCCGGGTGGACGGGCTGGTGCTCGAGACTCCCACGGCGGGCGGGCACAATGCGCCTCCCCGCGGCAAGCTGCAACTCAATGCTGCCGGCGAACCGGTCTATGGCGAACGAGACCAGGTGGACCTAGCTGGTCTGCGCGCTCTGGGCGTGCCCTTCTGGCTGGCGGGCGGGTATGGAAACGCCGAGAGCGTCCGCTATGCGCTGGAACAGGGAGCGACAGGGGTGCAGGTAGGCACCGCATTTGCCTTCAGTGAAGAATCGGGGTTGGCTCCCGAGCTGAAGCAGAAGCTGCTTGCCCAGGCCGTGGCCGGGACCGGAGATGTGTTCACAGATCCTCTGGCCTCGCCTACGGGATTTCCGTTCAAGGTGGCCCAGATGCAAGGGTCGTATTCCGATCCAGAAGTTGCCGAGGCGCGGACCAGGGTTTGCGATCTGGGTTATTTGCGGGAGGCCTATGCCGCTCCCGACGGCGTGATAGGCTACCGTTGCGCCGCCGAACCGGTGGCCAACTTTGTCTCCAAGGGAGGCAAGGTGGAAGAGACGGTGGGCCGCAAGTGCCTTTGCAACGCGCTCATGGCCAACATCGGGCTGGCGCAGATCCGGAAGAATGGAACAGTGGAACCGCCGCTGGTGACCGTGGGCGACGATCTGAACACCGTGGCGCAGTTCCTGGCCCCTGGCCGGAAGAGCTACACGGCGGCAGACGTGGTCAAGTCCCTGCTGAGCCTGAGCTGGAGTGTGCCGGTGGAAGCGGAAGCGCTCGACCGCGAGCCGGTGCTGGCCGCAACCGTCTGATCGTCCCAATCTTTTTATTTCGCGGCCGAGGGTGCTTACCCTCGGCCGTTTTGGCATAGAGAGCGGCTGCAAGTGGCTGATCGATGCAGGAATGTGATTCTGCCCTCGATCGCTGTTCCCTACTGCTCACTGCCTTTACAATCGACAGTGATGACCACCCCGACTCACGCACAGCAACTGCTCTCTCTTCTCGCTCGTCTCAGCTTCCGCCTCGGCCAGTTCAAGCTCTCCTCCGGCGGCACCAGCGATTACTACGTCGATTGCCGCACGACCACACTCCACGCCGAGGGGGGCCGTTTGACGGGCCACTCCGTGCTTGAGCTGCTTGAGACGCACCGCATTGATGCGGATGCGGTTGGCGGCCTGACGATGGGTGCGGACCCGATTGTTTCAAACGTCGCTACCGCGAGCGCCTGGCACGCTCTGACCGATCCCAGCGCCGCTCTTCTGCATGGATTCCTGGTGCGCAAGGCGGAGAAGGCGCACGGCACCGGACGCCGCATCGAGGGATTCTGCCGCAAGGGCGCCAAGGTGGTGATTGTGGACGACGTCTGCACCACCGGAGCCTCCACCATCAACGCCATCGAGGCCGCGCGGGAGGCAGGAATGACGGTTGCCGCAGTGGTTTGCCTGGTGGAGCGCGAAGAAGCCAACGGGCGCGCCGGCGTGGAAGCAGCCGCCCAGGGCGCTCCCTTCCTGAGCCTGTTCACTGCATCGCAGGTCAGGGCCGAGCACCTGCAACAGATCGAAGCCGCAAAGATATAAGCTGATCGGCATTCTTCCCGCTGACGGTTGCCTGACAATCGGCAGCGGGAAAAGTGAATCCATCGACCTGGTCTCTGACCGCCTGACGATGGGCCCTGAGGTCGAGGTTTCCCAGGTCTCAAACTCGAGACCTGGGAAACCCATGCTGTGCGGAAAGGGTTGAAAATGCAGATCCTTCGCTACGCTCAGGATGACAGTTCAATCTTGATATAAGCTTTGGTTTTGATATGAACTTTTGGGACCCAACACCAAAAGGGCTGCAAACTCTTTGATTGCAGAGGCGAAAAGCGACTCCGGGATCAACCCGGAGCCGCTTGGCAGAGACTTCTGGGGGAAGCCGCCTGGCAAATTCTGTTTGGTTGGTTGATATTCCTGGCTATTGATTGGTCGCTGTCTGGTCCGAGGCGGCGGTGGAGTTCTCCAGCAGCCGGATCTGGACCCGACGGTTCTGTTTGCGGCCTTCCGCAGTGGTGTTTGGGGCCACTGCCTTGTCCTTGCCGATGCCAATCAGATAGAACTTGTGCGCCTGGATCCCGTACTTCGAGGCCAGGTACTCGACGACCGCATCCGTCCGGCGCTGGCTCAGCTCGTAGTTGTACTGGACCGGGCCGGTTGAATCCGTGCCGCCCGTAACCTCCAGGATGTAGCCCTTCGCCGATGCCAGTTGCGCTGCGAAGGTGTCCAGTTGATCGCGGTCGGCTTTGGTCAGAACCGCCTTGTCAAAGCCGAAGGTCACGGCCACGTCGGCTGCTGGCTTGTAGTTGTCCAGGCCCTTCACAACGCTGTCCAGGGAGTCGGCGCGGTGAACTGCGTTGTTGGCAGCCATTTCCGCGTCGCCGGCCGACTTGCCCGCGTTCTGAGCATTCTGGTTGGCCGTGTCCGCTGACCCTTGCGCTTTCTTAATGCCCGATTGCGACCGGTCATCCACGTCGTGGATTTGCTGGTTGTTGGCTGCCGTCCTGGTTTCCAACTCGCCGGTCTTCTCCACCAGCGGAGTCGTTTGTGTGCGCACATAATTCTTGGTGGCGCATCCCGTCACGGTCACTACGGCCATTCCCGCAAGCAAACTCATCACTCCAAATCGATAAGCGGACATTTTATGTTCCTCCCCGTGCCACGCCATTCGGTCGAAGATCGCAGGCAGGCCGGATTTTCTTTATCTTTTCACTGCACCTGATGCGCCAAATGAAATTTATCGCGTATGTGGTTGTAAATACGTATTTTGATCGAATATTTTCGATAGGTAACAAGCTCTGGTTCCGTGTACTTTTTACCCAATCCGGTAAGGATTGCGTGAAAGCAAGGCGCGGGAAACAGGGGGGTTGGAGGGCGGGCGCTTGTGGAGGAACTTCAAATGCAGCAAGTTGGCCCCCGCTTGCGCGGGGATAGCGAGTTAGCAGGTTGGCGGGATTTGTGGGAGGGAGGCGGGGCGATTCGGGAAGGCTGATTGAGGTTCGGGGTTTCCCACCCTTTCCGCGATGAAACTGCGGAAAGGATGGGGCACCCATCTTCAGTAGTCGTGCTCACTTGTCCCGCACGGGGACCACCCACCTGATTTTCGATTGAAGGGATTGGTTCCGTTCAGCCGCCGAGGTCGACCAGGTCGACGGCGCCGACGGGACGCTCCAGGAAGCGCGAACCGAGGCGCTCAAACTTCTCGACCGAGTCGGTGGCGAAGCAGTGGATGTCCGTTTGCGGATCGGTGGGGCCGGGGAGGGGAAGGCGGCCGTTGATGAGGCGCACGGCGGCTTCGGCGGCGGCCAGAGCGGAGTCAATGACCCTCATGCCGGGGGGGACAAGGCGCTCGAAGAGGGGACGCAGGAGCGGGTAATGGGTGCAACCCAGGACCAAGGTGTCAGGGTGCAGGCCCTCGGCAGCGGCTTCGGCATTGAGCTCATCGAGATAGATGCGGATGACTTCGGCGGTAACCGGATGGCTGGTCCAGCCCTCTTCGACCAGGGGCACCAGGAGCGGACAGGCCTTCTCATAGGCGCGCAGGCCTTGGGCGTGGCAGGCGGCGGCGTAGGCGTGGCTCTGGACGGTGGCGTCAGTGGCGATGACCAGCACGTCACCCGAGCGGGAAGCGGCACAGGCAGCGGCGGCGCCGGGCTCGATGACGCCCAGGACCGGAACCGGAACCGATTCGCGGATGGCGTCGAGAGCCAGGGCGCTGGCGGTGTTGCAAGCAATCACCAGGAACTCGGCGCCCTGCTTGTCGACCAGAAAGCGGGCGCTTTCAGAGGCGTAGCGGGCGATGGTGCGGCGGGACTTGGAGCCATAAGGCAGGCGCGCCGTATCGCCCAGAAAGACAAAGCGGGCGCGGGGCAGCCGCTGGATGAGCGCGCGGAGGACGGTGAGCCCGCCGAAGCCGGAATCGAAAACGCCGATGGTGGGGGGGGTAGAAGAAGTCATTCTTTCAGAACCAATCACGGATGAGTTGCCTCGGTGGAGACGGCGTCAGCGGCCAAGTAGGTGCGGGTCAGGTCTGCATGGCCGGCGAGGGTGGGATGGGGCTGGCCATCCACCAGAAAGCGCACCTGGGTCACGTTGGGAAGGTTGGCGTGCAGGGTGGCGCAGATGGAAAGCACGGTGAGGGTTTCCGTCTGGATGCCCGAAGGATGGCCGGAGACGAAGCTGCCGGTGAGGTTGACGACCGCCAGTTGCGAGCCGGAAGGTTGCGGAGCGGCGGAAGAGTTGGCCATGGGTTCGGTGAAGCGTGGGTCGCGGAAGTGGGGGTCTTTGGTGGCGGTGGGGTCTGGCGCAGGAGAGGCGGCGCCGAGTTCCGGAGCCGGGAGCAAGAAGACCTGGGCCACGGAGGCAGCGCCGCCGGGGACGGGGTGGGTGGCGTCGGGCGCGGCATAAAGGTCAAGGAGCTTGCCCAGGACGGCACGCGCGCGGGAACCGGGGTCCTCGGGCAGCGGCAGGGAGCGAACCTGGGTGAGCAGAGAGCTGTCACTGTCATTCGCCACGACCAGGGTAGCCTGCTCAGAGGGAGCGACTTCGGGAGCCTGGGTGGGAGCGGAATCCTCACCGGCGACCAGGCGCTGGTGGGCGCGCTCGCGCAGGTTCCAGAGCACCACGGCCATGACCAGGGAGGCGACGAGCAGGAGAGAGAAGAGATATTTCTGGTAGCGGGGAATCACGGTCAGTGAGCCTCCGAGCGCCATTCCAGCAGCGCGTCGGCCAAGGCCCTGGTGAAGCGCGCCTGGTAGCCCGCGTTGTCGAGGCCGTTGACAATCTTCTGGCCATCGCGCTCGGGCGCGATTTCAAGGGCTACGGCGGGGCAGGACATGCTGTCCATGGCCGGCAGGGCGGTGCGGCCCAGAGTGACCTGCATGCCGGCGCGCTGGAGAGCGGAGTTGAGCGACCCGGCCAGGGCCAGGCTGCGGGTGACGGAAGCAGCCTGCGCGGTTTTCCAGGGAGCGAAGCGCGCGGGCGGAGCCGGCGCGAGCGAGGAAGCGAAGAGGTGAACGCCGGAGCCGCTCTCAGAGGCGTGCAGGATGAGGCAGGCCTGGGCCGCGGCGTGGTTGGCCACCTCTGCGCGCTGGTTGGAGCCGAGGGACGCGTCGGACTCGCGGGTGGTGACGACCTGGATGCCGCGAGCTACGAGCAGAGAACGCAGTTTGACGCTGAGGGCAAGAGTGAGGGCTTTTTCCGCCTGGCCGGTGCTCAAGCGCGCGCCGGAGTCATCGCCGCCGTGAGCGGCGTCGAGCACGACAACGAAGCGGGATGGGGGATTCAAGGCAGAGGGCGGCTGCTGGGCGGGGGCCGGCAATGAAGCCAGCCCGCCCGCAACAATAGCCGCCAGTACCCAGCTAATCGAGCGCATAGATGGCCAAACCGCTGAGCAGCTTGGGGAAGAAGTCAGTGGACTTTTGCGGCATGACGTCGCCGGCAAAAGCCACTTCCTTCAACTGTTCCATGGTGACAGGGTTGGTGAGGAAGACGACGTTGGCCTCGCCGCGGTGGACCTGCTCGACGGCCTCGGCTGCATCGCGGAGGTAGCGGAGGTTGGTCTGCTCGCGCACCTTTTCAGCGTCGAGGCCGAGCAGGCGGTCGAGGACGACGGAGTGGAGAAGACTGAGGTCGAGCTGGCGCTGGCGCTCGGGCAGATGGGCGAGGGCGGCGGCGACGGGCTCGGGCTTGGAGCAGAGCAGGTAGGCGCCTGCGCCGGTGACGGCGACAAAAGCTGCGCCCTGCTGTTCCTTGAGGGTGGCGATATAGCTTGAGGCGTCTGCCGCATACAAAGCCTCGACCGTGAAAAACTCTTTGGCAGCGCGGACAAAAGCGGCCGGGTCAAAGTGCTCGAGGCTATGGACGACGCGGTGGGTGGGCAGAATGACCAGTCCATCGGAGTCCATATTGACGAAGGTCATCATGACCGCAGCTTCAGGGTAGGACGGCTGCGGCAGGCCGGTCGCGCTGAACTCGGGTTTGATGGGAGCGGTGGGCTGATGCTCTTTTGAGTAGTTGAGAGCCGTCTCATAGCGGTGGTGGCCGTCGGCAATGATGAGCTTCTTGTCGTCCATGGCCGAGGTGAGCAGGCGGATGGCGGCCGGATCGCTGACGCGCCACAAACGGTGGAGCACGCCGTACTCGTCGGTGACTTCCGCTTCAGCAGGAGCGTTGTCGTCATACAGAATCTTCTCGACGCTGCCGGCGGGGTCGGAGTAGAGCATGAAAATCTGGCCAAAATGGGCGCGGGTTGCCTTGAGCAGGTTGAGGCGGTCGCTCTTGGGCTTGGAGAGGGTCTGTTCGTGGCGGAAAACCACCTGTTCGGCGTAGTCGTGGAGCTTGCCGAGGGCGATGAAGCCGCGCCGTTCCTTCACGATTTCAGTTCCGGGGACCTTGAAACGCTGAGAATAGGCGAAGATGCAAGGGTCTTTTTCCCGGACCAAGATTCCCTTTTCGCGCCAGGCGCGAAAATCGCGTGCGGCGCGCGAGTAGACATTTTCGCCCCGTTCGGCGTCAAACAGTTCCGGCAGGCCGAGGATGATGCGCACCAGATTGTAGGGGCTGCGCAGGTAGTAAGCCTGCTGCATGGACGGAGAGATCTTGTCGTAGGGCTGGGTGACGACATCGTCCAGCCGGACAGCGGAGGGATTGTAACGCCAAGCACGAAAGGGATAGATGCGGGCCATCGGAAGGGTCTTGCTCCCCGTACAGACGATGAGATTTGCGCCCGCAGCCCCCACCTGTTCCCAGTGGAACCGTTGCGCGCATAGCCAAGATTGTATCCCAGTCGCCGCTCCCCTTCGTTCCATTTGCGCCCCAGGCCTTGGGATTTGACGGCACGGAAACGGCCGCACAGACGGAATGATAACCGTGCTAATATCGCCATCAATCCTTGGTGGAATGCGATGCGAAAGCTTCCTCACGAGCACGGGATTCCAAGCCGGAGCGGCAAGCCGAAAAGGCTGGGCAGCCGCTTATGGCTTTTCGCGCTGGCCGCGGCCTTGCTGGCGGCGCGCGCCCCGGCCCAGGACGACCCGCTGAACAAGGTGCATGTGCCGCCACCGGCAACTGCTACTCCGAGCGGGGCGGAGCCGGCGGGCGCGGAGGCTCCGGCAGCCACGGGTCCCGATGCGTTGAAGATTCATCCGGGAACGCGGATCCGGATGAATGTGGACATGGTGCTGGTGCCGGTGACCATTACCGACCCGATGAACAGGCTGGTGACCGGGCTGGATCAGCCGGACTTTCAGCTCTATGAGAACAACAGTCCGCAAAAGATCACTTCGTTTGCCAGCGAAGACGCGCCGGTGTCGATCGGGATCATTTTCGACCTATCCGGTTCGATGACATCGAAACTGATGCGGGCGCGGGAGTCGATTCTGCAATTCATCAAGACGGCCAACCCGCAGGATGAATTTTTCGTCATTGGGTTCAATGACCGGCCGGAGTTGATCGAAGATTTTACCAACTCGGTGGAGGACATCCAGGCGCGACTGGCCACGGTGCGGAGCGGGCACCGCACTGCCCTGCTGGACGCCATCTATTACGGTGTGGACAAGATGAAGGAAGCGCGGCACGAGCGCAAGGCGCTGCTAGTGGTGTCCGACGGGGGGGACAACCGCTCCCGCTATACGCCGGGCGAGGTGCGAGCGCAGGTGCGGGAGTCGGATACGGAGATCTATTCGATTGGGATCTTCGATCTGTATGCGGCCACTCCCGAGGAGCGGCAGGGGCCGGAACTGCTGGACGATTTGAGCACAGAGACGGGGGGAAGGCTGTTCCGGGTGGACGATCTGGCGGAGATGGGCGACATTGCCGAGAAGATTTCCACCGAACTACGTAACCAATATGTCATCGGATATCGGCCGAAGGACCTGACCCGCGACGGTAAGTGGCGTAAAGTGAAAGTGAAAGTGAATCCTCCCGCGGGATTACCCCCGCTGACTGTGCATGCTCGCACCGGCTACTATGCGCCTTTGCAATAAAGCGGTCCTCGTGGTTCTTCTTGCCGGAGCGGCGGTATCGCTTCCTGCACAACAAGCCCCGTCCCAGCCAGTGCCGGCCCAGGCTCCATCGTTGACGGTGGACCGCGATCCGGTGCGTTCGCCCGACCGCGAGACGGCGCCGGCCCCGGCGCAGCCCGCGCTGCGCAAGCAAGGCGAAGGCTACGTTCTGCACACGGACGTGGAAGAAGTGGTGCTGAACGCCACGGTGCTGGAAGGCACAAAGCTGGTTCCAGACCTGAAGAAGGACAGCTTTCAGATTTTTGAGGATGGGGTTAAGCAGAACCTGATCAGCTTCCAGCACACCGACCTCCCGGTGTCGATTGCGCTGGTGGTGGACAACTCCGGGTCCATGTCAAAGAAGCGGCCCTCGGTGAACAAGAGCGCCCTGGACCTGATTGCGGCTTCGAATCCCCAGGACGAGGCATTCGTAGTGAATTTTTCCGACGAGGCCTTCATCGACCAGGAGTTCACCGCTGATGTGAGCAAGCTGCGCGAGGGGCTGAGCCACATCGAATCGCGCGGCGGCACGGCGCTTTACGACGCGGTGGTGGCCTCGGCCGACAAACTGGTGGCGGACGCCAAGCGGCCCAAGCAGGTTCTGATTTTGATCACGGACGGCGAGGACAACGCGTCCACGCTGAATTTGGAGCAGACCATCCGGCGCGTCCAGCAACTTTCCGGGCCGGTGATCTACTCGATTGGACTGCTGTTTGGGGACGAGATGAGCCACTCCGAAGTGCGCCACGCGCGGCGGGCGCTGGAGATGCTCTCGACCGAGACGGGAGGGATTGCGTTCTTCCCCAAGTCGATTGAGCAGGTGGACCAGATCGCCGCCGAAGTGGCGCGGGACATTCGCAACCAATACACGCTGGGCTACCACTCCACCAAGCCGACCACCGAGCCGGGATTCCGGCGCGTGACGGTGACGGCCGAGGATAAGGGGCACGGCAAGCTCACCGTCCGCACACGGACAGGGTATTTTCCGGTGGTGCGGGTGGGGAAGCAAGCGCCGGCGCAGAGGTAGCGCTGCGGCTCTGCTGGAAATGTTGGGATCCTGAACGAGGCGAAGCGGCGAGAACCAATCCAGCAAAGAACAACTGCAGATCCTTCGCTTTGCTCAGGATGACAGCATCTTGGGTCGGGCGGTGAAGACGCAGGTTACGAAAACGTCATGGCTCGCCTGGTCGCGATAAGCTAGAGATCAGGAGCAAATTCCCAAGCCAATCATGTCCAATTACAAATACTCGACCCTTGCCGTTCATGCCGGGCAGTACCCGGATCCGCTGACGGGCGCAGTCAACGTGCCTGTCTATCTTTCCTCGACCTTTGAACTGACCGGCATCGGGACAGACAAGGGCTGGGACTACTCGCGCGCCGGGAATCCCACGCGCGACCGGCTGGAAGAAGCGCTGGCTGCCCTGGAAGGCGGCTTCAGCGCGCACGCATTCGCCAGCGGTATGGCGGCCATCTACGGACTGGTGGCGATGCTGCACTCCGGCGACCACCTGATTTGTTCGCGCGATGTGTATGCCGGAACGGTGCGCCTGTTCAACCAGATTGTGCGGCCCTACGGGATCGACATCGAATATGTGGATACCTCCGATCTGAAGGCTGTGAAAGCGGCGATCCGGCCCAACACCAAGATGATTCACGTGGAGACGCCGAGCAATCCGCTGATGGTTCTGAGCGACATTTCCGCCATTGCAGAGATCGCCCACGCGCACGGCGCGGAAGTGAGCGTGGACAACACGTTCATGTCGCCGGTGCTGCAGAGCCCGTTGGCCCTGGGCGCGGACATTGTGATGCATTCGACGACCAAATACTTGAATGGACACTCGGACTCGATTGGGGGCGCGATCATCGGCTCGACGGCCGCACACAAGGAGCGCTTCCTGCTGGTGCAGAAGGCCGCAGGCGGCATCCTGGGGCCGTTCGACTGCTTCCTGGTGCTGCGCGGCATCCGGACCATGCCGCTGCGGGTGAAGCAGCACGAGGAGAACGGGCACGCGGTGGCGGAGTATCTATCGACTCATGCCAAGGTGAGCCGGCTGAACTATCCGGGGCTGAAGAGCCATCCGCAGCACGAACTGGCCTGCCGTCAGCAGAAGGGCTTCGGCTCCATGCTGAGCTTCGACCTGGGGTCGCGCGATGCGGCCGGGCGGTTCCTGGGAGCGTTGAAGATCTTCCTGAATGCCGAATCGCTGGGCGGAGTGGAATCTCTGGCCTCGCACTCGGCCACCACGACCCATGCCGCTCTGACGGACAAGGAGCGCGAGGAGGCCGGGATTACGCAGGGGCTGATCCGGCTCTCGGTGGGCATTGAAGACAAGGAAGACCTGATCGCCGATCTGGAACAGGCCTTGGCGGCGGTGTAAGAGGAGCATCATGCAAGAATCGACGTTTGTGCTGGGGATCGACACCTGCGGACCGACCGGTTCGGTGGCTTTGGCGCGCCTGACCGGGGAGTCCGTGGAGATTCCCGGCCAGACGGAGATGGAAGGGCGCAGCTACTCGGCGACGCTGCTGGCAGAGATTAGTGAACTGCTGGCGCGGAATGGCGTCACGGTGCGCGAGCTGGCCGGGATCGTGGTGGTGCATGGGCCGGGCAGCTTTACGGGCGTGCGGATTGGACTGGGCACCGCGAAGGGACTGGCCGAAGGCGCCGAACTTCCGGTGATGGCGGTTTCGCGGCTGGAGGTTCTGGCGGCGAAGGTTGGAACGACGGTGGCGGCTCTGGACGCGCACCGGCACGAGGTTTTCCTGCGCGTGAGCGGAGCCGGTTTGGAGCCCAGGGAAATGCTGGCCGGGGCGGCGGAGCTGGCGCAATTCGATCCCGCGCCGGAGCGCATCGCAGTTTGCGACGAGGCTGCTCAAACCGTGCTGAAGGCGGCGTGGCCGAATGCGGAGCTGGTGTGGAGCGAGCCGCCCAGCGCTGGCGATGCGCTGCGGCTCTGCGGACCCCGGCTCGTGGCAGGGGAGCACGCCGACGTGGCGGTGCTGGATGGACACTACCTGCGGCGCTCCGATGCGGAGATCTTTGGCGAAGCGGCGGCCGCGGCATCGCAGCACCCATGAATTCCACCTCTGCTTTTTTTCGCGTTCGTCCCATGACTGAGGCGGACGTTGCTGCTGTGATGGAGCTTGCCGCGAGCCTGGAGCAGGCGCCCCATTGGCCGCGCTCGGCCTACCTGGCTGCGCTGGACACATGCGCCGCACCCCGGCGCTTTGCGTTGGTGGCCGAGGAAGCCGAAGCTGGCGCCCTGGCTGGCTTTGCGGTGGCGAGCCTGATTGAGGGTACGGCGGAACTGGAAAGCATCGCGGTGGCCCCGAAACAGCAACGGCAGGGCGTGGCTCGGCGAATATTTGCCGCACTGACCCCGGAATTGCGGCTGGCAGGGGCAGAAGAATTCGTTCTGGAGGTGCGCGCCTCCAACCATCCTGCCCTGGAACTCTACAGGCGGTTGGGATTCGCCGAAACCGGCCGCAGGACGCGCTACTACCATGATCCTGTTGAAGATGCGATTCTGATGAGATTGCGGCTGGAGTAAGGGGTCGTGTGACTGCGGTCACGCCTGCCTGTGTTGGTTCGGAAAATCCACAGTTTGTGGTTACTTTCGCTTACTTTACCGCTTGCCGATTGCACCGCGGCAGCGATATATGTAATTGTTCGTTAACAAACGGAGGTGCCCGATGGATGAAATAAAGAATTCCACGCTGAGCGAAGAAATCAAGCGCCTGTACGATGAACATCATCGCTACGCTCAGCGGCTTGAAGAGCTGATCCAGAAGCCTTATCTCTCCGAAGATGAGCAGCTTGAGGAAGTGCGGTTGAAGAAGCTCAAGTTGCACGCCAAAGACCTGATTTTCGCCCTCGAGCACGAATCGCCGGCCATGGCCTGAAGCTTTTAGGCGTTTCCATAACCGGCAAAGCGAAAAAGGCGCTGGCAAGGGGGAATATCTCCGCAAGGCTCCCCTTGCCAGCCCTTCGCAAGCGCATGGAGTTGTGAGAACGCCGCAGTGTCGTGAATCTGAAGTTCGCAGCATAACTTGAGGCATGATTTCTGTGCGGAAGCGTTGAAAACGCAGAACCTTCGCTACGCTCAGGATGACAAGGGTTATGGGACGAACTAAAGAGACGGGACACGAGGATTGATTTTCCCTGCGCGATGGGGTTGCGCGTACGCGGCGCACTGCTGTTGCGCGGGCCGGTGAGCGATGAAAAGCAGGCCTCTCGGTGCCGGAAGCTCAGGCTCTGGCGGCAGTCCAGTGGAATCACCGTATAATCGTTGGGACAATGGTACGCGACGGTTACATCTACGGTTTGAGTTTCCTGGCAGTGGCAGTGGTGCTGGGGTTGGCAACGGGCGTTTGGGCGTGGGGTATTGCGCCGGTGCTGTTGGCTGCGTTTTTTCTTTGGTTTTTCCGCGATCCCGAGCGCGCGATTCCCGGCGGACCGGGTCTGATCGTGTCGCCCGGAGACGGGCATGTGACCGAGACGGTTACGATTGCCACGCCGAACGGACCGCGGCAACGGATCAGCATCTTCCTCAGCGTCTTCGACGTGCATATCAACCGGTCGCCCATTGCAGGCGTATTGACCGGCGTGCGCTACCAGAAGGGCCAATATCTGAACGCCATGAATCCCGCTTCGGCGGACCGCAACGAGCAGAACATTGCGACGGTGCGCGGCGACGATGGCGTTGAGATCACCTTCAAGCAGATCGCCGGACTACTGGCGCGGCGGATCGTCTTCAACCTCCACGAGGGCGACCGGGTGGAGCGCGGCGAGCGCGTGGGGCTGATCAAGTTCGGCTCCCGGGTGGACGTGCTGCTACCGGCAGAGGCGAGGGTGCAGGTGAAGGTGGGCCAGCCGGTCAAGGGCGGCGCCACTGTTCTGGCAGCGATGCCCGAAGGAGAACGCCAGTGAGAGACCGCAATCCTGCACTGGCCAGGGCCAATGCACAGGCCCGTTTGCGGCGCGGCATGTATCTGCTGCCGTCGCTGTTTACGGTGGGCAACATTGCCGCCGGATATTTTTCGATTACCCAGACGATTGCCGCGATCAGCGGAATCGGCGACGTGCATACGCACCTGGACTGGGCGGCCATCGCGATTCTGTTTGCGATACCGTTCGACTCCCTGGACGGGCGCATCGCGCGCATGACCAACACCTGCACGGATTTCGGCAAGGAACTGGATTCGCTGGCCGACGCCATCACGTTTGGCGTAGCGCCGAGCCTGTTGGCGCTGGTGTGGGGATTTCACTTTCTGCCGCTTTCGATCAACCCGCAGTTGCGCGAGAACCTGGTCCATGCCGGGGCATTCATCTGCTTCTTGTATCTGATTGGCGGAGTTTCGCGGCTGGCGCGGTTCAACATCAGCCACGATGCGCAACCGCGCAATCCGGGGCGGCCGGACCGCAAGTATTTTGTGGGCATGCCGATTCCGGCGGCGGCGGGACTGCTGGCGGCCAGCATCCATCTCTGCTACGGCTATCCGAACGAGGCCTGGTGGATCGCGCTGATCTGGCTGGGGATTGTGGGCACGAGCGGCTACCTGATGGTGAGCACCTGGCGGTTCTGGTCGGGCAAGGAGATCAACCTCTCGCGCAGCCATCCGTTCCAGATATTGCTGCTGGTGTCGATTGTGCTCTTCCTGATTTTCAGGTTTTCCCAGGTGGCGCTGTTCTCGATCACCCTGATTTATATGTTTTCAGGCATCTGGGCGCGGGCGGCGTACTCGTGGTCGCGGCGGCGGCGGCGCCGTCCCGGTGGAGATCTGACTGCTGAGCCGGAAACGGCCCCGGCCGAGCCGGACCCGCTGAGCCACTGATTGTTTGCTTTTCCGAGAAAGACTCGAGCGAAAACTCGAGGAAAAGGACGCTTGTGTACAAGATTGCCATTGCCGGTGCTTCCACTCTTTTGGGCAAGGAACTGAAGGACGCCCTGTCGGACTCGCCGCTGGCGGCTGCGAGCTTTGTGCTGTTGGACGATGCGGACGCGCAGGGCCAGTTGGACCAGGTGGGCGACGAGATCACCTTCGTCCAGAACATTGTTGACGCCAACTTCGAGCACGTGGACTTTACATTTTTCTGCGGCACCGAGGACCTGACCCGCAGGCACTGGCGGGAGGCGCTCCGGGCCGGGTCCACGGTGCTTGACCTTTCCGGCGCACTGGACCAGGAGACGGGGGTGCTGGTGCGCGCTCCGTGGCTGGCCACAGAGAACGTTGCGGCCGACCTGTTTACCCCCGCCGTGGTGCCGGCCAACCCCGCGGCACTGGCCCTGGGGCTGCTGCTGGAACGGCTGCAGCAGGCCGCGCCGGTCACCTTTGCGGCGGCTACGCTGCTGCAACCCGCCAGCGAGTTTGGGCGCGGCGCGATGGACGAACTGCACCAGCAGACCGTGAACCTGCTCAGCTTCCAGGATCTGCCGCGCGCCATTTACGACGCGCAGGCGGCTTATAACCTGCTCTCCGGTCTGGGCGAAAGCGCCACGGCCAACCTGGGGCAGGCCGATGCGCGGATTCGCAGGCACTATGCCGCGCTCTCCGCCGGCCGCTGGCCCGAACTGGCTCTGCAAGTGATTCATGCGCCGGTCTTCCACGGGCACACCTTCTCCATCGCGGTGGAACTGGAGCGGCCGGTGGCGGTTGCGACTCTGGAAGAGGCGCTCTGCGGCGATCATGTGGACCTGGTTCTGGAAGACACCGATACACCGTCGAACCTGGCCGCGACCGGACAGGATGACGTGCTGGTCCGGCTGCGTCCGGAATTTGCCGGTTCGCGCAACACCAATGAAGCTTCGCGGCTGTGGTTGTGGGCCGCCTCGGACAACCTGCGGCTGGGCGCGCAGAATGCCGTGGCGTGCGCGATGGACCTGCGCCGGCTGAGGCCAAAAGGGACCGTGCAGTAAAACGACGAAGCATAGCGGAGCCTTCGACTCCGCTATGCTTCGCGCCTGATGAACAAGAAGGCTAAAGCAAGAATTTTATAAACAAAATCAGCAAGTTAGCTTCCGCTTCGCGGAAATCGCGAGTTAGCGAGTTGGCGGCAGTTCGTTGCGGCTGTAAATCGCACTGCGAGCCGAGTTGCTCGGATGACGGTGCTTTGCGCTGAATCCGGGGACCAAAAAATATTTCACGTGACAATCGCGCGGAAATGCGTTCCGCCGTCGGCGTGGTGTTACTATCCTCTGTCACGTGTTTCACAGTGTGAGATGCGTCTGTTTTGCGTGTGCTATGCGCAGGGCGGCGGATGCTTGACGTGTGCGTGATGCAGATCACCAAAACCGGGATATCGGTGGCGGGTTGAGCTAGTCATTTGAAGCTGCAGAGCTGCAAACGTCAGGAGACCAGTAAGCCGGAGAGGCATTTCGGTTGATAGGTTCTTCACACTCGGTCAAAACCAGGGGTAGTGTGTCCTGGGAAGCTTTGCTGAAGGTCGCCGCTGGCCGATGGCCGCGTCGATCAGGATTCTGTGGCTTGTGGATGCATTCTCCGGGGTTTTGCTCAAGCTAGTGATGAGTTACAGGAGAAAGGAGTGCATCTGTGCAAGCGTACCCGGAATCTGTTCCTCTTCCTTCCAGTGACAAGCGTTGGAAACTCGTGGAGGCCACCATGCGGCGTCATGGTCATAAAGCCTCTTCGCTGATCGAGGTTCTGCACACGGTGCAGGAATCTTTCGGCTATCTCGACTGCGTATCGCTGCGCTTCGTTGCTTCTTCGTTGCGTCTGCCCTTGAGCGAGGTCTATGGCGTGGCGACTTATTACCACTACTTCAGCTTGAAGCCGCCGGGCCAGCACACCTGCGTGGTGTGCATGGGGACGGGCTGCTATGTGAAGGGCTCCGCCAACCTGATGAAGGCGATTGAGGATGTTGCCCACGTGACGGCCGGAGAAACCACGCCCGACGGCAAGGTCTCAGTGGTTGCGGCGCGATGCATTGGCTCGTGCAGTCTCTCTCCTGCGGTGGTCTTCGACGGAGAAGTGATGCCGAAGGCGCAGCCCGAAGGAGTAAAGGATCAAATCCGGAGGTGGCTGGATCATGACGCTCGATGAGCTTCAGGAAATCGCTGTCAAGGAAAGAGAAGAGCAGAAGAAGTACACGCACCGGGTGAATGTTTCCGTTGCCGCGGGGTGCTTGTCACTGCACAGCGACCAGGTGTTGAAGATCCTGGAGACCGAAGTGCAGAAGCGCGGCATGGAGAATACCTGCAAGGTGAAGGGCGTGGGCTGCATGGGACTGTGCGCGGCCGGGCCGCTGGTGCGATGCGAGCCGCAGCACACTTACTATCGCGGTCTGCCGCCGAACCAGGAGATTCTAAGTGCAGTGGTGGACCAGTTGGACGGCGCGCCACTGCCGGAGTTCGCACTTTCTCCCGACGTTCCGTTTTTTGCCGAGCAACAGAAGATCGTGCTGGAGAACTGCGGAGTGATCGACCCGGAACGGATTGAGGACGCCATCGCGGTGGGCGCGTACGAGCAGCTGCTGGACTGCATCTCCAACCGCACACGGGACGACGTGGTGCAGGAGATCATCAAGAGCGGGTTGCGCGGGCGAGGCGGCGGCGGCTACCCCACCGGCTTGAAATGGTCGATGGTGGCGAAGGCCCCAGGCGAACAGAAATACGTGATCTGCAATGCCGACGAAGGCGATCCGGGCGCGTTCATGGACCGCAGCGTTCTGGAAAGCGATCCGCATCGGGTGCTGGAAGGCATGGCCATCGCAGCCTACGCGGTGGGCGCCAGCAAGGGATACATCTATTGCCGCGCCGAGTACCCGCTGGCGGTGAAGCGGCTGAAGATTGCCATTAAACAGGCGGAGCGGCTGGGACTGCTGGGCAAGAGGATCGGCGACTCGGACTTCGAATTCGAGGTCGAGGTGCGGCTGGGCGCGGGCGCGTTTGTCTGCGGCGAAGAGACCGCGCTGATTGCATCGGTGGAGGGCAAGCGCGGCGTACCGCGTCCGCGGCCTCCCTTCCCGGCTTACTCCGGGCTGAACGACTGCCCCACGCTGCTGAACAACGTGGAGACATTCGCCAACATCGCGCCCATTCTGCGCAAGGGCGGCGACTGGTTTGCGTCCATCGGCACGGAGAAGAGCAAGGGCACCAAGGTGTTTGCACTGGTGGGCGACATCAATAACACCGGGCTGATTGAAGTGCCGATGGGCATCACGCTGCGCGACCTTGTGTTCAAACTGGGCGGCGGCATTCCCGATGGGCGCAAGTTCAAAGCGGTGCAGACGGGCGGGCCATCAGGCGGCTGCATTCCGGAGCAGTTTCTGGACATGAGCGTGGATTATGCATCGCTGGCGTCGGTGGGTTCGATCATGGGCTCCGGCGGCATGATCGTGATGGACGAGACGGCGTGCATGGTGGACGTGGCGAAGTTCTTCATGGACTTTACGCGCGACGAATCCTGCGGCAAATGCATTCCCTGCCGGGTGGGCACAACGCAACTGCACGGGCTGCTGGAGCGGATCAGCAACGGCGAGGGGAAGATGGAAGACCTGGACACGCTGGAGCGCCTGGGCGCCATGGTGCAGAAGACGGCGTTGTGCGGGCTGGGGCAGACGGCGCCGAATCCCGTGAGCAGCACGCTCAAGTACTTCCGCGAGGAGTACGTGCAGCACATTACTGAGAAGACCTGCGCGCAGGGCAAGTGCGCTTGCTCGAACGCCACCGCCGCGCCGGCGGGAAAGTGAGGAAGGCCGAAAGATGCCAGAGCGAAATCAGTACGGAATCAAGACGCTCACGATCGACGGCAAGGAAGTGTGCGCCGCAGAGGATCAGACCATTCTGGAAGTGGCGCGCGAGAACGGCATCGATATTCCGACCCTTTGCCATTTCAGCGGACTGAAGGAGATCGGCGCTTGCCGGTTGTGCGTGGTGGAAGTAAAGGGAAGCAACAAGCTGCTGGCCTCCTGCGCCACACAGGCCCAGGAAGGCATGGAGGTGACGGCCAACTCGCCCCAGTTGAAGGAGTATCGCAAGCTGGTGGTGGAACTGCTGCTGACTGAGCGCAATCATGTTTGCGCGGTGTGCGTTTCCTCCGGCCACTGCGAATTACAGACGCTGGCGCAGAAGCTGGGAGTGGACCATGTGACGCTGCCGTATCTGCATGTGAAATGCGAGACGGACGGATCGCATCCGCGCTTTGTGGCCGATCACAATCGCTGCATTCTCTGCACCCGCTGCCTGCGGGTGTGCAACGAGGTGGAGGGCGCACACACCTGGGACCTGACCGGGCGCGGCATTGGTTCGCGCATGATCTCCGACATGGGAGAACCGTGGGGCAACTCGGCCACCTGCACCCATTGCGGCAAATGCGTGATGGTTTGCCCGGTGGGCGCGCTGGTGGCCAAAGGGAAATCGGTAGCGGAGATGACGAAGCCCGAGTTTCTGCCGTATCTGCTGCAGATGCGCGGGGAGGAACGCCGATGACGAAAGCGCGCGTTGCAACACTGTGGCTGGACGGATGCTCGGGCTGCCACATGTCGTTACTCGATCTGGATGAACGGCTACTGGAGATCGCCGGCAAGATCGAGATGGTGTATAGCCCGGTGGTGGACACCAAGGAGTTTCCCGAAGGCGTGGATCTGACGCTGGTGGAAGGCGCCATTGCCAGCAACGAAGACGTGGAAAAGATCAAGATGGTGCGGGGCAAAACCAAGCTGCTGGTGGCGCTGGGCGACTGTGCGGTGACGGGCAATGTTCCCGCCATGCGCAATAACTTTTCTCTCGAAGAGTTACTGCGGCGCGGGTACGTGGACAACGCAACGGCCAATCCAGGGGCGCCGGACCGCGAGGTTCCGAAGCTGGAGAAGAAGGTCATTCCGCTGCATGAGCTGGTGCCGGTGGATCTGTATGTGCCCGGATGCCCGCCGTCGGCGGACCTGATCTATTTCGTTCTGAGTGAGGTACTTGCCGGGCGCGTACCGGACCTGACTTCAAAGTGTCACTTTGGCAATTAGCTGAGGGGAGCCAAGCGAATGCAGACGATACGAATCGATGGAATTACAAGGGTGGAAGGGCACGGAAGAATCACGATCCAGCTCGACGACAACGGCATGGTGGAGGACGCACATCTTCATGTGCTGCAGTACCGCGGATTTGAGAAATTCTGCGAGGGCCGGCCGTTCTATGAGATGCCTTCGCTGACCGCTCGTATTTGCGGCATTTGCCCCATCAGCCATTTGCTGGCAGGCGCCAAGGCGTGCGATGCGATTCTTGGGCTGCGCATTCCGGAGACCGCAGAAATGCTGCGGCGCGTGGTGCACCTGGCGCAAATTACGCAGTCGCACGCGCTGAGTTTCTTTCATCTTTCCGCGCCGGATTTTCTGATGGGATGGGACGCGAACCCGGCGGAGCGGAATGTGCTGGGGCTGGCGGCAAAGCATCCGAATGTGGCCGTGGATGGGATTCGCCTGCGCAAGTGGGGGCAGGAGGTGATCGAAATCCTGGGCGGCAAGCGGATTCATACGCCGTGGATTGTGTCGGGCGGAGTGGCGGCAGCGCTGACCGAGGAAAAGCGCGACGAGATCCTCAAGGGAATTCCGGAGGCGCTGGCCACGGCGACGCGGACCCTGGAGTTCTTCAAGCACATGATGGAAAAGCTGAGCGACGAAGTGATCGTCTTCGGCAACTTCCCTTCCCTGTTCATGTCTCTGGGCCGGAAGGACGGTAACCTGTGCCTGTATGGCTCACGCCGACGCCATGAGGGCTGGCTGCGCTTTGCCGACGCGGATGGAAACATTGTGGCCGACAACATCCATCCCAGGGACTACCAGGAATACATTGGCGAGAGCGTCGATGCGTCGAGTTATATGAAGGCGCCTTATTACAAGCCGACAGGATTTCCGCATGGCATCTATCGCGTGGGGCCGGCGGCACGGTTAAATATGGCACGGCAATGCGGAACACCGCTGGCCGATGAAGCGCTGAATGAATTCCGGCGCACCTACGGAGACGTTTCGCTCAGCTCGTTCCACAATCACTACGCGCGGCTGATTGAGATCGTCTTCGCCATCGAGCGGATGCAGCAGATTCTGGAGCAGCCGGAGATTCTGGGCAAGGATGTTCGCGCCGAGGCCAAGGCCAATGAAGCGGAGGGCGTGGGGATTATCGAAGCGCCGCGAGGCACGCTGATTCACCACTACAAGGTGGACAGCAACGGGATGATGACCAGCGCCAACCTGATTGTGGCCACGGCGCACAACACGCTGGCCATGAATCGCGGGCTGGCGCAGGTGGCCAAGCGCTACCTCTCAGGGCACGAGGTGACGGAAGGGATGCTGAATCGCGTGGAGGGGCTGATCCGCTCCTATGATCCCTGCCTGAGCTGTGCCACTCACGCGGATGGAAGCATGGCGCTGGTGGTCGATGTTCTGAATGCGGATGGAAGCCTGGAGCGAAGAATCACGCGGGAGGGTTAGGGACTGCCGGCAGCTCACCCCGCGCGGCGCAGGACTTCTACTCGGCTCTCCGAGCCAGAGGGATGATTCAGTCGGCAGCCCCCAGGCCGGGGTTGGAATTCTCGGCAACTGGGTAGCTGGCCTTGCTCAAAAACTGCCGGAAGTGGGGATCATAGCGCAGAGGGGCCAGAATCGGGTCGGACGGAAAGCCCAGGCTCCAGAGCGAGCCCTCCCGATAGGACTGCTCCAGGCGCTTCACCGCCTCGTGCTTCTGGCTCAGGCCGATCAAGACGAGCGCGATCGCGTAGGGCTCGTGCGCTCTCTCGTGCGCTTCAAAACGTGTCATGGCATCGAGGATCTCACTCGCCTTCTGACCTTGGCCGGACATGCCATAAGCGTATCCGAGAGCGCCTTGCAGCACATCTTGACGCGGCGAGTTCGCGGCCAGCGCTTCAATGCGGCGGATATGTGCGTCCGGCCCTTCCACCTGGAGGGAGGCTAGCCCCTCCACCGCATCGAAAATGAGCCCGAACTGACCCGTGGCCCGGGCTTGTTCAATCTGGTCGAGCACGTGAGAGCACTCGCCCGCCAGATACTCGCTCCAGCAGAAGAGAGCATTGGCCAGGGTGTTCAGAGGATTGTGCTGGGTGGCCTTCAGCAGCAAGCCGGACGCCTCCTTCTGGCACCCTTCCGCGACGTGCAGCATGGCGCGGCCTAGCAGGGCGCGCGAACTCTTTGGCTGGTGCTTCAGAGCTTCGTCAAAGCCCTTGCGCGCACCGCTCCAGTCCCGCGTCGCAACCATCTTGAGCCAAGCCTCCGCACACTTTGTCTCCGGCGGTTCGGAATTGAATTCCAGAGCCCGCTGCAAAGCAGCCCCGGCAGAGCTGTACGCGGCAGGAGCGCGCACAATGCCTACCAGACCCTCCGCGATCAATGAATTGGAGAGGCCTGTAAACGCCTCGGCGTTACCGGGATCCAGGTCAATGGCTTCGCGAAAGAGCCGGGCAATCACATCCAGATTGCTGCGGGAGAGAGTTTCCCACATCCTGTAGGCGAGCGCGACCAACTCGGCGGAACGTGTCTTTCCCGAAGTGGGGATCAGAGAGGAATCGAAGGCCTCGCTACGGTGAACGGGCACTTCGTACGCGAGCGGTACAGGGAGCAGCATGGGTCTGGGAGCTTCAGGATGCTCATTGTTCAAGGGGCGACCGCGACTCTTCATCCACTCATCCAACTCGTCGGCATAGGCGAAGATGGGCCCTTTATCGCCCCCAAGCCGATGAATCGGAAGCCCATACTCAGAATGCCAGCGCTGGACAGTCCGGCAGGTGCGCCCGAAATGCCGGGCGATGGATTTCCAGCTATCCAACCTTTGTTGCGGAGATGATCCGTTCGACACTAGTGTTGTCACGCTGCCAGCCTTTCACAAAGCACTCACCGGAGCATTTGATTGAACACTTTCGAACCTGGCAAAGAAAGCGGAAAAAGTCTGCAGCCGAACTCCGACCTTTCAGTTCATCGAGTCTCAGGTGTCCTCTCACGATCGATGCGCAAAAGGCCTTCCCTCAGCTCGCTCTTCCCTGCAAGAGCGGCCCGTTGGGGAGCTACTTTTCGCACTATCACAAAGTGCGGGTCCGGAACTCTCTGCAGTTGACGAACGCGTAGGCAGAAGGAATGATGCGGGACAAAAGCCGAGCTAAACGGGAATCACAACGGGCGGCCTGTCCGCGGCGATTGGAATGACGCACTTTGTCGCTCTGTTCGCATCTACCGGCATATATTTACGAATCTAACGTTGAGAATCCTCCCTAAGATGTTCTGAATTGCTCATCGCGATCTGTCTCGTGACGAGCACTAAGGTCATGTTTCTTCAACCGCTCGCGCGACAGGTTTCGGCGGATTACTTCCGATCAGCGCTTTGTCAAGTTGGGAAAGTTGTTCGCGGCGTACTTTGCCGGAACCGGCTCCTAGAAACTCGCAAATTCCTGAATGCCTTGGAATTCCACCGCGTTCGCTTGCTCGACGGACGGGAAGGCAGGAGTGCCAACACTGCCCACCTAAGGACATTCGATGCAGAGCAGCACCTCGGGGCGGCTTGGCGAGACAAAAATTCTCGGTCGCGAAGACTTGCGCTTCGGATTGTGGCCAAAGACGCTTCCACAAGACCCGCGCTCCGTCACACAAGAACGACAACAACACGCAATCGCTATCTGCAGCTACTCTGTGAAACGCCCTTAGTCTACGGGCGCATTCTCCCCCAGGAGTGACCCATGCATAGCAGTCCGTGGCATGTTCTACATGTGGTTTCGAATCATGAAAAGCGAGTTGCACAGCACCTCGCTGTGCGTTCAGTGGAACATTACCTGCCTCTCTACACTGAGCGGGTAAAGTGGACCGATCGAACCGTGGTTGCGGAGCGGCCGCTTTTCGCGGGATACGTGTTTGTCCGCTACACGCCCCAGAGCAGAATCCCTGTCCTCTCCACTCCCGGCGTACTTCGCATTCTCGGCGAAGAAGAAAGGGACATGGTAAGCAGCCAGGAGCTGGACAAGATTCGCACCGGGCTGGCAAGCGGGCTGCTTCTGCGGCCACATGCTCGCCTCGCCGTAGGAACGCGGGTACGCGTGCGCGACGGAGTCTTCGCGGGGACAGAAGGCGAGGTGACAGAGTTCCGCCACCAAACCAAGGTCATTCTTACCCTGGCGGCGGTCCGTCAGTGCTTCTCGCTCGAAGTGGAGATGGATGCCCTTGAGGTGGTGAACAACATGCCAGCGGCCAAGCCGGGGCTTCGAACAATCCCGGCATACGTTTATTGAGTCCTTGCCAGGTGTGGGAAGAATGCGGCGAACATAAAGAAGCCCGATCGAGGGAGTCTGGATCAGGCGGGAGAAACACTGTATTGGGCATAGCTTGCGGTGGGCTCAATCTGCCTTGCCAAGAAGAGCGACGCAGTGTGAAACAAAACAAAACAGGCCATGTTACCCGCCGCGGCAGGTCACATGGCCTATTCTGCGTCATCGTCCACACGAGCGAGATACCACCATTGATATTCGCGAAGACCGTCAGCTACGGGCGCTCCCGGTTTGAGGCTAGATGCTTGCGGCCGTTGCAGGTGCGGTCGCCCTGCCAATCGCGAGTCCAATTCCGACTGCGGCACCGACGATCGCGCCGACGATGAGCAACGACGGAACCGTTCTAACCCCGCTGGGCCCACCGCCATTGATCCCAATCGACTTCACATCAATTACGGACAAATCGCCTTGAGTCTGCAAGGTACCCACGACTACGACTTTTGTGTCGACGAACCTGTGTACATCCTTGCCAATCAACTGATACTTCACGTCTGCGCTATCGGTGAGATAGTAATGACCATTCTCGGAAGTTACCATTCCTACACCAGAGAACGACGAGGGGGTGGGCGCAGTTGCGCCGGCCTGAATGGCGAAGGAGATGACGCGGCCCGGTTGAACGCTGGCCAACAGAACTCCCTGATCATTCGTTACCCCGAAGCTGCCGTTGAGGGCAGCAACCTCTATGGTGTTTCCTTCCCTCACCGCAACCACTCCGCGCGAGTTCGGCTCTTTTGGAGTTACGTGCATGCCATTGGCCTGGAGTTGGAACGCACTGTTGGCTGCCAGTTCGCTTTTTCCCCGCTGCAGCACAAGGTGGTCGCTAAACAAAGTGCCACGCGAGCTCGCGGCCATGGTAATCTCAGTGCCTTTGTTCAGGCGCAAGTCCGCGGTAGCCTGTCCGGTCTCCACTACCGACCCATCGAACAGCGTGGCGTTTCCCTTGACCAGATAGCTGTCCACGCGCATGTCTCCGCGGGCGCTGGCGGTACCGATGGAGACCGTCGCAGCCGCGGTATAGGAGAGCATGCACATCACGACCGTCATGACCTGCAGTTTCTTGAACATCTACTCCCTCCTCACCGCACAATGCGGACACGACATTACATTTCTGGGGAGCCCGGCTCGACCCGCCGCACGCGGGCCTGATTCATTGGGTATACGCCAAAATCTCGGCGGCGACAAGGCTTTTTGTTTAAAATCAATCATTTACGTAATACGTCTGTCATACATAAAGCCACGCGGCGCGGCGCGAGGGAGGTGATCTGAACCATAAAAGCCTTATCTTGTTGCATTTCAAAAAAAGCGGAGCATTTGCTGCTCGCGGCCCCTTCCGAGGCGGCAGGCAGCTTCATCGCGGAGCCCGGGCCGCGTACAGAAAAGGCCGAGCTGCATTGCCCTCCAAATTCAGTTTCGCGAGTCTGTGCCCGGTGCTATGCTTTCGGAATTATTATGGTGTTTTCTCTTCGCCGCTCGGCAGAGGTCGTACTGCGAGTCGCTCTCGCGGGGGCGTGTTGCCTCGGAATCTGGCGCTCGTTTCAGTTTGCTTGGGCGGATTATCTGTTTCGGAAGGACAGTGAGGAATCGGTGCGGTCGGCCATACGTCTGGTACCCGACAGTTCGGAGTACTACATGCGCCTCAGTGAACTCGATCAGGAACACGCGCGCGGGCTGCTCACCACTGCTCTGCGCCTGAACCGCTATAACGCACAGGCAGACATTGAGTTAGGGTTGCAATACGAGGCCGAAGGGGATTTTGAGCGGGCGGAGAAACTGCTGCTCGACGCCTATTCGGTTGATCACACGTATCTTCCCCGCTGGAGCCTGACGAACTTCTATTTTCGGCGGGACAACCTGCCGGCATTTTGGCGATGGGCTCGAAGCGCAGCTGAAATGCCTGCCGACGATGTGCAGGCGCTTTTTGAGCTGTGCTGGCGCGTCTCGCCAGATTCAGCAAAGATCACAGCGGCAATTTTGAACGAGAAGCCCGAGCTGCTTCGCCAGTATCTCCAATTTCTGCTGGCGAAAGATCAGTTGCAAACCCTGGCCAGCGTTGCTCCGCGCCTGATTCGCACGGGTGATCCGGAATCGGATCGCCTGCTCTTGTTTACTGTCTTGAACCGGCTGGTTGCCGCGAATGAGGGAGTGGCAGCCAGTGCATTGTGGCAATCGATGATCGCGCAGCATTGGATCATCGCCGACACCACCGTGCCCAACAACGCGAATTTCGCTCGGCAGCCGCTGCCGGTAAGTTTCGACTGGTCCCTTCCCGAGTATCCCGGCCTTCATTCGTGGCCGGGCGCATCCGGCCTGGAAACGGAATTCACCGAAGGTCTTCCGGAGGACTGCACCGTTGCGGAGCAAGTTGTGACACTGACGCCGGGCGACTACACAATGACCTATGCCTACCGCACCTCCGACATTCCGCCGGAGACCGGGCTTCAGTGGGAGATTGTTGATGCGAAGTCCAACACGGTTCTCTCGAACTCTACCGATCTCTCCAGCAACACGCTAAACCATGCGGCGCTTGCATTCTCAGTCTCTCCCGGAACATCCCTCTTCCGGCTGCGCCTGGTATACAGGCGAACGCTCGGCACCCCGCGAATTTCAGGTACTTTGGTGGTAGTATCAACTCGGATTCAGGCTCATCCAAAATCATGACTTGTCCAGAATGCGGAAGTTCGGAAGTTCGTGCATCGAGCAGTACTCGCTGGAACGATTTCTTGCAGCGAGTGCGCGGCCGTGAGGCATTCCGTTGCCGTAAGTGCCGGCTACGTTTTTTTGCTTCGCCATCCTCTGATTCCGGCTCCAAGCCGACGGAGCAGTCAACGGACATCCGCCGTCCCAACAAGCTGATGAGTACTCGAAGCAAGAAACGGCTGGTTCGGCGATTGATCGCGGTCGTAATATTCGCAGCGGCGTTCGCTCTGTTCTGGTTTTTCCTGCGGTACCTCACAACAGAGCGTATGCCGACAACGGATTCCGGCGCAGTGAACTCTTCGCTGAGTTTTTTTACTACGTAACCTGCGCGATCCTCAAACTCACTTGCCAACACGGTCGCCGGGGTCCCAGGAAGAGACAAGTGGCTCTTGGCCTCGAGGTTTTTGTAAAGAGAAGAAGCAAGACTGCTGCAGGTTGGAGAGGTAAGTCGAAGGAGCTACGGTTGATTCTGCGCGGCTCCGCATCAAACCAATCGGGCTGGATCAATCAGCAGTCTTCCAAGCGGATCTTTCCTCTGAAATGGCCGGGTTGAACCTTCTATGGTGAGTCTCTTCTGGCATTCGCGCCACGTAGAGAAGTCCTAGCAAGAGAAACACCCAGCCTGATACCGCAGGGCGCGGAAACGGGAAATCCACGCACGCATGGAGCATAATCGCGACCAGGCCCAGTCCCCATGGATTCCGAATGGCCGTGGGAATACACACGACAAACGGGATGAATATGAGGAGCAAAAAAGGAACTCCGCCGTCTGCGGCAAACTCCGCCCAATCATTGTGAGCATGGTTGGCATAAAACGGAAAGTCCTTAATTGCATATCGCTGATAGACCTCGGGGAAGGTGCCCAAACCGTAGCCAGTCAGTGGCCTCTGCCTGGCCATGTCCGCAGCCGCCACTATGAACTCACGGCGAACCAGGTATAGGTCATTTCCCTGAAAATGCTGCCAAACCCGCTCCCAACCAACAGCAAGAGTGAAGCCCGCCGCCAGCACGGGCACCATCACCAGCATGGTCACCGTGGAGCGTGACGGCAGACCGCTCTCCGGATCCCGCAACTTCACCAACCCGATCACCATCATCACCAGCAGTTCGGCGGTACAGAGCGCCGCGCCCATTCGCGAAGCCGCGCCGATCACAGATGCATACATGACACCACCGGCAAGCGCATACCACCAGGACCGCCATCCCTCGCGCGAGGCCCGCCAGAGGGCAATCGGCAGAGCGATCTCCATGAACTGCGCGTAGTTATTGTAAGACGGGAAAGTTGCGTAGACGTCCGGATATCCGGTTGGGAACAGCCAGAGGACGCGGCCCTCCGAGGTAAAGAGCTGGGTCAGGCAGAGGATAGCCATCCCCGTGGCGAAGATAAGAAACGCACTCAGAAGGTGACGCCTCGCGGTTCGTGTAGGACCGGCAACCTGGCTCAAGAAGAAGACCCCGGCGAGTGCTCCCCAACGCAGAACAGCTTCGCGGGTCTCGACGCTGGAAGCCGTGGTGTGCGCAAAGATCTGAACCAGTCCCCACGCGGGGATCAAATATACGAGCCACGACGCAAGACCGCTGGCGACCGGTTCCCTCCCGTGGCGGAAGCCCACCACGAGGACCACGGCAAGAAGGGCAAAAACTCCGATCTGAAAGGCCTGAAGCGCCCAGGCTTCCCTCACAAAGATGGTCGCTGTGGAAAAGGCCAACAGAAGCAGCAGGCTCGCGCCGACGATGACCGGCGTGCGCCTGCTGGCCGCGACTGCCGGGGTAGCCAACCCCGACCCTGCGTAAATGGGGATCACTGGCAACGCCATCATTCTAAGTCACATTTGTGTATTCAGCACAACCGTTGTCTCTCCACATTGGAAGAAATGCGACGCGTTTCGTCATTTTTGCGACGGGTTCAATTTTCCGCTTGCCGCCAGGCCGATTCCGTACCTTCCTTCGATATTCTTGCCGGCCAACAATGTCGCTTCGAGCACGAGCAATGATGGCAGGCCTTCCAAGGCGAGGAAACAGCTCGTGCTGAACAGAAGCGATTTGCAGGTTGAACCCAGAGAAGTGCAATCCCCTGCATGTGAGTATCATGCAACCTCTGTGCGGCAACGGATTTGCGGCCTCTAATTGCATGGGATGCGACAGGCCTAAACATCGCGCTGTGTTCAGCCGATAACATTGCCAGCCGGATATATAAACCGGATGGAGAACGGCATGAACACGGCACGCGGAACAATCATCAGTCTGGCAATAGTAATGGGAGGTTGGGCATGCTCCGCGCAGCAGACCAAGGTTCCATTCGAGCGAATCAAACAGGAAGCGCTCCTAACTGCAAGACTGTCACCAACGGACAGCGAGGCAGCAAACGGCCTCGCTTATAGTGATTCAACTTCAACCAACATGACTCCAGCTGCTACAGGCTCGGAGCCATCTGCCTCGGGCTTTGTTCGCGCAACGCCAGTGGCCACGGCACCTCCACGAATTCTCGACGCGAAGTACATTTTCATCAACGGTCTGCACTTGGGGATGGCGGTATTCGACGTGGAGATGACCCAGCACTGCATCGCAGATCACCACTGCCAAGAGGGGAATCCACTCATGCCCTCGTCGCAGGCGGGAGCTCTCGGCGTAAGTTTCGCATTTGTTGGTTACGGCTCATTCGCAAGCTACTGGATGAAGAAGCATAAATCCAGCTACTGGTGGCTTTCACCGGTTGTCGGTGCGGGCACTCACGGCGTAGGGGTAGCATCGGGATTTGTGAATCGATAGATAGTATCTATCTGATATCATCGCCAGACTGGTTATGCTCGTCTCTTTATGCACTCAGTCCTATCCACTTATCTATAACTATAGATAATCGGTGTATAGAGAGCTCTCGGAGCGGCACGAGCAGCTATAGAGAAACCAGATAGATGGATCCCAAAAGAATGTGTTCAAGTCTACGCGACCACCAGGGAGCGGCGACCGTGCACAATCCACGACAGGGCACATTGACTCTGGTTTCGCTCTAGCCGCTTCAATGGCACTGTTTCAAGGGATGGCTTGATTTCCATTGCGAACAAAGATAGAAACTGCTCTCGTCAAAATGGGACGAGGGATCCTCAGATCGATGAATCCAAGAGTAAGGTTTTCTGCCGCTGTTGCCACGAATGCGTGCAGGTTTTCCCCAAATCCCCAGCGCCGGGGTGCGATCGTTTGCTGCAGTGGCATTCGAGAATACCGCTAGTGTAGTCGTCCCTGAAAAACCAATTAACCACTAAAAGAATCAATGACATAAGGGCGTCTCGTCGGGTAAAATATACTCAGAAGTCACAGAAAACACAGCAAATACCGGGAAAAACCGATGCGCCCCAAG
>Ga0255355_1000236_pt1 | contig 37233 bp, 26 predicted proteins | sample HBST75metaG_FD_189943 | JGI IMG/M metagenome (GOLD analysis project Ga0255355, IMG submission 189943) | Peat soil microbial communities from Stordalen Mire, Sweden - H.B.S.T75 | ecosystem: Environmental > Terrestrial > Soil > Wetlands > Peat | place: Sweden: Norrbotten County, Stordalen Mire...
CCTTCGCGACCTCGTTCCCGGAGACATCATCAATTTATCGGCTGGAGACATGATCCCAGGCGATGTCCGAATTCTGTCCGCGAAAGATCTCTTTGTCAGCCAGGGCACGCTGACCGGCGAGTCGCTCCCTGTCGAGAAGTTCCACGATCCTGACCCCAACCCTGCAAATTCTCCGGTCGAGCTCAAGAACACATGTTTCATGGGCACCAGCGTTCAAAGTGGAACAGCATCCGCGGTCGTCGTCGTTACGGGAGTCCGTACCTATCTCGGCACAATGGCGAGCTCTATCACGCAGGAAGAAACGCCAACGAGCTTTGACCAGGGCCTGAGCCGCTTCACATGGCTCATGATTCAGCTCATGGCGGTCATGGTGCCCCTGGTTTTCTTCATCAACGGGTTTACCAAGCACGATTGGAAAGGAGCATTTTTCTTCGCAATGGCTGTGGCCGTAGGCCTGACTCCGGAGATGCTGCCCATGATTGTCTCCGTTTGCCTTGCCAAGGGCGCACTCGCCATGAGCCGGAAGAAAGTCATCGTAAAGCGTCTCAACGCCATTCAGAACTTCGGCGGAATGGATGTGCTTTGCACAGATAAGACCGGGACACTCACCGAAGATCGGGTCGTCCTGCAACGGCACTGCAATGTCGCCGGACGGGAAACAGATGAAGTGCTCCGCGATGGCTACCTGATCAGCCATTTTCAGACAGGCCTGAAGAACCTCCTTGATACCGCGATATTGAATAGTTCCGATTTCCACGAGCAAGCCCTGATTGAGAAGTACAAAAAGCTCGACGAAATCCCCTTCGACTTCACGCGGCGCATGATGTCCGTACTTGTCGAGAGTCCTGAGGGTAAGGCCATTCTCCTGACCAAGGGCGCTCCGGAAGAGATCTTCCATCAATGCTCTCAATTTGAGCTTGACGGGAAATTGTCGCCCATGGACCCCACCCTGATGAAGGGGTTGAAGGATCAGTACGCGAGCCTGAGCAATGATGGATTCCGGGTTTTGGCTGTTGCAGTAAAGGAGTTGGCCGGAAAGACTTCCTGCGCAAAGGAAGATGAACACAATCTTGTGCTGAAGGGATATGTTGCCTTCCTCGACCCGCCAAAGCCAACAGCTGCAACCGCGATCGAAGCGCTGCATAAACATGGTGTTACTGTAAAGATCCTCACCGGCGACAACGACCTGATTAGCCGCAAGGTATGCCGCGACGTCGGGCTTCTTGCCGACCCAATGCTATTGGGTGATGAAGTCGAAAAGATGTCGGATGCAGAATTGGCCGAGGCGGCAGAGAAGACAACACTCTTCGCCCGCCTCTCTCCCGCGCACAAGCAGCGAATCGTTCGTGTCCTGCGCGGCAAAGGTCACGTTGTGGGATTCCTGGGCGACGGGATCAACGATTCTCCCGCGCTGCGTGCCGCGGACATTGGCATCTCAGTGGATACGGCGGCCGACATCGCCAAAGAATCCGCAGATCTGATTCTGTTGCAGAAGGACCTGATGGTGCTCCAGGGGGGTGTCATTGAGGGCCGGAAGGTCTTCGCCAACATCCTCAAGTACATCCGGATGGGAGCCAGTTCCAACTTCGGGAACATGTTCAGCGTGCTGGGGGCAAGCGCCTTTCTGCCATTCCTTCCCATGGCCCCAATTCAGATATTGACCAACAACATGCTCTACGACTTCTCTCAGGTCCCAATCCCCAACGATGCGGTGGACGACGAGCAGGTCGCGCATCCGCGGCCTTGGAAAATCGGAGAAATCAGGCGGTTCATCCTCTGCATCGGGCCCATCAGCTCGATCTTCGACTACACGACCTTCTTCGTCATGCTTTATCTGTTCAAGTGTTGGGATCCTTCCCGCGCCCCGCTCTTTCAGACCGGCTGGTTCGTTGAGTCCATCATGACGCAGACGCTCATTATTCATATCATTCGCACGAATAAGATCCCCTTCTTCCAGAGCCGCGCAAGCTGGCCGTTGCTGATCACGACATTCACGATCATGGCCTTCGGAGCGTGGCTGCCTTATTCCCCGCTGGCCTCTTCGCTCGGCCTCACCCATCTGCCCGCGATGTATTGGCCTATCCTCCTGCTGACGCTCCTTGCCTACACGAGCCTTACGCAGGGCGTCAAAGTCTGGCTGTTGAGGATGAAATGGATCTAGGACATAGCAAGTCAGTCACGCCTTTAGGCAGTTCCATGGAATCCCATGGGCCGCGGATCAACAAGAACGCGTTTCGGCGTTTTCAGAAGTTCCTCGCCGTCAAGCGCTTCGAGATGCCAGTGCGGAGCAGAAGGCTGCATCGCGCCGGCGGCATTGGGCTTCTCAGGGCTGCAGTGTTAGGAGCAAACGACGGCATAGTATCGACATCCAGTCTGTTGATCGGCGTTGCGGCGGCGCATGGAACGCACCGCAGCATCCTGGTCGCAGGGATCGCCGGCCTGGTGTCTGGAGGGATGTCCATGGCCGCAAGCGAGTACGTTTCCGTGCACTCGCAGGCCGACACCGAAGAGGCAGAACTGGCCCTCGAGCGTACAAAACTCAAGCAGGACAACAAGAGCGAACGCCAGGCACTAACGGCAATTTATGTGGCCCGCGGACTTGAACCGCTACTCGCAAATCAAGTCGCGCAGCAGTTGATTGCCTATGATGAATTGGGCGCATATGCCCGTGACGAACTCGGCATCTCCGAAAAATTCCGCGCGCGCCCTTTGCAGGCTTCCCTTTCGGCTGCATGCAGCTTTGCAGTTGGAGCCATGATGCCACTCATAGTCAGTGCGATCGCACCAGAGGCGCGATTAATTCCTATCGTCTCTCTATCATCGCTGGCAGTTCTCGCTCTAATGGGCGGACTGGCCGCGCGCGCGGGTGGTGCAAGAGTGATGATGGGCGCAATTCGCGTGACGTTCTGGGGCGGTTTGGCGATGGCGATGACGGCCGGCATTGGGTGGTTAGTTGGGGCAATTGCGTGAGGAGAGCCAATCGAACGCTACTGCCCGAAATACAGCGGGAGTTCGCTTCCAACTTAAGCAGACAGTTCGTAGTCGTCTCCAGTCACTTCTAGCTCGCTCAGACGCTGATAGTGCGAATATCGATGGCAAGTCTTCAATGCGGGGCGAAGACTCCGGGGCCGATGCCGCGCGGCAGAAGCGCAGCCCAGTACCTATTGCGACGTTCCGTAGGGCTGTTTCTGAAATCTATGGTGGCGTTGGGTTTAAGAGGTTACGCACTGCGGCGGCGTCCGCCACCTGCTCCCTGAAAATCCTGTGCGATACGAGTTTGTGGCGGACGGGCAGCGATCGCTTGGTGCGTGTTGGAATCGCGCCATATACGCCCAAACCGCATCATATTTATGGCGCGATTCTGTATTATATGGCGCGATGCTCTTGCAATTGGCGCGATTCCATGCTTTAATTGGCGCAATACCTGCAACCGCGCGATTAAGGGGAGGCGGATCATGGCAAATCGCCGTGTAGACGACATAGCAGAAGATCTGGCAGCGGTCGTGGACTTCGTGCGGCAAAGTGCAAACGGCGCACGGAGCGGTGAAATTGCTGAGTCTCTGAGAGATATCCCTCAGAGAACCCTCCAGCGTTGGCTGAAAAGCCTTGTGGAGAGTGGGCGGCTCGCGCAAGTCGGCAAGGGGCCGGCGGCGCGATATCGCCTTCCGGTCATAGCGGAAGAGCAGAAAGAAACCGCTGCACGTCAAGCCGGGCCAGCAGAGGAAAAGCCGGAAGAGGTAGTGACGCCTCTCTCTGCCGAAAGCGCGCAGATACGCGCGTATCTGCGGCAGCCGTTCGGGGCCAGAAAAGCCGTTGGCTACAACCGCCAGTTTCTCGACGGCTACCGACCCAACACGAATTTCTACCTCTCGCCTAGAGAGCGGGCGCACCTGGCGGAAGTGGGCAAGACGAAGACCGGGGCCGAAGCGGCCGGAACCTATGCGAAGCAGATTCTCAACCGCCTGCTCATCGACCTGTCCTGGAATTCAAGCCGGCTCGAAGGCAATGCCTACTCGTTGCTTGATACCCGCCGCCTGATCGAATTCGGCGAAGAGGCGCAGGGCGGGAACAGGCTGGAAGCCCAGATGATTCTCAATCACAAGGACGCCATCGCGTTTCTTGTGAGCGCGGCGGATGAGATCGGCTTCAACCGGTATACGGTTCTGAACCTCCACGGAATTCTGGCGCAGAACCTCCTGCCGGATGAGGCGGCGGCCGGGCGCCTGCGGCGCATTGCGGTCGGCATTGAAAGCTCCGCCTTCCATCCTCTCGAAGTCCCGCAGTTGATCGAGGAATGCTTTAATCAGGTGCTGTCAACTGCGCAGGCAATCCATGACCCGTTCGAGCAATCGTTCTTCGCCATGGTGCATCTGCCGTACCTTCAACCCTTCGACGATGTTAACAAGCGGGTTTCGCGTCTGGCGGCGAACATTCCTTTCATCAAGGCAAACCTGTCGCCGCTGTCGTTTACCAGCGTTCCGCGTTCGACCTACACGGACGCCATTCTGGGCATCTATGAGTTGAACGGGATTGACTTGCTCAAGGATGTTTACATCTGGGCCTATGAGCGATCGGCCGAGCGTTACGCGGCCGTGAGGCAATCCCTCGGCGATCCCGATCCATTCAAACAGCTGCATCGGGCAGCGCTGCGTCAGCTCGTGGGGGACGTGGTGCGGCGGCGCATGGATAGGAAAGAGGCAGGTGCGCATATCGCTGAGTGGGTGAAGAGCAACATTGCAGCGGATGAGCAAGAGAGATTCAGGGAAATGGCCGAGTCCGACCTTCTCAGCCTGCATGAGGGGAATTTCGCGCGTCTGCAAGTTCGGCCGAGCGAATTCGCGGCCTGGCAGATCGCGTGGGAAAACAAGGAATTGATCTTCCCTGCACCGGAAGAACGGCATGACGCCAGTCGTGACGCAATCGTGTTCTGGGGTCAGGACAGGGCGCAGCGGATACGATGCGCCATCAGCCGAGAAGCGCTCGATGACCATTTCCACGGCGACAACAAAAACAAGCTCGAAGTGTTCCGCGAAAATCGCCCGGCCATTGAAGACATCGCGCGAAGCAAATACCTCTCCGGCCGTGCCGAACCGGACGGAACCGTCCTGATACGCACGGCATATATTCCTCATTGAATCCTCGTCGAGCGCGGTTTAGCTGGTTAGCGCATAGACTTTGGGATCGATCGTCTATGAATGAACTTCAATCCTCACCAAACTCGATATGCCCTCCTCGAAACTGATTTGCCAGACCCGTCGCGAAAAGCGCATCGATTCCTATCGAGAGGATATGTGACGCCTCATCGCTCACTTGGTCTTCGCGTCTCGATTTGAGGGCATGCTCAAGTCCTGAAACGGCGCGTCGAACAGGGCGCGGTAGAGCGCGGACTGCGCATACAGCTCCGAATGTGTGCCAGTAGCGACAATTCGGCCTTGATCGAGAAGGACAAAGCGGTCCACCGACGCGAGTGATCTGATGCGATGCGAAATGACGACGATCGTTTGATGTGAGCGAAATTTCGCAACGGATTGAAGTACAGCGCGTTCAGTTGGAACATCGAGAGCCGAGGTCGCTTCGTCGAGAACAAGCGCTGTCGACTCTCTCAAAAGTGACCGGGCGACTGCCAGCCTTTGGCGTTCCCCTCCCGAGAGGTTGATCGCTCCAGGGCCGAGCGGAGCATCGAGGCCTTGCGGGAGCCGGCTGAGAACGGAAGCAAGTTGGGCTGCCTCGATCGCTCGAATCATCTCCTCGTAGCTCGCCCGAGGATTCGCATACAGCAAGTTTTCTCGAATAGTTCCCTGAAACAGCACGGGCTGCTGGGGGACATAGCAAACAGCGCTGCGAAGGGACCCCAGTGCGTAATCGGTGAGGGGGCGTTTTTCAAGCAATATGCGTCCGCTGTCCGGATCGGCGCAACGCACAAGAAGCCGGGCCAAGGTACTCTTGCCTGACCCGCTCGCACCAATGATTGCGATACATTCTCCAGCAGCAATCCGAAGAGTGATGTTGCTCAATGCGGACTTGCGGCCGTAGGAAAAGGAAACATCCTGGATTTCAAAACCGTGGGTAAGGTTGGAGGACTCCAAATACTCTGTCCCCGTATCCCGCACGGTCGGTTCAAGGCCAAGAAGCTCGCGCACCCGGCGAATGCTCGCGCCGACAGATTGAAGCCGTGCATATAGATCCATTGCCGAGCTGACTGGCTCGAAAACGCGAGTCCCATAGGTGTAGAAGGCCACCAGACCGCCGATGGTCAGAGCGCCGGCAAGTACTTTTACGCTGCCAAAGGTGAGAACAACCAGGATCGAAGCGGCGAAGATAGCGCCGATCGAAAGACTGAAACCAACCTGCATTTGCCGTTGAATCCGTTGCGTCCGCAACATCCCGTCCCATGCGGAGACCGCCCGCAACGCGCTAGCCTCTTCCGCGCCAAGAAACTGAATCTGCGGAACGGCTGCGAGGTGTTCAGTCAGTATGCTAGAGGCCTCACCCATCTTGCTGCGCGCTTCATCGGCCCTGGTCTTCAATCGGACGATGAAGTACCGCTGAACAATGGCGAACAGCGGCATGAGGGGCAGGACGGTCAGCGTCATGGCCAAGTTGAGCCTCGCCATCATTGCCAGGTTCAATGCGAAGAATAGAATCGCCCGAACGCTTTGATTGGCCGTGTCCGCGCCCAAATTGGCGATCTCATCGACATCATGCTCGATGCGCGTCAGTTTTTCGCCCGTCGGCGTCTGCTCGTGATAGTCGGCCGAAAGCCGGTTCATCTGATCGAGGAGTGCAACTCGCAGATCGCGAACGCACTTCTGAGCGATGGAGAAATTGACCAGCGCCCCCGCCGCGCTGAGGGCAGACCGGCCGAAATAGCAAAGTCCTATTCCGCCCGCCAGCTCCAACGCCCATTGCAGACTGCGTTGAGGCAGTGCGCGGTCGATCAAAGTGCGCATCAGCAAGGGGTCGATGGTGGCGGCAAGACCGGCCAAGGACACACAGACCAAGCCGAGCGCAATCCGCCAGCGCATCGGTCCAAGCCGCAGCAACAACCACGTGAAGTCGTTTCTGGCCTGCACGGCAGACCTCCGCAATTCAAGTCATCTGAGCGTCGATACATTTCTGACCCTGGAACGTCTTCCACCGGCTATCGAGCCATGATCTGCGATCTGCCCAGCGATTCAGGAGCGACAGAGGCCGGACGCTTAAGAAGCATCGCACAGACCAGGGTCTCCGTCGCAGGATGGCGACATGAGAATTTCGCGTGAGCAACATGACTTCAATTAGGCCGCAACGCCGCTGACACCTTAGAACTGACAGGCATTATCAGGTCTTGGCGCTCGATGTTTCGTAAGAGCAACACGCCCGGGTCAGCGATTGACCGTCAACGGAGGGCGTAGTTTCCTGTTTACATTAGCGGGCATCTCGTTTTTGCGATTGCACTGCACTGATTTCGCGCCGCTCATTTGGGCCTGACTGACTTTCTGCCTGGAGGGAACAGCCGTGACAAGCCACTCCACCGGCAAGCTGTCGATCATCGAGAAGGACGTCGTCCGAGAGATACGGGCACTGAGAGCGTCGCCTGGAGCAGCTCTCAATGCCTCTCTTCTTGAGAACCCCGCACGCACTGCCCATCATTTCATTCTTGCTTCGCATGGCAACGTGCAACTGCGCCTCGCAACCATTGCGCGAGAACTCGGGGTAGAGATGCGAACCATCGAGAGGATCTTCTTTGACGAGTATCAGCAGACAATGGCGGAGTGCCAGACGAAGACCAGGCTCGCTTTCTCGCAGTCGCTACTGAGCATATTTCCGCCCACGAAGATCAGCGCGGTTGCAGCCATCCTTGGCTACAACGTGGTGCAGGACTTCAATCGCTTCTTCAAGAAGCACATGCGCGAGTCGCCATCGGAATGGAGCCGCAAGGAGCGCGCAAGAATTGAAAGCGAGGAGAAGCGCGCTTCACGCGCGTGACAGGGTGCCGCTCGTCAATTGTCGCCGCGGCTTGGTTCCCTAGCCATTTCCACGCTCAAAGATTTTGTCGCCTTATGCGAATCGGATTCTGTTGCATCTTGGTTTGAGAAGTGTCAGACTCACCGCACAGTTGGATTAAAGGTGCTTGCGCTCATAGGAACACCGGCCGCCACTCGCATCAGTGGCAGATTCCCCCGGCTCATCTGAGAACCATCCACTCGACCCATCTGAGTTGAATTGCTTGGGCTTTCTGCGACTGCAAAAGGTGAAGGCAGAGAGGCACGGAAAGCTGCGCGCCTTTGACGCGCAGAAGACGTTCCTCGCTGGAGACAACAACTATGGCCACAATGCCATTCCATCTTCGCTCGGTCGTGGACCACGACGGCGCGGTCATTCTCGATTCATCTCGCAATGCAATGACAATTCTCGACGCCACTGGAGCCTACATCTGGCAACGGTTGAATCGTGGCGTGCCGCTTGACGCAATCGTTGCGGAGTTAGCCAGGGATACGGGAGTGGACGAGCAGATGGTTGCGAAAGATGTTGATGCCTTCATGGAACAACTTAAGTCGAAACATCTCGTGACGGATTTACTTCCGCGTTAGCGAATCAGAAATGGAGTTGCGACATGGATAACCACACCGAGTACAGACTGGCATTCATCCTTCCCGAATCTCGTCAATTGCTCGGGATACAGAACTCCGGCGATATCGAACTGCCGCGAATCAGTGTTCCGATGTGGCAGCGTCCGGCTGAGCAGCTGACGCGCCTCATCGAAGAAACGTGGAACATTAGGACACTTGTGCTCGACCTGCTCTGCGACAGTCCCATTTCAACACCGTGCGCAGTGATCGAAGTGAGGAGTTCCTCCTGGCAATTCACGCGGCGAGGTCTCACCACGGTTCATCTCGGAAATATCGGCCGCTTATCCCTCTCCGGCGATGAGAGGGCCGCGCTTCTTTCGATTCTGTCGGGCAGCAACACTTCGAGAAGTCCTTTCGCACGCATTGGGTGGATCAATGAAGCTCAAGAGTGGATTCACACCGCGATTAGGGATCACGACGTCATCTTCACCGACGAGATGCGCCATCTAAACGCGGGTGGCGAGTTCTGTCTGTTACGTCTCGGGACCATTGCCGGACCCGCTTACTGGTTGAAGGCCGTCGGAAGACCAAACGCACACGAGTTTGGCGTCACAGCCTACCTAGCTGCGGTGTGCCCAGAATACCTTCCTCCGATTCTCGCGATTCGAGCCGACTGGAGGGCCTGGCTCATGGAGGAGTATGGGACTTCGCTCCATTCATCGAGTTCGCTCGAACATTTCAAGCGCGCGGCCTCCAATCTCGCAAATCTTCAGATAAGACTCATCGGCAGATCGGCAGACCTGCTTGGCGCCGGTTGCGGAGACCATAGCATTGGAGTGCTTCGTTCCCATATCGACAACATAATCGAGTATCTCGATTGCGCCATGTCTCAGCAGACAAGCACAAAGGTTCCTCCACTTCCGGCATCACGGCTGAACGAAATTGGACGTATTCTGCACGAGGCCTGTTCCGCCATGGAGGACTTGAATATACCTGACTCGCTCATGCATAACGACATCAGTCCTGGAAGCATTCTTACCAACGGATCCGATTGCGTATTTACGGACTGGTGTGAGGCCTACGTTGGCAATCCCTTCATTACCCTGGAGCAGCTGTGTGTTCACGCCAGCCGCAAATCTGAAAGTTCTCAATACTGGAGCTCCGCGCTCAAGGATGTATACCGATCTGTCTGGGTCGAAAACCTGACGGAGCACCAGGTTGAACGAGCACTGCAACTTGCCCCGCTGCTATCCGTGCTGTCCTATCTCCACGGACGCGGGGACTGGTTGGAACCCTCCCGCCGGACTCAGCCAGCTTTTCTGAGTTACTCGCGCAGCCTGGCCCGGCACATGGACCGGATTGCAAACAGCGCAGAGCTGAGAGAGGCACTATGCCAGTTCAAATAGAAGCCAACCGACGCACAACGGAGACGATTCACGGCATCCCGGTTGCCGATCCCTATCGGTGGCTGGAGGACCGCAACGCGAAGGAGACGGAAGAGTGGATTGCGCAGCAACGCATGCGTCTTGAGGGCTACCTTCTGCAACTCGGTTCTTTACAGAACCTGAGACAACGTGTGGTGGAGTTCGTGGATGTTGAAACGATCGATCAGGTCGGAAACGTTCAAGGCCATTATTACTACCGCAAGCGCGGCATCGCGGAACAGCAGCCGTCTATTTTCGTCATGGATGAGGCATTCGGCTCCGAAAGAGTTCTGGTCAACTCCTCTCGCCTGAATTCTTACACAGCAGTTGGTATCCATTCCGTTTCTGCCGACGGAACACAGCTTGCCTTCGAGATCAAACAAGGAGGCGAACATACCAAGGCAATCCACATAGTAGACGTCGAGACCGGAATGGTGCTTTCGGACCATCTGGAGCGGGGCCTCGCAAGGGGATTTCAATTCCGCAGCGCACATGACGGATTCTATTACTGCCATGAATCAGCGAATGACCCTGATGCTCATGACAAGGATCACGTCGTACTGTTTCATCGCCTCGGGAGCCAGGCTGAGGATGATGTTTCGCTGCTCACTCTGCCTCGTGTCGGATTGAGCAAGCTGGTGCTGAACTGTGAGGGGGAGATGCTCGGGGCGATATATTGCCATGAACAGGCCGGAGTCCCAGTTGTCGATTTCTACGTTGCCAGGCAAGGCCGGCACCACATCTGGAAGCGTGTTTGCCAGAACGAACCCACTCCCTTTAGCCCTTTCTTCCATCGCGAAAGATTGTTTGCATTTCGGTTCGGCGAAGCGCCGAACGGAGAGATCGTTGAACTGGACCCGATGAGCGGCCGGCCATTGCGCGTGATCGTCCCAGAGTGGCATCTCCGGGCGAAACAATGCGTCATCGTGGGCGACTGCTTGTATTTGAGCTACGTTACGGGCGGCGAAACCTTTGTGCGTATCTGGTCGCTCAACGGAGATGATCGCGGAACGCTGCCTCTGGAGGAAGGATGCACCTGGGGCCTGGTTCCCACGTACACAAGCGAGGCCGACGAGCTTTTCCTTCACTGCGAATCCTTCACTCGGCCACCAACGCTACTTCGTTATCGCCCAGAAACCGGCGAAATCGTCGTTTGGAGCCAACGCCAAGCCCCGGTTCCGGCCATCCCGTTCGCTGCGCGCGAGCTGTCCTACTTGTCGAAGGATGGCACCGAGATTGCGATGACGCTGGTTGGTTCCGTGGATAACGCAATTCCGAGAGGGGCACCGACGATCATGACCGCGTACGGGGGCTTCGGCATCATGCTGACCCCGCAATTCTCGGCCTTCGTCTCCATTCTGCTGGAACTCGGATTCTTATTCGCTGTTCCCCAGATTCGTGGCGGCGGGGAACGCGGCAAGGAATGGCATGAGGCGGCACGCAGTCGGCGCCGGCAGGTAGCCTTTGACGATTTCATCGCGGCGGGGGACTGGCTCTGCGAGAGAGGCTATACCAATCCAGGGAAACTCGCCATCTTCGGAGGATCCAACTCCGGACTTCTGGTCGGCGCGGCCATCACCCAGCGGCCCGATCTGTTTCGTGCGGCACTCTGTATTGCGCCCCTTCTCGATATGGTGCGCTATCACCTTTTCGACGGTGCGAGCGTATGGGCTTCTGAATATGGAACTGCAGACGACGCCGATGACTTTCGAGCCCTTCTTGCCTATTCGCCATATCACCGTGTCCGCAAGGAGACCAACTACCCAGCAGTTCTGTTTGTATGTGGCGACAAAGACACCCGATGCAATCCCGCACACGCACGAAAGATGGCGGCTCGCCTTCAGGATCGTTCGGCCCAGAAACACGCGATCCTGATCGACCACAGTGCCGAGCGCGGTCATTCTCCGACGATGCCCCTCTCGGTCCGCGTCGATGGCCTAACTCGCCGGATCGCATTTTTGTGCCATGAACTCGGAGTTCCATTCCCCCAGGAGGCCCAGGATGACACGACTCGCCGTTGAAGCTCTCAGGTACCTCCTATACACCGAATGGCTTATGCGTCTGCGCGGGCTGCCGGCCCTGAAGGACAGCCTGAATCGATCGCAATCACGAAACCACAACCATTCCCGGTTTGCAACGGAACAGATATGCCGCGCAGTGGATGTTGCGTGCGTGCTGTATTTCAAGAGGGTTCTCTGCCTGCAGCGCTCCGCGGCAACCGCCATGCTTCTTCGCCTGCACGGATTCCCCGCAGAACTCGTGATTGGCGTTCAGATCATCCCCTTCAGATCTCACGCCTGGGTTGAATTGAACCGGCGGGTGATCAACGACAAACCTTACATGCCTGAACTCTACCGCGAGATGGAACGCTGCTGAAGCTGGTCTTGGTTGTTAGGAGGTCTCATGAGCGTCATCTTCGGAGATTGTCTCCCGCAAGGCGCGACCGTTGACGGGGAAACCCTATCCCGACTGGCGGCAGCGACTGCACGATACGGATTGGATGGAACAGCTTTGCACACCCGGGGACGGATTGGAATGGGCTTCCAGGCGTTTCATACGCATGAGCGCTCGCTCATTGGGACGCAACCGGCCGTCGATGCGGTTGGAAACATTCTTGTGTTCGATGGCAGATTGGACAACCACGAGGAACTTGCAGCCGGAGATGGACTCATCGGAGTTCGTCCTGCCGACTCAATCCTGATACTTAATGCGTTTGCTCGATGGGGAGAAGAGTGCTTCTCTCGGCTGGTGGGAGATTGGGCTTTGGCACTGTGGTCGGCCAGCGACCGCACTCTTTACCTGGCCCGCGATCATGCGGGAATGAGAAGCCTCTATTATCGCAACGACGACGGCGGCGTCAGGTGGTCGACCTGTCTTGAGACATTCTTCGTGGACGACAATTTCCCGGACCTCGACCCGGAATACATTGCGCGCTTTCTTTCGGGCCAGGAGATCCGCGATCTGACCCCCTACAAGGGCATTCGTGCTGTTCCACCGGCACATTATGTTGTCGTTCGCGAAGGCAGGCTCAAACTCTCCCCCTATTGGCGCTGGATCGCCGACACGAAGATCGTTTACGGCTCGGATGGGGAATATGATGAACATTTCCTTCACCTATTTCGGCAGGCCGTTCAGAGACGGATTGGACCGGGAGCGCCCGTTCTGGCCGAACTCAGTGGCGGCATGGATTCCTGTTCGATCGTCTGTATGGCGGACCAGATCGTCAAAGACCGCATCGGCGGGACAAACCTCCTCGATACCGTCTCGTACTTTGACGACACGGAACCCGATTGGAATGAGCGCCCATATTTCACTGCCGTGGAGAGCTGGCGGAACAAGAGAGGAATCCATATCGATTGGTCCTCGCGAGTTCCGAGCTATGAGCCTCTGGTGCTGCCGGATCGCGTTTATCCCTATCCAGGATTAGACCGGACTTCACTCGATACTACAGATCAATTCGAGCAGATGGTTGGGGCAGGGCGATACCGGGTCATCGTTTCCGGAATCGGAGGAGATGAACTGTTGGGCGGGGTACCAGCGCCCATGCCGCAACTTGTGGACCACCTTCGGGAAGGGAAACTCTTCAAGCTTATCTCAGCTGCGGCCGAATGGTGCATGGTGAGTCGCGAGCCTCTGATTCACACACTTCTCGGTACCGTGGCATTTACGTTCGATCTCTATCGAGCGCCAGTGCCGGACCGAAGCGCTATTCCTCCATGGTTGAGTACCGAATTGGGGCAGCTATGTCTCTGTTCCCGTGTTCCTGGGGAGACGCTGCATACCATCCTCGCCCGGACTCCAAGCGCCATCAACAATGGAAGAGTGTGGTGGGCTCTGCTCGAAACGCTTCCTCATCTGACCCCACCGCTCGCCGGCAACTACGAATACCGGTATCCCTATCTCGATCGCGATCTGGTTGAGTTCCTTCACCGAGTTCCGCGCGAGCAACTCGTCCGGCCGGGCCGAAGGCGCTTTTTAATGCGGCGTGCACTCAGGGAGATTGTCCCGGTAGAGATTCTCGAACGCAAACGCAAGGCTTTTGTGTCCCATGGTCCACTTACCAATCTCCGAAACGCACAGCAAAGAATTGAGGAGCTTTTCTCACATCCACTGAGCGCCGACTATGGTTTCATCGACAGGCCTCGCTTCCTCCAAGCATTTCGCGGCGAGTTGGCCGGGAACCTGAAGTGGATCGCACCCTTGACGAGAGCGATCGGCCTGGAGCTCTGGCTAAGAAGCCTCAAAGCGTCGAATGTGAGCGCCCGCAACGCTCTTTACGGCAAGGATCGCGACAATATTCTGCCCGCAGCATCCCGGGCAAACAAGCTCCGTGCAAGTGACGCCGCGAGCTAGCGTTGCGTACACGGAAATTCGCAACAAAGAGAGGAACACAATCATGCGATACACAACACCCAATGTCCTGGCAACGGTGAACGCAACCTGCGCCATTCAAAACGGAACGGGAGCAACGGCGCACGGTGGCTCGAAGGCTGGTCACCGTCCCGACAACGTGAACAAGCTGATCCAAATGTCCACCACGGGCGCGTACGAAGCCGACGAGTAAGCGGAGACAGACATCGTGCTGATGCGATGTGTGAACTTCGGAGCTAGTTTGACTGGCGGGATGTCAATGCCTTGACTTCCCGCCATACCCGCATCGGACTCTAACGCCGCAAACCTCAAAGCGGAATTGCCGGCGATCCGTTCCCCGATTCTGAAGAGAAGAGAACCGGCACGCAACCTACTTCGACGGCTCTTGACCCGAGGTAGATTCACCTACTGTCTTGAGATCCTGAATGTGCAGGCTCTTCAGCCTCCGCCAACGTGCGTATTGTTCTGCCTTCTGCGGGGCGGGATCCTCATAGTCTTGCAGCCAGAATCTGTACCAATCGACATTTCGCTCCAGGCTCCCAAGCCGGGCTTTCGGGTGGTCTGGCTGGTGGTCTTCATTGGGGTAGTAGTAAAGCTCGACTGGCCGGCCAAGCCTGGTCAGTCCATTCAGGATCTCAGCGGTATGCGACAATCCGTCCGGTGTCGATCCGGGAACGTCGTCCTTCGCTCCATATCCCATCTCCTCCAACAAGATCGGCGTATGCACCTTTTCGAGATTGAAGCTGATCGAGTACTTCTCCCAATTGTCCAGTGTGTTGCCGTACGGAGGCCCGTCGAACATAGCCTCGCCGGCAGCTTCGAAGTTCGGGTGCAGCCAATATTCGCTCAGACTGTACTGCACATTATCGGCAACCGTCGCAGCTGCATAGTGGAAAGGAGAGTGGGCCAAGATGTATTCCACATGCCATCCGGTCCGGCTGAATCCGATGATCCCGACCTTACCTGGATCGATCATCCCTCGCTTGCTGAGTGCCTTGACCGCGCTATCCCAGATGTCCATCGCCTGGACCGCCTCGCCGATCTGTCCCGGATAGCCCTTCGGCTGCTTGGAGATCTCGTCCTCGTAATTGAAACCTTCCTTGACAGTCCTGATCAGATACATCATGCCGGCGCTGGCGATTGGTTGCGGAGCGAAGGCGGGATCATGGTTTTGTCCCGAATCGCACGTAAACCATCCCGCATCCCCCTTGGTCTGGATCACCAGGGGATAGCGCTTTCCGGGTGCGTAATCCGGAGGCGTGAAGAGCAGTCCGCTGATATCGAGGCCCGACGAGGTTGGCCAGTGGATTGTCTCTACCGGCGCAAATCTAACGCTCTTCAGTTGGGGATTCAGGTCGGTCAGAATGCGTATGCTGCCCATCCCAGGCTCGTAGATGAACAATTCCTCGGGAATCGTGACCGTCTCACGCACCCCGACGACTGTCTTGCCTGCGGATGCAAGCGAAGAGAATCGGTCCAGGTCACTGCCAGGAATGACAATACGTTCGACTTCGCGCCAGGAACTGCCGTCTCGATGCAGGCGTAGGACCGAGTCGCCGCTCCCGTGCAGGATGATATCCCCATCATCCCTCCAAAAGAGGGCTCTTTCGTGATGCGATGGAACGTGCCTGTAGACTTCCTCTACTCTGCCCGTATCCGCATCCACCCAGAACATATTCGCATCGGGATTGGCGATTCGACGGGCCCGAATGTCCTCCTGCTCCCAGATGCTTCCCACTGGGGAATGGGCATTCACAAGGAACGACCTGCTGTCATGTGACCAAACGGCTTTGCTGTCTGGCCAGACGGTCTTGAATGCGAGGCCGGTCGTGTCTTTTTCAAAATCATAGAGAACCAAGACTGGCAGGGCGGGATTGCCCTCCTCGATGCAGTTCCGGACGTAGGGGCTCTTCTTCCAATCGGCGGGGATATTGGCGATTCCATAGCTGAACAGCAGTCGTTTGCCGTTGGGCGCGAGGTTCAGGAAGCTCAGGAGCGGAAAGTGCGTCCCGGTCTTGCGATCGAAAGGATCTTGAATCGCAATTGGCGTTGGCTGGCTCCATTCCCCTCTTTCCGCCCTGCGGCGGACATACAGGGAAGAAGTCGCCAAATCCGTAGCTCGATTCTCTTCCGCCACTACTCGATAGCCCGCCGCAATACGATCCTGAACCTGTTCGTCCGGTGCATTGACCCCTAGAGCATTGTCGGCGACTTCATACACCACAGTGTCGCCGCTGGCGTCCACGCTATATGACTTGATCGGCCTCGGTTCGGTCACGATCTCCTGTTTGTCCGAATCAACCGCAGCGAAGGCGATGGTTTTGACACCATGGATCGAAATCAGCATCGCCATACGGTTTCCATCGCTCAACCAGGTAACATCGGAGATTCCTTCACCTGCGAGGACCAGCCGATCCGCCGTGGGTGCAGACGCATTGAGTTCTCTGACATAGAGTTGGTAGTCATTTCGATTGCGATCGACGTTCGGCACCTTGACCAGATACGCTACGGCTGTGCCCTGAGGGTTTATCCACACATCTTCGATATAGCGAACCTGGACGCAATCGAGAGACGTGACTTCGCGCGTCTTGCCAAAGGAAACAGTGGTCCGTGCCGCGATAAAGAACACCGCCACCCACAAGATAGTCTTGGCGCATGTCGCCATTGCAGCACCCAGCCTCTCCCAGATCCAAATCAGAATGTAAGCCTGAGCGCGAGTTGAACGGAGCGCGGACCACCCATTTGATAGAGCGGGCTCAACACGCCCAGACTTTGCGCCAAAGTCGCCGTTGCCTGACCAAACTGCGAGTTTCCGTAGTAGGGGTTGATCGTCCCGAAGTTGGGGTGATTCAGGAGGTTGAATCCCTCGGCGCGAAACTGACCGTGCAATTTGTCAAGAATGTTGAATTGGCGCCGAAGTGCGAAGTCTATCTGTTCCGCCCCAAATCCTCTGACGAAGTTTCTGGGCGCATTCCCGTATTGATTGGTTGGAGGGAGCGAAAAGGCGGCCGGGTTGATGCTTCTGCCACCCGGAAATTGAGGGCTGTAGACATACAACGGAGTTTGAGGCACAACGTTGAGGCCGCCCCAGTAGAACTCGCCGGTTCGAGGGTCAGTCACACCATACCCATCGAGGGTCACGGGGAATCCAGTTCTTGCGGTGAATCGACCATCGACGCCCCACTGGTGAAGGAGGGCGGAGGAGAGGGTTGACCTCCCGATCGCAGGAAGATCATAGGAGGCAGCTGCGGTCAGATTCTGACGTACGTCCTGATCCGAGTTCCCACGCTCATAAGGGAAAGCTGTATTGTAGGAACCGAAGTCCAGAGCATGTGACCATGTATAGGAGGCCAGCACTTGAAGGCCTTGGCTGATCTGACGCTGGACCTTAGCCTGCAGTGCGTGGTAACTCGATGTCAATCCGTTCTTGAACAGATAGAGATTGGTTCCCAACTGCGGGTTGAGCGGAGGCGAGCCGATGTCGGCCTCCTCGAGCAGCTTTCTGGCATTGGCGCCGACATAGGAAATAGTGAAGGATTGCGTTTTTCCAAACTCCTGCTCCAGGCTCGCGTTCCATTGAAATGTGTAGGGGAGCTCGAGATGAGAAGGATTCGCATAGATCGGAGAGTTGTACGGAGCTACCGGTGGATTCACAATGGGCGGATTGACCTCCGATGGGGCGACAGGAAACCCGGCAGCCGTTCCATTTTCAGTGCCGAAGAAGTTGTATGCCGCAAATCCGGGGCCGTCGAATCCGTAGGAGCCGGTCTGTTGGCCGGTATCGAAGAAGACTCCGCCACCCCCGCGCAGAACAAGCTCATGCCCAGCCTCTGGATTTGCAATGTAGGCGAAGCCAAGGCGAGGCGCCAGGTTGTACCAGGCGGTGTTCCAAAGGGGTGTTCCCTGCGGGGCTAAGGCCAGCGTCGAAAGGTCCTCCAATCCTGAGACGGTATACGGCATCAGCCCGCGAGCAGCTCCCGGGGCCGGGTTTATCTCCCAACGAAGCCCCAGGGACACATTCAGATGCGGCCTCGCATGCCACTCATCCTGAATGAACGCGGAAAAGTTCGTGTAGACGGGGTAGAACGCAGTGGACGATTCGGCGAACCCGTAGCCAACGCTGTTGGCGACCACCGAAGCATCGCTGAAATAGAGGTAAGAGACATAGGGGCTGCCTGGATTCACAGTAGGCGTAAGCCTGCGCCAATCGATACCGAACTTGAAGTTATGATTGCCTCGCAGTGCTCCAAGTGTGTCGACAACTGCCCATTGCCGTTGAGAACCGATTTCCCCTCCCTCCAAAATGCCGAGTGCATAGGAGCCGCTATATAGAGAAACGTCCACGGTATATGCGGGCTGTGTGCCGACTCCTTGCAGTTGTGCCAGATCCACTGGTGTCGCGCCGCCAAAGCTGTCTGTCGTCACAAGGCTGTGGTTCACGTTTGTGGTTAGATTTGCCCGCAGGTCATTGCTTAGCCGTCCCGGAAGCTCGCTGGTAACCCCGAGCGTAAATGTGCGCGGCTCATAGGAAGAGGCAGTGACCACCGACGGGCTTTCATACCCCGTGCCATTCAATTGCGAGTTGCCCCTGCTCACGCTCTTGGACGGTGTCTGGCTGTAACGAAAGAAAATCCGCGTATGATCTCCGATCGCGTGATCGAGCCGCAGGCTGACCGAGTCGAGTTGACTCGGCGTTGACCAGCCTCCGACATACTCGGCCAGCCCGCCTCCGAGACTCGGGGTATTCGGCGTGGGCAGCGGGAACGCGTTGAGGACCTGGTCGAGCGGCGCAGGAGCAGACTGGCGCAGGGTTAGATCTGGTACGGCGTTAATGGTCACATCCTGTGGCTGAACCAGCCGGAGCCCTTCGTAGGAAAAGAAGAAGAATGTCTTGTTCTTCCCGTTGTAAATTCGAGGAATCGAAGCTGGGCCGCCAAATGTTCCTCCAAAGTCGTTTTGGCGTTCGGCGCTCTTCGGAGTGATCGGAACCGTATTGTCGTTGAACCAGCTATTCGCGTCGAGCGCGTCATTACGGAAGTAGTCAAATACCGAACCGTGCCAGTCGTTTGTGCCGGAACGTGTGACCATCGCGAATTGGCCACCTGGATTGCGCCCATACTCGGCGGAATAGGTAGAACTCTCGACCCTGAATTCCTGCAGCGCATCCACGGAGACCAAAGCCTGGGTTGTGCCCAGCGCCGTCGACGCCGGGAGTGAGCCGCTCGGCGCGCCGCCGGTAACAAAAAATGCCGCGCCAGTGTTGGCGCTGACTCCGTCCACCGTGTAGGAGTTCGATTCGGTGCGCTGCCCGTTGACACTGAATTCTCCGGACCCTCCCAGACCAGATGTTTGTTGAGGGGTATTGGTGACGATTCCGGGCGTCAGTAAAATGAGATCCTGAAAGCTCCTGCCATTGAGCGGGATATTCTCGACGAATTTTTCGTCGATCACGGTGCTGACCGATCCGTCGGTTGTGTTGATCGCAGGCGAGCCGGCTTCGACTGTAATACTTTCCGACGTTGCGCCGATAGGCAACGTGAAGTTGAGCGCCACCGCGCTCTGCACGTTCAGAATGACGTCCGGTTTGATCAGAGTCTTGAATCCGATTTTCGAAACCTGAATTCGGTACTGGCCCGGCGGGAGAATGGTGACCGCATAGATCCCGGCCCCGTTAGTCTCACTCGAATAATGCACACCGGTCGCATCATTCACAATCTCGATTGCGGCGTCGGGGATGACCTTGCCAGCGGGGTCAACGACAACGCCGCTGATGGTTGCATCAGTAGATTGCGCAAGAGCCAATGTCACTCCGCAGAAGATCAGTAGCAGCAGGGGAAAGGCACTAAGACACTTCAAGCGAGGGCTCCTCGAGGGTATGGATGTGAAACGGATGATGGTTCATCCGGTAAACGGATGCCGCCGCTCAACTGTGTCAATGATCTTGATGGAGTGATTTTCGATCTGCGTGCCAAGTAGCTCGTGAAGGAGGCGGGATAGAGATCGAGACGAGTTCGGGGAGTAATAACTTTTCAACTGAGCGTTCGCGTCTCCCCGGTCCCCATCAACTGCGAGGGACCGGGGCCACCGGCCGGGGAGCCGCGCCGGGTAGCGGGCGGTTCTCGACTCGTTTGGCGTGATGCGGGGTGGTGTTGGATGGCTTGCGGGCACGCCAGCGAACCAGAAACGATCTACACTAGCAGTAGAAACGAGCGATCACCCGCTCTCATTCCTCATGACGGATACTTCCGAGATTCCGATCACTGCGCGCCACGAGATTGCTCGCCGCTTCGAGGAACTGTCCATCTTTGCTCGACCGAGGGAGTTGGCACTGTACCACTGTTGCGCAGTCATAGATTTGACTGGGGCCAACTTGACAAATCCCGACCTAATTTTTTACTTGGGACGGCAGGCGCTTGAAGCGAGCAATAAGGCGATTCCTGCTATATACAGAAAATGCGCGCCTGCTCCAGATGTACCGCTGCGTTTGAACCCCGCCATTTATCAGGAAGCGCATGAGCTATTAAGCTATGCCTATTTGTACGACCAGATTGCGATGTGCTACGAATGGGCCGAACGAGAACAGTTTGCGGTTCGCTTTGACACTTTATCCCAACAGATCGTATTCGACTATGCGTCTTCGCAGGAGAGCAGCTCCGACACTTTGCTCCGAAGCAGAGAACTTGTCGCAAACAGAGATGAGACCGCGACTCCTCCATTGTTAGCGGAGATAGGGGAAATTTCGCGCGCAGCAGCGGTCACGCTACAAGGTTCGATTCTTTCCGTGAGCACCGATGAAATTACCTACCCCCTCAGTCCTGCGTTGCTGGCGATAGCGCGAAGATGGTCGAACGCTCTTGTCCTTGCAAGGCGCTGGGAGTTTCCTGAGACTCTCGCCATCGGCGGCACCATCACGTTTGGCGATTTTAGAAAGTTCTGGAGCGCGTTAATAACGATAGTGAACATACACGATCTCGCTCATCGAATCACGCGCCTTCCGAGGGGAAGTCTAGTGAATCTTCGCCCCCGGAACGAATGGGCCGACTTGATTGCGGAGATTGGCGGAATCAGCGTGACCACCGCATCGGAATTGCTCTGGTGGTTCACGTTCGACGTGGCCACGGCTGGAGCAACTCCTCCAATCCAACCGTTTTTTGGAGTCTCTGGAGATCGCCTTTGTGTGCCTTCTATCTTTGTATCGGTAAGCAATGTCGAGCGCAATTTGCTGAAAGTGATAACTAGGCACCCTCGTCTGCGGGCATATTATCAACCGATAAAGGCCGCAAAGGAAGGTATTGCGCTAGGGCATCTGTCTCAATTGTTCCCTGCGCCTAAGTTTGCGATAGCCCAGAGAGTAGTGATTGCGGGCGTCACCGATGCTGACTTGGTAGTGTATGAGAGGTCATCGGGGTTCGTGCTCATCATTCAGCACAAGTGGCTCATTGCGCCTGAGACACGGGACGAGTCCAACACCAATGACGATCAACTCAAAGAGGGTACATCGCAAGCCTTAAAAGCGCGGGATGCATTCAGGCTAAATTCTGATGTTCTCCGAGCGCCGCTACTTCTCGTCAACGCGGACAAGATCGGCGAAATTGAGGCCATCGTGGTGTGCCGTGGCGCGGAATCGACAGGGTTCCTAGAGAAGCAGCCTGTTCCGATCATATTAGAAACTGCTTTTGAAGATTTGTGGACGGAGAATGACTCTCTGCCCAAGTTGTGGGAAAAGCTAAATGCGAGGCCAGATCACACCGAAGCGGCGAGTCGCTATAACAATACCTTCGCTGTAGCAAAGTTGGCCGGTTACGAATTTAGAGTTCCGACTCTGGGAAAAGAAATGGTCCTGTGACTGGGCTACGGCCTATGGAAGTCCGATTCTGTCGAGAACCGTTCCCATTCCGTCTATAGCAAGTCCAAGGGAATGGATAAGTTTCAGGCGGGTGGTCACGATCTCAGGGGCAGATTATCCAGCCGATGGCGTCCCCGGTCCCTCGCGCTCGGGGCCGGGGACGATGGCTCCCGATATTCTGGCTAGATCACTAACGAAAAGTCGGCAGGGCTCCGCCGATCAGCTTGTGCGGAATTCTGGGTTTACGGTAACAGTCGAATGCACTATTCGTGTCAAGCTGCAATCGACCTCCCGAGCCTGGACGGATGGCCGGCAGCTCAATTCTCGCCTGAGTAGGCCACGGACGGTCACATTGAGACTTTCTCCCGGTCCGTCCTCCTAGCCAACCCCTGTTCGTGCCTGCGAATATGGGCGCGGAGACGGGAAACCAGGCTCGGAATCGAAGTTGTCTTCAGGATGAAGTCATCGGCGCCGGCATCGAGGGAAGCCGTTTCGTAACGTTCACCCTCCATCGCAGTGAACATAAGCACCGGAGCGGAGACCTCTAAGGCACGAAGTTGGCGAACCAGTTGAAGGCCGTTCCCTGTCCTCGGATGGACGCGGCGCTCCGATCGGATGTTGAACTCGACCAGGATGGCGTCGAAGGGCACCGCCCGAGCAAATGAGAAACCCGACTCAACGGTTGGTGCCACCTCGACTTTGAATCCAAGACCATCTAGGGTGCGCGCAAATTCAGTGCCGATCACCGTTTCGTCGTCCACAAGAAGTATCGAGTTCATGGCACCTCCATGCTGGGAATCGGAGCTGGCCGCAATCTTACGGGTGATTCGGGTCGAGGCGGAGATACGTGAACAGCAGCGGCTTGCCGCTTGGCTTCGCGCTCCCGCCCTCGGGCTCGACCGTGACGAAGACCGCGTCAATCTGGGAAATGGTCTTGGCGTCGTTCGACTTCAGGACCCAGCGTTTCTGGCTTGCGTCGTCCTTATAGAGAAGACCCAGGCTGACGGCGTGTTGCCGGTCGGCGCCGCGGCCGCCCCAGGCCTGAAAGGCCGCCGCCTTCTTGACGCCCGGTTGTTGGTCGAGATCGTACCCGTAGAAGATGAGCGATTTGTCCTTGGTATAGAACACGCGCCCGAAGGGCTTCTGTGTATCGCCCGACTGGCCGACATCGTAGATCTCGGCAATATACAGGTTGCGGGCGCCGATCAGATTCCGGACATCGCGGTCGCGGTCGAGCAACTCCCGTTCCCCAGCGATCTGCTTGTCTTTCTCTTCTATTTCCGCTTTCAGATCGTTGACCTGGGTTTTGAGTGCGAGCGATTGCAGAGTGTCTTGAGCGGACTGATTGCCGATGATGCTGAGTCTTGCCTCCAGGCTCTGTGCATTGGCCTGGGCCTGAGCCAACTGTTGGCTTAACTCAGAGCGAACCTCGACGCTCCGGTCGAGGTTCGCGTTGCGCTCGGCCAGTTCGCTTTCCACTTGGCTGAGCTGATCTTTCAGCTTGGTCAACTCCTGCTGGTTCAGGCGGGCTTGGCTTCGCAATGCCGCAGCCTGGTCATCCTCCGGAGCAGGTTTCTTTTCCTCAGATGGAAGAGCTGCGGCAGCGGATTGGGCAATGCGCGCCTGCGTGCTCGGCGCTGGCGAGCCTGCCGGCGCCACGGAGGCATCCGTTCGGCGCCCTTGGTGGATCCCTATTCGATAGCCGACAAGGCCACAGGCTGCCAGAATCAAGGCCGCCACCGCATAACGGCGCGCATGGAGCCGTCGGGGAGCGACGGAGGGAGAAATTGGACGACCGCGCGATGGGGCTGGCTCGCCGCGGAGCGACTCCATGAGGGTATTTTCAGCCTCTTCGATCGACCATGAGCCGGGCGCGTTCTCGACGTCTTCGTCCGCTCCGGACTCCGCCGCCAATGCCGGGATCGCCGCAGCGATCATGCGCTCATATTGCCGCTGTGCCTCTCTGCAAGCGTCGCAGCCAACCAGGTGTTCGCTTAGCCGCGCCCATTCTTCCGCCGTCAACTCGCCTGTCGTCGAGAGCGCACAAAGCTTCTGAAACTCCTGATGAAGGTCGTGGGTCAACGTCCAAGCTCCCGGGCTAGAGCCATTGTGTATTATTTCACTCACCTTGACCGCATCTTTTCGGGCAAAACGTATTTCCGGAACCGTTCCAGCCCGCGATAGTAATGATTCCTGACGTTAACGAGGGATCGCCCGGTCAGTTCGGCGATCTCTTTGAGGGCATATCCCTCGAAGAAGTAAAGCTGGATCGTCTCCCGCTGCTCGGCCGTGAGCCGGGCATTGAATCTCGCCGTCAACTCCTTGCCAAAAATGCCTTCGATGGACAACTCGTGAAACTGAGGCTCTCGCCTGTGGTCGGCCAGACGGAAAGCCGTGTCATCCAGTTCCTTGGTCGAATAGAAATGGCGCGAGGTAAGGTACCGGCGCCGGTCGAAGGCACGGTGGTAAGCAACTTGGAAGATCCAGGAACGCGCCGCGCCGCCGGCAACATCGAACAGGGCGGCTTTGCGGAAGATAAAGAGAAAAACCTCCTGCACCAGATCGTCAGCTTCCGCTTCGTTTCGCAGGACACGGTAAGCTACATTGCGGACGGAACGCGCATGGCGACGAAAGAGAACGCCGAGAGCCTCTTTGGCGCCCTCCTGAACCTGTTCCAAAAGCAATTCGTCCGAGATTTCAGAAATCTCAATGACGGGCGCGGCAGGTCGCGCAGGTACGTCGATTTGGACTTGGGCTTCATCGAGGGGTTCGGAGGGAATCTCAGACGCAGAAAGGCCTAGTCCGAGCGCTTCCGGCTTGCTCGCCAGTGCATCGGGGAAATAGGCGGCTTCGGAACTCATGATTCCTTCTGCAGAACTTGAGAGTTGGGTTCGCGAACTCGGTCGAAAGAAAATCAGTAAGCACTATAGTGCCACCGCATGAAGGCACTATAGTGCCTTCATGCGGTGGCGTCAATCCTAAAGATTGATGCATGGCCACTCGTCCAAAACCGGCGACCTTCACGCTTGAAGAGGCATTTGGCCAGGTTCTCCGAAAGTTGCGGGAGAGTAGGGGATTCAAGCAGGTTGAAGTCTCGGCCGCTACGGGTTATAGCCAACGAGCCGTCGGAATGATAGAACGCGGCGAGAAAAGTCCTACTCTGCGAACGATTGAGGATTTCGCGACATTTTATAAAATTCCTCTTGAACGTCTTATCGTTCAAGCAAAGCGATTGCGTAACTCTACCTCGTAGCGCGCGACTTCTTGAGCCACTATCGTGGTGCCTAGCGCACTGGAGCGAGTTTCCAACTGCGTTGCTCAGTAGTCCTGGACGTGCTGTCTCTCCGCTCAAGTGAAGGCACTATAGTGCCTTCATGGAAACTGCCAATCGGGAAAGATTGGCGTGTGGCGAAGAGCAGAAAGCATCGTGCTTCAACGTTAGAGCAAGCTTTTGGCCAAGTGTTGTTTGCTCGGCGGGAGAAGAATGGCTTGTCGCAGATGGATCTTGCGGTCGCCTCGGGCTACAGTTTGCGCTATATCGGAGATGTGGAACGTGGAACGAAGAGCGCGACAATGCGAACGATGCATGACCTTGCGACATTGTTGAACGTCAAACTTGGAACACTTATTTTCGAAGCGGAAGAGTTATGGGCGGCTGAGGCCAAAGCAAAACGACGCTCAATCAGATCCGTTCGAAACTGAACCAGCAGCGAGCTGCGTGTCGCCGAAAACATCAGTTTCCCACCTTGATTACTAGGCTGCGCACTTACCCGTTGCCTATTGCACTAAGGTCGACTCGATCCCTTTTCCCCGTTGCACCACCAGTGCGCAGCCTGAATATTGTCAGGGTGATCGTCTCTCCATGCACCTCCCATGCCCCGCGGGCTGATATGGTCCGGAACGATGTCGCTGTAATCCGTGAACTCTGCGCCGCAGATGCCGCATTTACCGCCTTGGGAGACGATTTTCTTGTTGAGAAGTTTTCGCATTTCCCCATTCGAGCGGAGTTCTCGGTACCCTCTGGTGTGCTGGGCATCTTCGATTCTCCGAATGCCCAACTGCCGTGGTGCTCTCGCTTTTGAAATCGCTTCCCGGCCGCAGCAGGATAGAGAACGGTGGACCGGGCAAATCTCATTGCGGCGAAGTCTCATGTGAGTTCTCCTGATCGGCGTTGAGTGACATCGGCTGACTTGGGAGTGGGTGCCGGCAATTCAAGACGCAGCAGACAGGAAGAGTTCGCCAGAACAATCCAGCGGAGGGAATGTAAATCGGCTGCGCTTTTGGTGCGAGATGCGCCAGAGCAGTTCTGCTGCAGTCGGCCGAAGTTCAGAACCGTCGCCGCACCGCGAAAAACTCGCAGTCAGTGAACGCACACGCGAGATCGCAGCTAGGTTCGAAAAGAATGTCGCATCCTGCGAACTGGTTTTTCTTGCGATGCGAGGTCAAACGATGCCAGACTCGTCTCAAGCCATTCCGGGACTGTCTTCGATAGCCCGAGAATCGCATCCACATCCGCCGCTTGCATCCACAAGCGCGAATCCAGATCGTACCGACCTGTGCGAGTCAGATCTGGTGCTCCTTCGCAACGGGTGTCTCAGGAAAGACAAGCGGTAGACAAGCATTCCTCTTTCTTCTGCCTTGGGCAAGGGCAAGACTCTGGACCGGATTGGTCGCGAACCAACCGATCCTGAGAACAATCCCAACGCGAGGCGTGTATGGCAAAGCTTCCCCAACCCTCCGAGCGCTCCCACGGCTGGAGTCCGGAGGCCTTGGCTCTTGCTGCTCAGGCCAAGGCCCTCTCTGGAAACAAGCTTGAGCAGTTGGTCCTTCGGCTTCAGCGTCACAGCGGGCGCTCTCGCGAAGCGTGTTGGCGCTTCGTGATTCAGCACGGGATCAAAGGGAGCGTGGACCATCGGCGCTGGACCGATGAGGAGATCGAGTGGGTACGCGAAGAACTCGTGAAGCGGACCGTCGAGGAGATTGCGAGAAAGCTGAATCGCACACCCAAGTCCGTCCGCACCATGTTGCGGAGGAATCGCCTCTATGTGCGGGAGATCCGTTGCGACCTCTTTTCAGTCGATAGCCTCGCAAGAGCGCTGCATGTCGGAAAGTCCGAAGTACTTTTTTGGATCAAACAGGGATGGCTTGAGGCGACCATCAACAACGAGGGAAGAAGGCCATCCTACTCGATCACTGCCGAAGCGCTCGCACATGTCTACAAGCACCATCTGTCTGATCTGTTGAAGCGCGGCATTCGCAATCAGTCTCTCTTTGAAGCGTACTTGCAGTACGTTCACTCGCCGAAGCACACGATCGGAGAGCAGCTTCTCGATGTCCGCCGCGACAAGAGGGAACGTGCGGCTTATGCGGCCATCAAGGAAGGCGGAGTAGGGCAACAGAACACGCAGGAGGACGATGGGAATGACGATGACGAGCGAGAATACCGAATTGACCTCAACAGAAATGCGGAATTCCGAGAGGAGCGGGTCAGTTCTTCGGAGTGATCGTTGTGAGTCCTGCGGCGCCAGCTTACGCTCGTCCCGGCTCTCCGTCGGCGAGATGGCCGCCAATGCCGTCTGCGGCATCTTGCTGCTCACGGTGCTGACGCTCATCGGGTACATAGCCGATAGATGCCTAGAGCGCAGCGGGCACAAACTCTTCGACCAACCAGTCTGGCATGAACCGTTGGACAGCTGGAGTCTCTGAATGCGCACCGTCGAACCGGATCAACATGACTTCGAAAGGTTGGACTTTCGGTTGATAACTCCGTAAGCACTGCAATCGCGAATGAGTAACTCCAGCGTGATCTCCTCCATTGAGTGGATGGTCGGCTCCGACATTTGATGGATATGCCCAAATGTTGTCTTGGCGCATCGGGACCACTGAGAAAGAAAGGAGGCATGAGCACTTATTGCCAACGCCGAGTTCCCTGGACAGGGCTTGGCGACAATCCGAAATGAGTTACGAAAGTTAGCAGAGCCCGACGAAGATCGGAATCGAATTACCCTTCCTGTGAATCATGGAACGTTAGCCACTTCAAATAGGGGCCTTCCGATGGAGCAGATTGGCACCAGACTTCGGACTATCCGGCTGACGTGGGGGTTGACGTTGCGAGAGGTGGAGCTACGCAGCGAAGATCTCGCTCAGGAATGGGGCAGTCCAGCGTACAAAATCTCCGCAAGCTGGCTGGACAGAATTGAACGGGAGAACCGGCGGCTGTCCGCCGCAAAGCTGGTCGTGCTTGCGGCCATCTACAGCATTCCGTCGGACCAGTTGCTTGCCCTATGCTCCCGCGCCAACGGAAAACCTCCTCATTCGAAGAACATCTCCGGTCCCAATAGAACGCTTCTCTTGACGAAAGGGCCGCTCGAACAGCATGCGCGATCGTGGCTTCCAGACAGTATCGCCATCGATCCCGTGCCGGATGAGACCACGCTTCTTCCTCCAGAGGAACACCTCCCCAGCCCGTACCAGCGCGGCATCATCGGCCGGCGCGACAAAACGATGGACCCAATGATTCGACCAGGATCGATTGTTCTGATCAACACCCAGAAGAGGGCTATCGCGCACCGAAGGGAATGGAAGAACGAATTCGACCGGCCGGTATATTTTCTCTTCACCCGCGCCGGATATATCTGCGGGTGGTGCGAACTCGACAAAAACGCGGAGTGGCTGACTCTGGCGCCGCATCCCTTGTCTTACGCGGCTGCCCAGCGCTGGAAATACAGGAAAGAGGTGGAGGTGATTGGCCGCGTCTCGGTCGTATTGCTTCGCCTCGAAGAACCCGCCCAATCGGCATAACCGGGATGGATGCCGTATGCGAATGACTCCTGGCTGGAACCGCGTACCGCTTATGCCGGAGGGCTCCATGAATTCTATTCCCCTCCTCAGAGGGCATTGCGAAGATCTGCGAGCATCGCAAGGTTTCCATCTTCGTAAAGCGCGAGGACGCGGCGCGTCATCAGATAGTACGTAGCAACCGCGGGCTGGGCATACATCTGGAAAGCGCTCTCGAGTTTCCCTGTTTGCTGAGCGCTCCTCAGTCTTCCCACATGCCACTCGATTTCTCTGGCGCTGAGGCGCAACTGCTCGGCAACAGCGAGCGCCTCCGGATACCACTGTTGGACGTAAAACGCCAAGTCAACCAGCACCGCGCAGTTGGCCTCCAGCGCCTCAAGGCCTTTCAGGCCGCCTACCAGCTTCCATATCTCGGATGGCTCAAGAACCGCGCTGGCCTCATCCTTCCTCTGCTGTCCAGATTCATCGATGATATCGAGTGCGACTTCCGCGATCGAACTCCGGTCCACAGCGGTCAACCGCTTCAAAAGGCGCTCCCAATTCTTTTGGGAAGACTTCTGAGAGAGGCGATAGTAGTAGAACACGATCACAATGAGCGCCAATACAAAGATTGCGACGGCGACAATGAAATAGGCGGTCCGGATGCTCACTATTTTTGCCTCGCACGAATCTTCTCGAGATCGGAGTTCACCATATTCTGCAATTGGGTCAGTTGTCCACGCATATTTTCCGGTAGTCTCCTGGAGTCCGGCGCGTTCCGCCAGAGCATGACAATCCAGAACGCCACGCAGAGTAGATACGCGGTCATCCGGAAATGAGAAAGCGCGGTGTAAGCCGGGCTATCGCGCTCCAAGCCTAAGTAACTGTGTCCGGCCTCGATCAATACATCGATGATGGAGTAAACGCCAAGCCCTTGCGAAATTCGCGCGACATGAGTCTTCCATGGCAGTCCCGCCTTCACCGCGAGAACCATCATCCCAACGAAGAGCTCGCTCATGCAGGCCGACGAGAAGAAGCTGCCCTTGATGATAACGACCTGCATCCACAACCGAGCGTGCGGGGCTGCAAGCCAGGTGAGTCCCGCGGCAACCGCGATGCTCACTGTCACCAGCCAAATGAAGGTGCCTCGCAAATCACGCGCCCACACTCCGAGAGGACGGAAGGTCAGCGAATACATCTCGTAGACGACCGCTAGCTGCAGCACAGTGTCAAGTATGCCGAGCGACCAGAACGTGTAGAAGTAGCCGGCCCTGGTTCCCAAAAGCCGGACGAAGTAAAGCGCAACTGTTCTTCCCACATTTGCGATGATGAATGCCGTGAAGATCGGGAAAACCTTGAAGCGGCGGCGGATCAAGAGAACGGAGAGAAGAATAAGATGTGCCCCGAGTCCGGCCGCCCAGAACAAGAGATCGAGACCAGTCAATTGCATCTAAATCTCTCCATTCGGACGGCCGCCAAGGGGCATCATGTTTTGGATTTTACGCCAGGTTCAGCAACGTGAGAATCAAACTCACGATGTCCGGACTGGTTGGCTCCGGATCGGTCCCTGTGATTCCGTTTGAGGTTACGGATGGCGGATTGGTCGACGCTGAGGTTGAGCCCGTACCTGAAGCGAATGCCCGGTCTACAGGACCGGCCAACAGTACGAGAAGCATAGCGAATGCCAGTTTGCGACCAGTGAATTTCGGCATGGGAGAGTCTCCTTCTTGAGCGCAAATGTGCGCTGGGCGGAGACTAGAGATCGCGAGCAGGAAATCCGAGGCATTCTTGCCATAAGTTGCTTATCGGAAATTGCATCAGTTGGTTGCTGCTACAACTCGCTCTGTCGCAAAAGCTCATAACTTGTTCGATTGACCAGTATTCCGAAAAATGTTTTCTCATCCCGATTTCGGATAAGCAACAGAAAGCCGGATTTTATTGACTGTTCGTTTCATCGAGCGCGAGGAGCCGCATTGCTGCTGAGAGCAATAGTTCGGCTGTGACATGTCAGGATGCATGGTGCATAGGCGGAGGTGGGAGGCTTCAATGCGAGCCAGGAGCTTTCAACAATCGCGAGGGCGGATGATGCGCAAGAACCTTCGGTATACCGATTTGAGGCGGCCAGTGCTCTGGGATTTGGAGTGCGGATTCGGGTGGACACTCACCGGCAATTGAGACAATCTGAGTCGAGTCCCTCAGTGGAAATCGTGAGATCGGACATCTAAATTCGCGACGTTGAGCGGTGCGATGTGTTGCGCCTTCACATGAATGACGCCGTCTTGATTCTGCAAAGCCCCTTCAACGAGGAGGAATCTGCTTCTCGTTACGACCAGACGATCGCGCTCATAGAGGTCGGGCGTGACGATCACATTCGCAATTCCGGTTTCGTCTTCCATCGAGATGAAGATGAACCCTTTGGCTGTACCCGGCCTTTGCCGCGCGATTACGCAACCCGCCGCTCGGACCAACAAACCGTCGCGGCACCCTCGCAGATCCCGCGCAGATAAAATCCCCTGCAATCGCAGTTCGCGGCGTCGATAGTACATCGGGTGTTGGCCTACGGTTAAGCTTGTACCGGAATAGTCTGCAACAAGGCGTTCCTCAGTATTCATTTGTTGAAGCGGAAGGCTCCGTCCCTCCTCACTGAGCCAATCGCTCTGTTGCCGGAGGAGAGGGCCTTCCGGTTTGCCCGCCCATTCCACCTGCCACAGCGCATCGCGGCGATGAGCGACCCCGTCGATCTGATTGAGGGCGCCGATCCGAGCCAAGAGCGTGAGTTCCTTTCGGTTCGACGATGGAACCCGGAGAGCGAGATCATCGGCCGAGCGAAACGATCCGTTCTTCCGGCGGGAAGCAGTCAGCATATCCGCGGTCTGCTTCCGTAAACCTTTCGCATACCCAAGGCCCAGCCGCAGTGAGAGCATCTCATCGCTCTCGTGCTCTACCGTGCATCCCCAATCCGACACCTGCACGTCGATAGGTTTCACCCGCAGGCCGTGCCTCTGAGCGTCCTTGACCAGCACCGCGGGCGGATAGAAGCCTATCGGCTGATTGTTGAGAATGGCGCACGTGAAGGCGGCAAGATACTTCACTTTGAAATACGCCGAGGCATAGGCAATCAGGGCGAAGCTCGCCGCATGGCTTTCGGGAAAGCCGTACAAAGCGAATGAACTGATGTGCTGCACGATGGTGTCTTGCGTCTTCCCGTCAATCCCTTTGACGGTCATTCCGGCGCGGAGCTTGCCTTCTAGATTCTTCATGCGCTCCCACGAACGGCGCATGCCCACGGCTCGGCGCAGCTCTTCGGCCTCCGCGCCGGTGAAGTTTGCGACGGTCATGGCGATGCGCAGCAATTGCTCCTGGAACAGCGGCACGCCCAGTGTGCGCTTTAGCACCGGCTCCAATGAAGGATGCGGATAGGTGACCTCTTCCTTCTTTTGCCGTCGCCGGATGTAGGGATGCATCATTTTACCCACGATCGGGCCGGGCCGGATGATGGCGACCTGGACAACAACATCGTAGAACCGCTCTGGATAGTTCTTCGGCAGGGATGCCATCTGCGCACGGCTTTCCACCTGAAACATTCCGACTGTATCGGCCTTCTGGAGAGTCCGGTAAACCTCCTCGTCTTCCGGCAGCTGCGCAAGATCCACTCTGTCGCCGTAGTGCTCGGGAATCAGTTCCAGACAATCCTTGAGTACCGCCATCATCCCCAAGCCGAGCAGGTCCACCTTAATAATGCCGAGATCGGCGCAGTCTTCCTTATCCCACTGGACGACGGTCCGCCCCGGCATGGAGGCCCGCTCAAGGGGCACGACGTGATTCAACTGCCCCTGGCAGATGACCATGCCGCCCGAATGCTGGCCGAGATGGCGCGGCAGGTCCTGAATTCTCATGCAGAGTTCCAGATACTTGGCGATGCGCGGATGATGAATGTCGAAGCCCGCATTCTGAAACGAGTGCGCCATCGTATCGTTCTTGCCCCGCCACTCCCAACTGCTCACCAGACTGGAGAGACGGCCCAGAGATTCGGCATCGAAGCCCAAAGCCTTTCCCACTTCGCGCGCAGCGGACTTGCCTCGATACGTGATGACGTTGGCGGTCATTGCGGCGCCCAGCTCGCCGTAACGCTGATAAACGTATTGAATCGCCTGCTCGCGCTGCGCTTCCGAGGGTAGGTCGAGATCGATATCTGGCCACTCACCCCGGCTCTCGCTCAGGAAACGCTCGAAAAGCAGCTCCATACCCACCGGATCGATCGCAGTGATTTCGAGCGCGTAACACACGGCCGAGTTCGCCGCGCTGCCGCGCCCTTGAATCAGAATGCCATTGCGTTTGCAGAATTGAACGATGTCCCAAACGATGAGGAAATATCCCTCGAAGCCGAGTCTCGCAATCAACGCCAGCTCATGTTCGACCTGTTTCTTTGCGCGTTCAAGCAAGCCCGGATCGTTCTTCGGCCCATAGCGGCGCTCAACACCTTCCGCGGTTCGCTTCCGCAGAAAGCTGTCCATCGTTTCGCCATCGGGCACAGGATAACGTGGAAACTCGTAGCCGAGATCGTCCATTTGAAAGTTCAGCCGGGAAGAGAGTTCGATTGAATTCTCTGTGGCTCCGCGGACATCGCGGAAGAGAGCCGCCATCTCGCGTGCCGTTCGGAGATGCCGCTGATTATTGAGCGCGAGCAGCCGCCCCGCTTTGTCGAGTTCAGTGTGGTTGCGGATCGCTGTGAAGAGGTCCAGAATCTCCCGGTCGTAGGCTGTGGCGTAACGGACGCCGTTGGTCGCCACAACCGGCAGATTCAGTGTCTGGGCGATGCGGATGGCAGCCTGATTCCTCCACTCTTCTTCGCGTTCCCGATGACGCTGCACCTCGACATAGACATTGCGAGGACCGAAAATCTGCGTCAGCCGCTCGACGATCCTGCGGCCTGCTTCTTCTCCGCTGCGCATCAATGCGGCAGCAAGCGGGCCTTCGTCGCCGCCCGTCAGGCACACCACCCCACCAGCGTATTGCTCGAAATCGTCGAAATTGGCCGCGCCCTCCTGCTTCGTCGTCTCGCGCATCTTGAACTGGGTGATCAGCTGGCATAGATTCTGATAGCCTTCGCGAGACTCGCATAACAAGGGCAAACGCGCGGGCTCAACCGCGAACCGATGCGGCAGCCAGGCTGGAGGCGTAAGGCGTGGGCCGAAGCTCGATACCGCAACCTCTGCGCCAACATGGGCACGCACACCATTCCTCTTCGCGCTGGTATGAAACCGCGCTGAGCCATAGAAGCCGTTGCGGTCGAGCAGCGCTACCGCCGGCATATCGAGTGTAGCCGCGCGTTCAATCAGACCCTCCGGTTGGGAGGCTCCCTCAAGAAAACTGAAGGCGCTCGCGGCGTGCAGCTCGACATACCGTTCAGTCATAGAGCGCCGAAACCTGCCACGAACCCTGGATGAGGTCGCGCACCAGGCAGCAGTGCAGGGTTGAGCCATCTTGCGCCTGCGCGACCAGATCCCATTGCTCCTGATTCCAGAGCGTTCGATTCCACCACTCCCCGCCTGCCAGCCATGGACCGTATGCCCACTCGATGGCGTAACGGCGTCCCCGGAAGAAAAACATCGCCAGGCGTCCATTCTCGAACGTCACGGGAGCCGTTTCTGGAGGACGGATTTGCCTTGCCGCAGCGCGCAATGCAATCGAAGCAATTGGGACCGGGTCCCCGGACGGCACTGTGAATGGTTCCATGCGGAAGCCTTCCGGAGCGTGGGTGTCCTCAAGCACAGCGCAGCCGACATTCTCTTCACCCACGATGGCGCGAATGCGGGCGAGAGTCACGTCCAGCCGCGATGCTTCGGGCAGCTGGGGCGAGAAGAGGCCGAGTTGTACCTTGCTGGTGCTGCCCGGCTCCGCATCCAACGAAACCGCCAGAATCGCCGCCGGCGGCGGATGCGCATCGAGATCGAGATGCAGCAGCTTGATCCAAAGCTGTTTGTCGTTGCTCGGGAGCGCGGGCCGCACAGTGCGCGCGTGAAAGCCTCCGCCGTCGAGCGCAAGTGTGATGGTGACCGAAGCCAGGGCAACGATCCTTGCTTTGGCCCGCAGGATCAATTGATCGAGCATGACGCCGGCCACGAAGAGCAGCGAGTCGAGCAATTCGACTGGGGAATCAAGCTCCATCTGCTCCGAGAGCGTGAAGCCCGGCTCGACAGGCTGGAACAGATGCGGCAGCTCACCGCGCGCCAGTTGCCGGAGGCGCTTACCGACCTGACCCAGTCTGGCGATCAAGTCTTTCTCAGGCAGCGCGGCTAGCATTCCCAAGGTACGAATGCCCCACGATGCAAAAGTCTCCGCCTGCATTTCAGTCAGATCGAGAACTGCGACCGGCAGGTTCGCCAGCGCGGTTGCTTCTTCGCCCGGTGGAATCACTCGGACGGCGATGCGCAGCGACGAGTCTCTCGCCAGGCAAACCGCAGCATGGAAGTTGCTGCTGACGCTCACGGTGGCCGCCATACCGGCCGCCCTGACCCGTTCAAGAAGGCTCCGCGTCAGCTTTTCCGGCGGGCCGAACAGACTACCCGTGCCCGCTATATCGAAGCCGCACAGGAAAGCGGCGTCTTCGCTGTGGTCTTCGACCCGCGGCGAAAAAGCACCGGCACATTCAAGAAGAATGGCTCTGGTCTGGGCTTCCGTCTTGCGAGAGCGCGGCAAGACCACCGACGCTGGAAAGGTATCCACCTCCACGCGCGTCATGCCGCGGGTCATGCCCAGCAGCCGTGCCTTCGTATTCAGTGAGCAAGCCTGTTCGAGTGGAGGGGCGCCTTCCATGACGACGCAAGGCTGGTCCCGCAAATCGGGCCGCAACCGCAAGAGTGCTTGCGCGGGAAATTCCCTTGCGCACAGGCAGGCATAGAGTTCAGCGGATTTCGTCATCGGGAGCCTGCCCATTCGGTCCGGCTCTGCCAGCTTGCCGCATTCGCTCTCTGTGGCGGCTTGCGCAAAGGCACGAAGTTCTCCGCTGTGCCTGTAAAGCGCCGGCGAACGACCTCTGTGCGATGCTCGATGCCGGTGAACACGGTTACTTCGTCCCCAGGCTCGAAACGCAGCGACAACTCCGCGCTGCTCTTCGCGCAGGCGTATTGCGTCAACAGCAGGATGCTCGCCTGAGTTCTCTCGGCTGCGGCTCGGTAGCGAAACCATGTCGCCAGCGGCACCCGCGACGAGAACTCCGGCGCAACGCTTCCCAAGTCGAGCACGATTGCGCTGAAACCGCCGCCCTGCAAGAGCTGGTCCGTCACTCGCAATGCCTGATCCATCCGCGACCACGGGCTCATGGAATCCGATGGGCGAACTGCGGCGAGCGAGACCGGCGAATAGTTCGGCTCGAAGATCTCCGGCTTCGACCGTTGACGCCGTTGTGGTTCGGCGCAACGAGGAGCAATCGCCTCTGGCCGCAGTAATCCGCTCACAGCTTCTGAAAGCCCTTTGACTTCGTTGCGCGGATGTCCGCCGCATCCTCCGCCATGCAATCCCTTCTTTGCCTCGGCAGGAACAAGATACTTTTCCGGCAGCGCGAAGCTGCGGCTTGCTCGCTGCGCGGTGCGCTGCGATCCGCCACAGCGCACCCACAAGAGGCGCGCCAAATCGACGCCGACAGCCGCGGCCGAGTTCGGATCGAGCACATTCGAGACATCGATCCATGCGCAGACTTTTCCGGTCTCAGTCATGCGAGCAAGAAACGACAGAGCCACACTGGTTCGGCCGGAACACTCCGGGCCAACCAATTCGCTGATCGATCCAACCGGCAGCCCGCCCTTAAGGAGTTCATCCAACGCGTCAATTCCAGTGCCCGCGACCGGACGAATGACTTTCGCCACTGGAGTCAGCGCGCCAGGAATCTTCCGCTCGAGCGCGGTTTCGATTTGCAAGCGGATTTGGGCGGCAGAAGGCATCGTCAGGTATTCGCCTTATTTTCGCCTATGCCCATGGTTCAGTGTCAACCTTGTTTTGCATGTGAATCGGTGCAAACAGGCCCTAAGTCGAAGATTATGAATGGCAAGAATAAACCTAGGCTGAGTTCGAACTGCCTTCGGTAAGTACCATGATCCCCTCTGACATAGCGAACTGTGTTGAGCTAATAAGGGTGGTTCTAGATAAGATCGTGCGATGAGGGAGAAGTTGTGAAACGAGATGACAATAAGACCGATGGCATTATCCTCCTCGCCGAAGCCTATCCCCACGACGAAGAACAGATGGCGCTCACTCTCCAGTACGC
>Ga0255355_1000242_pt1 | contig 36505 bp, 29 predicted proteins | sample HBST75metaG_FD_189943 | JGI IMG/M metagenome (GOLD analysis project Ga0255355, IMG submission 189943) | Peat soil microbial communities from Stordalen Mire, Sweden - H.B.S.T75 | ecosystem: Environmental > Terrestrial > Soil > Wetlands > Peat | place: Sweden: Norrbotten County, Stordalen Mire...
TTGCCGCTCCCATCAACCGAGACCCCTGAAGGGTAACTGAGGGCACTGGTTGGCACTGTGCTTTCTGCGTAGCTACCTGCCGAGAGCGTCTCTGCCAACACACGGTTGTTGCCGGAATCAACTATGTAGACGTTGCCGCCCCCATCCACCGCCACCCCGGAGGGATAACTGAGGGCGCTGGTTGGCACCGTGCTCTCGGTGTAGCTACTTGCCGAGAGCGTCTCCACCAACACACGGTTGTTGCCAGAATCGGCGATGTAGACGTTGCCGCTCCCATCAACCGAGACCCCTGAAGGGTAACTGAGGGCACTGGTTGGCACTGTGCTTTCTGCGTAGCTACCTGCCGAGAGCGTCTCTGCCAACACACGGTTGTTGCCGGAATCGGCGATGTAAAGATTGCCACTCCCGTCTACCGAGATCCCTGAGGGGTAATTGAGGACGCTAGTCGGCACCGTGCTCTCGGTATAGCTACCCGCCGAAAGCGTCTCCTTCAAGACACGGTTGTTGCCTGAATCAACGATGTAGACGTTGCCGCTCCCATCCATTGCGACCCCAGAGGGGTAAGCCAGGGCGCTGGTTGGCACGGTGCTCTCAGCCCCGGGCAGAAAAATCACCTGGGGTCCCACACCGGTGCCCTGCAGATAACTGGTTGCAATCACGTTTCCGGAGCCATCCTGGAGTACCACCGCGCCGTAGCGGGTACCGGCGAGCGTGGGCGTGAAGGTCACACTTATCGTGCAATTAGCACCAGCGTTGTAACTTGTTCCCGCCGTACAGGTTCCCGCACCGGTACTTGTAAAGTCAAGCCCGATCGCGCCCTGCGTCGCGACAGAGATGCTGCCCAGTATGGCCGCTGTGTTGAAGGTGATTGGAACGGCGATCGCAGAACTTGCACTCCCAATGCTCACCGTGCCAAAGTTCGTGTCTGTCAGCGGGGTGGCGGACTCAACCGTAAAGCTTCGCGTGACCGCGGGGGCCGCCGCATAAACGACACCGTCGCCCGGCTGGGTGGCCAGGATGGTGCAGGTTCCGTCTGCCAAGAGTGTTGCCGTCGAGTTTGTAACCGTGCAGATGGTGGAAGTGGTTGAAGCGAAGCTGACCGGAAGGCCGGAACTGGCTGTGGCGGTCAACGCAGTCCCAACCGACGTATTGACAGCCTGGGCAGGAATTGCTCCGAAGGTGATTGTCTGGGCTGCTAGATTTACAGCAAAGCTCTGTGTGGTCACTGGGGCTGCCGCATAAACAGGACTTCCCCCCTGGTTGGCCTGAATGGTGCAGATCCCGGAAGCAAGCAGCGAAGCGTTCGAGTCCGAGACTGTACAGATGGTGGGAGTGGTTGAAGTGAAGATGACCGGCAACCCAGAACTGGCCGTTGCCGTCAACGCAAGAATCGTGCTGGCAGCCTGAGCCGGAATTGCTGCGAAGGCGATGCTCTGCTGCGTGCTACCTGTACCCACGCCGCCCAATAGGAGGCTTTGCTGCACCGTAGACACAGGCGCGGTTGGGTTGAGCGCATTGTCGGTCAACACCAGTGTGCCGCTGAAGATGCCCGCATCTGTCGGCGTAAAGCTGATGAGCAACAGGCAGGATTGACCGGCTGCAAGCGTCCCGGCCGCCGAGGAGCCGGCGCTCACCAGCGGGCATGACGATGCCCCACTGCTGTTCAGACTGAAATTCGCCGCGATACCTGGATTGTTCCCGGTGCTTGGAATCGAGAAGTTCAGTGCGGCATTGCCGAAGTTTTCGACAGAGATCGTCCGCGGGCTGTCGCTGCTCGTCGAACCAGGGGCCGTCGCCGCGAAGGCCACGTTCGGAGAATCCGAGAAATCCTCCTTTAACACCCGATTGTTACCGGCATCAACGACATAGACGTTGCCGCTCCCAGCCACTGCCACCGCAGAGGGCCAACTGAGGCTGCTGGTTGACACCGTACTCTCGATGTAACTTCCCGCCGAAAGCGCCTCTTTCAACACACGGTTATTACCGGAATCGGCGATGTAGACGTTGCCGCTCCCATCAACCGAGACACCTGAGGGGTAACTCAGTGCACTGGTTGGCACCGTGCTCTCGGTGTAACTGCCCGCCGATAGCATCTCCTTCAATACACGGTTGTTGCCAGAATCGGCGATGTAGACGTTGCCGCTCCCATCAACCGAGACCCCTGAGGGGTATGCCAGAGCGCTGGTTGGCACCGTGCTCTCGGTGTAGATACCCGCCGAAAGCGTCTCCTTCAAAACACGGTTGTTGCCGGAATCAACGATGTAGACGTTGCCACTCCCATCCACCGAGACCCCTGAAGGGTAACTGAGGGCGCTGGTTGGCACTGTGTTTTCTGCATAGCTACCTGCCGAGAGCGTCTCCGCCAACACTCGGTTGTTGCCGGAATCGGCGATGTAGACGTTGCCGCTCCCATCCACCGCCACCCCGGAGGGATAACTGAGGGCGCTGGTTGGCACCGTGCTCTCGGTGTAGCTACCCGCCGAAAGCGTCTCCTTCAACACCCGGTTGTTGCCAGAATCAACGATGTAGACGTTACCGCTCCCATCCACCGCTACCCCAGAGGGGTAACTGAGGGCGCTGGTTGGCACTGTGCTCTCAGCGCCGGGCAGAAAAATCACCTGCGGTCCTACGCCTGTGCCCTGCAGATAACTGGTTGCAATCACGTTTCCGAAACCATCCTGGAGCACCACCGCGCCATAGCGGGTTCCGGCGAACATTGGCGTGAAGGTCACATTTACCGTGCACCTGCCGCCGACGTTGTAACTTGTTCCCGCCTCGCAGGTTCCCGTTCCGGCATTAGCAAAGTCAAGCCCGGTTGCGCCCTGCGTCAACACAGAGACGCTGCCTAGCGTGGCCGCTGCGCCGAAGGTGATAGGCACGGCGATCGCGGAGTTCGCGTCCGTCATCGGGCTGGCGAACCATACCGTAAAGCTTTGCGCGACCATGGGGGCCGCCGCATAAACACTATTTCCCGCTTGGTTGGCTTGAATGGTGCAAGTTCCTGCGGCAATGAGCGTCGCTGTCGATCCCGAGACCGTGCAGATGGCGGGAGTAGTTGAAGTGAAGCTGACCGGAAGGCCGGAGCTGGCTGCGGCGGTCAATGCAGTCGCAACCGACTTATTAACAGTCTGTGCGGGAATTGCGCCGAAGGTGATCGCCTGGGCGGCTAGATTAGCCGCGAGACTCTGAATAGTACAGATTCCAACAGCATTCGGTAAAGTGGGAACCTTGCAGATGATGGGAGTCGTTGAAGTTGGGCTGACGTTGCCGATTGCATCTGCCACGTCCACGTAGGGATTTAAAGCACTGATAGATGCCGCACTTTCCGCGCTCGGCACCGAGTTTACTTGTGGTCCTACACCTATGCCATGTACAGACTTAACAGAAATCGTGTTTGATGAGCCATCCCCCAGTGCCACAAGGCCATACCGTACTCCGGCGAGGATTGGTGTGAATGTCATACTCACAGTGCAACTGTCGCCGACGTTATAGACTGTTCCCTTCGTACAGCTCCCCGTGCGAACATTCGCAAAATCAAGCCCTGTTGCTCCCTCCGTCAGCACAAAGACGCTGCCGAGCGTGGCTGTTGTGCCAAAAGTGAAGTTCACGCTTATCACCGGGCTGGTGCTTCCCATGTCTATTGCACCAAAGTCAACCTCCGACGATGCCACCTGGCCCTGCGCAATAACGCCGAAAGTCAGCAACTGGAATACACAGGCTGCTCTCACAAGTAAGTTGTATGGCTTGAGAGAATGTGTCACAGTTTTCTCCTTGCAAGGACAGCGATGCCGGTTATCTTAGGTGCGAGGATTGAATTGATGATAAGACCGCCGCAATACACGCCCGGCGAGAGAGTGCTGTTCGTCGGCTTTGAATTCATGTCGAAATAGGCGTGACTCTTGCTGACGATTGTGCCTGTCGCATGCGCCGCTACCGAGGCCAGCGGATCGCCTGGACTCGAAACCTTCACCGCCTGTACTTGCTTGTTGCTGATCGTGTCCCAGAGTTCCGTCTGCCCATTGAGCTGCGCCCCGCCCACTACGCTCACCTGCGCATGATTCTGGAGGTAAAGCACCTCCGCGCCTTCCATTTCGAAGTCATCGCTTGCGCTCGATTCAACAACGACCCCGCAAGCGGTATTCACCGACTGTGCGCCTGCTATCTGAAATGCGCGGTCGGCCGAAGAGTCCAGGGCGTAGAGACACGCGCCCGGAGGCACGGTGGCTGCAAAGGCCATGAACTTGTCTGTTAGAAAAAGGCATGCGGCTAGAAACAGAAACGCAATTCGGGGGGAACGGAAGACTTTCATTTGATCCTCGCAACCTGAGTCTTGAAAAATGGTATTTTTCGATACACAAAAAGAGCGGCCTATGGTCAAAGCCGTCTGGCGTGTCTGAGGTCTGGAACTGCACGCCGGCGAAACAGTGCTTGGCACACATGTCAACAACTGGTGCCAATCAAACAAGGAAATCGCTAAAGTCTACAGCAACAGCGAAGTGTTTCAGAAGGTCGCTTCGCAAGAAGAGACCTCGACGCGGCGCGCCAACGCCGCAAATCTAAATCTGAGACATATTTCATGAAACTGGAAAGCTGGTTACCTTTTGTATACAGACCAAATCTGAAAGTCAATATGATTTTTTTGCAGTGTGACGCGCATCACTCATCGATGGCATTACTGTTGACACCTAGGTAACACGTTAATTCGCCGCATGCATCGCACAAGATTGGCACATGCGTAATAGAATGTGCAGGTTCTATAACTTATTTCGTGGTCCATTGCAAAGTTACCTCCAGACAGGTTTCAATTCTCTGGCGATAGCGCAAATGCGATACATGGCGCATGAACCCCGTGCTCACATCCGCGGTCTGGCGCAGGATTGCCCATTGATGGTCTCTTCACCGGGTTCATCCATTCCTTCGCATCTTCACACCGCTCGCTATCTTCACAGCATTCACTCACGCAATGCGCAGCTCTCCCTTCGATAGCGGCTTCACCGCTATGCAAGCCCTAGTGATTGGAACCGTCGCCAAGGTCAACAACCTGATCGCCATTGCAGCGAGCAACTACCGGAAGCGTTTTGTGGTAATGCATGCATTCCTCCGACGCGAATAGAATTCGACAAGACCCCAAAAAAGCCGATGCTTGCTACTGCGCAAGAGGAAAGACCTATTTTGACATTCCCCGGATATTTGGATAATGAGCCGAGGCCGACAGGCCGGTGTCAAGGCTCCTGACCGCGTAGCGGCGCGCAAAGTGCGGCCTTGACACTGGCCGGGCCTCGGCTACGCTCTTTCTTTTCGGGGAATGTCATTGTTATCTCTTGCGCTACAAACCTATTCCGAGTTCCTGAGCTATTTCTTCGATGGGAGCAGACTGCGGCGCGATTTTCTGCATAACGGCGTCTGGTTCAATGGCGGGCGCATGGGACACGTCCCGGCTGAGAGCCTTGCCGAGTTCGAAAGCGTTGTTGGTAAAAATCTGTGCATCATGCGCGCCGCGCGAAATGGAAACATAGGCCATGCGGCTGTTGAGCAGGTCTTTCGCGCCGAGTTCGGTGTCTACATGAACCAGCACGCGGTCGGCAGTCTGTCCCTGGCTGGAATGGCTGGTCACTGCATAGCCGTAATCAAGATGCGTCTGCCTGCTCGTGTCGAGTTCGACCGCGCGTCCACCGTCCATCCTGAGCCGCAATCGCCCATCGCCGTCAATGCCCTCTATGGTGCCCAGTTCGCGGTTTGCCACCTTGAGGCTGTTCGCAGGCGCGGTGAACTGGACGCGGTCGCCAATCGAAAAATTTCGTTGTTCTTCGCGAAATACAGAAACGCCTTGCTGCCGACGTGGATCGTAGGTTTTTTCGGTTCTGTCCGGTAGTTGGACCGTCATCCGGTTCGCTGCGGCGTCGATGCTCTTCACCTGTGTATACACGCCCTTACCGATGCCGGTTTCTTTCGACGCGCGCGAATAGCGCAGTACATTGCCTACTTCGTACCGTTCGGCCCATGTGCGATCTGCGCCGGTCATGTCGTGACGGGGAACCAGCACGCGGAAACTATGCTCGGTGGCGTTGACGACACCTTGGCTTTGCAGCTCCGTGTGAATATGCGCATTGATCTCCGTGCGGGAGCGATTATCTGGAGAGACCACAAGCGTGCTTTCTGGGGATTTTGCGTACTCCTTGGTCATCGCAGCGATGCGCTCGCCATGATCTTTGATTTCGTGGACTCGCCCTTGCAGGTCAAGACACAGGACTGCTTCCCGAACTTCGCCCCGCGCAAGCTGTTCGACCACTTCTTTCAACACCAGGTCCTTCTGGCGCACAATTTCTTTGAGCCGAACCGTTTTCATCCCCGCGTCTTGAAGCTGGGCAAAAGGCCGCCCGGCTTCCACGGCTTCGTGCTGCCTATGGTCGCCTACCAGCAAGACACGGTCATGCGGATGAAGCCGTTCGATAAAGTCATGCACCTGACGGGTCGATGCCAGTGAGGATTCATCAAGAACGTAGAGCCGCTTCTCGCTGGTGTCCGGCTGCGCGCCACGCGCCAGATGCCCCTGGAGCGTGGACGTTTCCATCTCAGCCTCAGCAAGTTTCTGCGCAGCACGAGAAGTGGGAGCAAAGCCTTCGACACGGTATCCCTCAGCTTCAGCCGCTTCACGAACCACCGCAAGCGTGGTCGTCTTGCCCGCTCCGGCGACTCCATCAAGTCCTACGATCTTTTCGCGCGAAACCATGATCTCGTCTATAGCTTGGCGCTGCGAATGATTCAGCTCCGGGTGCCGGTCTTCGGCCTCAATCCGGATTCGTGGCGAAATCAGCATAGGGTCGCCATAGTCCCGACGATTTCCAGTTTGCATCCGTGCGATGGTCTCGCGTTCCATCTCGATCATCGAAGTTGTCGTGAACTGCTGACTACCGTCTTTGCGGACAACTGCCTGAAATTCTCCTGACTCGACTCTCCGCTCGAACTCCTTGCGAATATCGGCATAGGTGGTTTCTCCCATGCCGCGCGCCAGTGCGGACTCCAGAATTGCGCGCCGATCCTGTACGGCGGACCGCTCGAAAACATGATCCCGTGCCCAGGTTACCGCTTGTTGAGCCTTTGACTGTGGATCGTGGGCCAGCGTTTGCTCGTGCTGCCGTGCCTGCGCAACAACCTTGTCGGCTTGATTGCCAAACTGAGCGGCAAGTTCCCGGTGACGGTGCAACACTTCTTCCTGCGATAGCAATTCCTTGTGGTCGCGCGTGTGGTGAGCGGCGATCTGCGCCGCTGCCGCTCCGTCGATGCCTTGCTCGCGCAGATGCTCTTTGATCTGTCCCCGGCGTGGACTGGACGCTTCCAAATATTCCTTCGTATACCCTTTAATCTCGGGTTGTCCATGCTGACCGCGCTCGACTTCATAGCCCAGCCTTTCGAGCCGCAAAGCCAGCTCGGAACGGTAAACAGCAGTTGCGTACCGCTGCGATGTAAAGAGTTCATGTGGTTGCAAAGCTCGCGTCTGCTCGTTGTCGCGCTCTGTCACATTGAAGATAACGGCATGAGTGTGCAACTGTGGCGCAGCATACCCATCGACGGGTCGCGCCGTGTCGTGCTCGAATGTCGCGGCTACGAATTTTCCGGTTGTCTCCGGGGCATGAACATTGCCAATACGCGCCTGCGTGTACTGTTCCAATTCTCCAAGCGCAACATGCACACTCTCACGATGTGCTTCCCGCACGCGGTCATCACCACCCACAAGCGCAGTGATCGAAACCGACTTCGGCGCGGAAAAGGTCGCATCCCATCCGGCGCGATGCTCAACGCTGGTGACCTCCTTGCCGCCTTTACCTTCGTAGGTCCGGGAAACCTGATGCTGGACAAGCTGCTCTTCGGTGAGCGGATGCTGGCCTTCGGTCAACCGCGCGAAATGTTCATCGCCGACTGCTCCTTGCAATCCCCATTGCTGGGCGAGTTGTCCACGCCATTCGCTGAATCCCTGCTCGTCGTGGCTCCAATAGTTCTGTTTTTCCGATGCGAACTCGCGCTCATGGTAATTGCGCGCCTGACTCGCGGAGAGAGGTTTCGAGATGGTAAGCATGGGACACGCTCCTTATCCATCGGCAATGCTTTCGTTCATTCAATCTCGTCTTTCTTACTCCATGTGAAAGCAGATTTCTGTGTTCTGTTCGTCGCCCCAAAGGGTGAAAACGCCGGTTGTACAGGCTTTGCTGGCGGCATAATCGGCGGTGGGACTGGCTTTTCTTCGGTAGGAATATTCCGCGTTCTATGCGCTACCAGCGCCAGCAAGAGAGAACAAAGTTTCTTGGCTGTGGCCGTCCACTTCCGAAGCATGAACAGCATCGGCTCGAACCATGAGGTTTGTTCCAGTTGCCAGCGCATATAACGCCATTTGCTCTCCAGCCATGCAATACCCAACAAAGCAAAACAAAAGCTCACAAGGCCACACAGCAAGGGAGTGGAGAAGACAAGCCACGCATTGTTTCCCTCAAAGAATTGATCTTTGAGAAATGGCCTGAGCGTGGCCGCTGAGTATTGCTCTTTCGGCCCAAGCTCCAGAGCCACCCATCCCGCCTGCCGAGCGGTTACCGACAACAGCAGTGAATGCTGGTTTGCCGCTCGGGAAACGACTTCGTCTTCCAGTGCAATTTCAGGTTTTTTGCCTGGAGCGGTCTTGTAAAGCCATCGAATTACGACCTGCGAAGATGGGGCAGCACTGGGCCGGGAACACCATAGATATGGCCACAGGTAATGCCGCTGGGCTGGCGTCCACACATGCGCGCTCCACAGCATGAAGGTTCCGCCGACGCAAAGCACCGCCATGGCGGTATACCACCAAATGAACTTTGGAATTCTGAATCGCCGGATCATCGCTCACAACCTTTCGCGTCGTTCTGAGCGAGAAAATCCGCAATCAATTTGCGCGCCTGTGCCGACTTTCGTGCGTCGGCCTGATCGCGGATTTTGAGGATGGAATCGGGCAGCAGCGCCTTGCCTTCCGCCGTCGCCAATGCTCCCGCATGAAAGAGGCTCAGCAGCGTGTAACGCATGGCCCACAACTCGGCAAGAACCAGTTCGGTCGGATCGGCGGGCTTCTGCCGCGCCGTGCGCAACGCTGTTTCGCGCAGCCATTCCGAAAGAGGCTGACACGCATTACTTGCGGCGGATTCAATCTCAGCCAATTCGGCCGGAGTAAACCGCGTGGCGGCGGTTTTTGTGCGAAAGCCAAGCTTGGGCTCGTCAGGAAACAGCGAGCCGCTTCGATGGGAAACGGGCAAACGGGAAGCGTCCATAGTAACAACCCTCCTACCGAGTCTCTTACGGTGGTCAGTCGAACTCTTCTGTCATCAACGTGTTTACGCCAAAGCGCCTTTGGGCGCTTTGGCGTTTACCGGCGTAAACGCGCATATAACGATGTACTACAGAAAATCGAAGCCTCTTGGTTCGAAAGATGTTTACCTGCGTAAACATCACGAGCCTGTTGGGCACTTTGCAGTTCCCGAGTTGGGGGTGTCGTGTCCACCGTTCATCCGCTGCGTAAGCAGCGCCGGAACTACAGCTCGCCATACTCCATCGCCAGCTCATTCCACACGCGCTGCAACTCGGGCATCTCCCAGCCGCGGTGGAAACACTCCTTCAGCGACGCCCATTCCGCATCACTGAAGCCGAAGGTCGTACACCCTTCGCAGCGAATCCAAATGCGCGGTTCCGGATCGCTCGAAGCTGACGTATAGCCAAAGAAAGAGTGCCCGTTCCAGAAGGAGTTTGGCGCCGCGCTGTTCCACCGTTCGAGCAGGGATCGGAACTCGGAAATCATCGGATAAGCCGCCATCTCGTACATAGCTTTCCGATCTGCCGGGAGGTTCAAAAGCACTGAGAGATCGGTGACATTTCCGGCGGCGAAAGAGAGCGCGAATCCGCCCTCGAAGACCGACGAAATCGGCGACGCAGAGCGCCGCGCAAGAAGACTGTTGGCGGTGGAATCTCGAATGGGAACGTGGTAAGTAATGTAATGGCCTCTGGCAGCAGTCTTCCATAGCACAATCCAGTAAGGTTTCAGCGCACGATTCAACGTCTCGATGTTGCTGAAATTCTCTTCCTCCAGCAGGTTGTACAGATTCCTCGCCGCGAACTGCGGCCACACACTGGAACGCTGTGTTTCCAGCGAACGAATCAGCCGCTCAACCGCTGTGGGTACATCGACATCTTCGGACTGCGAAACCTCCTGCCCATTCTTGTTCAAGAGGGGAAGATTGCTGAGATATTGCGCGTCGCGGCTGGCCTTCTTCGAGCGCCGCTTTTTGTAGGCCACCAGAAACGCTTCAAGAATGCCCTTCATGGTCTCCTGGCTAACAGGCATTCCCTGCATACCTTCGAGGTATGTCTCCGCGCCCTGACGGATGAAATAGGCAAGGACAATCCACTCGGCTTGTGAGAGCGATAGCCCGGCCTCAATCTTCCTCCGCGCCTGCACCAAAGACTTCGTCGCCTCCGCCAGCAAATCGGCCACTTCCAGCCGGTCTTCTCGCGCCGATTCCAGCAGTTGTTTGGCAACTTCGGAGGTGGAAACATTCTCGCCACTCTTGTGCGCGAGTAAGTCCTTCAAGCTGTCGAGCCGGGCGCGCAATGCCTCGGAGATGCGCACGGAAATCACCGGCTGTTGCGGTGTGGCTGCCTTCTCTGCCATCTTTCGCCTCCAGAACGTCACAAAATATTTGTAACGATACATGTTGACTCTAGGTCTACGTTGCGCTATTGTCAAGATGCAAGACCGGTGAGGTGCCCTTTGCGCCCTTCTTCCCCTGCCCGCCACCATTTGCGAGCGATTGACGGTGGCCAACTCCTGCTGCCCTTTCAGATCGAAGCTGGGGCTTTGCCGATCTCTCTTTCAGCTGAGCGTGCCGACGGCACACCAGTTCCGCCTCCCCGTCATTCCTCTCACAAGACGCTGGAAGAGCAAAATCCTGATATGCAGGAACGCGGCGGAACACCGAAGCGCAGAGAAAAAGATGAAAAGCGAAAGCCACCCAATAGAGCGAGCGTATCGCCGGATGCGAAACTGCTCGTGAGCCGCAAAATGGCCTCGGAGATGCTCTCCATCAGCATCCGCGGAGTGGATTACATGATCGCAGACAGGCGCTTGTCAACGAGGAGAATCGCTAATCGGGTCCTGATTCCGATTGAGGAGATTCGCAAATTCGCCCAATCCGATCATCCGAGGCGCTTGGCTGGATAGCTTACCACTGCGGAACACTCGCGTCTTGCCTTCCTGCACATCTGTGTCGCCCATCGCAATTACCCGTACAGTGAATCACAACCCTAACTATGGCTGTCTGATCGAATGGCTGCGGAAAGGAGAATACCGGTGAAGAGATGTGCAATCGTTCTGTCGATTCCCGCTCCGGAAACGTATCCTCGCCCCCAGCTTGCCGACTCGCCAATGTTCAGCAAAGGTCCCGGCGGCTGACTGGAGCGTAACCACAAAAAGCCCCGGCGAAATGCCGAGGCTCACTTTTGGATTCAGGGTTCATGCATACACTGCGTCATTGGACGCTGCGCGCTTCGCCGATTTGACTCGGCCTGCATCGGTAGGCGGAAGCAACTGGATGTTGCTTCGCATCTTGAGCCGGTCCGCATAACTCAGCAGCTTCTCGATGCTGACTTTGCTGATCCTGCCATGCAGAAGATTGCTGACATTCGGCTGGTACTCATCCAGCATGTCTACAAGCTGCCGCTGAGTAAAGCCGCGCCGGTCGATTTCCGCCAGGATCGCCTCCATGATGGAGGCCTTGATCTTCAGTGCCGATGCTTCCGACCTAGTGAATCCCAGGTCGTCCAGAACGTCGCCCGTGGTGATGTGATTTGGTTTGCTCATTTTGACCACTCCCGGTTGGTCGATGTGCTCTATATCATGTCCAGCAGTCTTTGTCGGATTTCCTTCAGTCTGGCCTTCGCCACCTCCAGATCGCGCTTGTCTGTTTTCCTGCTGTCCTTCTCAAAACAGTTGAGGACGTGAATGGTGTCGCCAATCCGCGTCAAATACATCAGCCGATACCATGTCCGTTCGTCACCGTCCTTCAGTTCCCACACCCCCTTCGCGACTGAGGTCATGGGGCGGTGTGAGCAACGAGGGCGATTCCCATTCTGAATCTGCCGCAACGAGAATCCAAGCGTTGCTTTTACATCATGTGGGAAGCTGCTCAGAACCTCCTTTGAGTCACCTTCCCACTCGATCCTCGCCGGTTGACGTTCGCTGGGACTCTTCATGGCTGAATTTCAATATATAACATGTTATATGTCCTACGCAACTCGGGAGCGCCGGGGGTTCGGCCTTACAGGCAGAATGTAAGGCCCTCCTTCTCTGCAACCATGCGGTTTAGCTGATCGTCACTCCTTTGTGTTCAGTACAGCCATAGCATCCACCACTTGCGACGGTGCGAAATGTGCATAGCGCATGGTCGAAACGATTGAGGCATGCCCCGCAGCCTCCTGAACAACCTTCAAATGCACGCCAGCCTGCACCAGCCGCGAGCAAAAGGTATGCCGGTTATCGTGCCACCGGTAATTCTTGATTTTTGCTTCCTCGAGCGCGGTATGCCACCACTTCTTGTTGTCAGCTTTGGCGAACACCACATCCTGCGGTGACTTGTTCGGCTGGTTCCCGGACCGACCCCTGCGTTCGAGGTCAAGGTCGCGCAACTGCTTTAGCGCCTTCGCCACATCATCAATGATGAATGCGTTGCGCGGTTTTCCGTTCTTTGTCTTTCTGAGGCGCATGATGCGCCGGTCGAAATCGACATCACCCCACCGCAGGTTGTATTGCTCTGACCTGCGCATCCCCGACTTCAGAGATACCTCGAACTCCAGGAGCCTGTGAATCGCCTGCTTGCGGAGTTCGGGTTGCTTGATGGGATCGTGGAAATCAATACTCCGTTGCAGGACATCCCGTAATCGTTTTTCTTCCTCGGCGCTCAAGAAGCGTTCTATCCATTGCCCCACATCGCGGAGCGGGACATCTGCAGCCGGATTCACCTCTACCAGGTCTCTCCGTCTCCCGTGCTTATACAGCATCGAAAATGTCCCTCGCATTTTGTTGACAGTGGCATTGGCCAGTTCCCTGTCCTCCTGTATCTCGTCTAGCCAGGCTTCGATCTCAGACGACCTCAGTGTTGCGGCGTTCCGCTCGCCAAACGCCTTTCTGATCTCGGCGACTCGCTTCGGAGGATTGATCTGATCCCGATATTCCTCCGGGTGGGCCCTCACGTACCGAACGAATTCGTCACACAACCTGCTTACTGTGATCGCGTCGGGGTTCCCCAGCACGGCAATCTCGGCCGTAGTCAGCACAGGCCTCTTCGCGGTTTTCGGCAGGACTCCTTCACCGGTGCGTTTGATGGTCCGCGCCTTCTCGACCCAGGCGATCGCATCCGCCCTACCCTTGGGTCCATGCCCAAAGCTCTTCCGGACCAGCTTCCCGTCAACCCTGATCCTCGCAGACCACAGATCGCTGCCCGGAACTCTCTCATAGACGCCGGTTACCGACTTAGGCCGTCTTGCCATCCATTCGCTCCTGTATCACACGCTGTATCACACTTGGCTCGCCGCTGGAGCCCCACGCCTTTAATAGCAAAAATGTGCTACAAAACGGCGCTACTGTGATACAAGTGTGATACACCAATGCCATATTTCGTGCAACCCGCTGCAATGATTCTGCGCTAAGTGGAGAAGGAATGGCCGCATGGATACTGGAGATTTTCAACTTTATGCAACGCCATGCGACTCGGTGCAGAAGCTTCAATAACGCCCTTTTAAGGCGTGGGTCGTGGGTTCGACTCCCACCGAGCTCACCATAAAAACTGATTAGCCATTCAGAATGTGCATGTTGCTGGTTATATAGACGATCTGTGCACGCGGATGCCGGTTGACCGGATGATTTGAGTGAATCCGTTCCGGGTACCGATTTCTGCCCGAATCAGGGACACGCCTCCCGCCAACGTCTGCCGTGTATTCTGCCGGACGGATACGGATAATGTGCAATTCGGCTCGGACAGTCATAGAGAATGCGCCCAGAGTTGCTTGTAGTCTGGTGCGATGTTCTTTCCCCCGAACGAGTTCCATATCAACGGACTTTCCATGGTTGAACAGGACTCTGGCCGAAGGCAATAGACATTCCCAGAAACAGGGTGAAACGTCGCGCCATCCTTGCATGCAATGGCGGCAGCTTGGTCTTCGCGTTCTCGCCTTGGAGGAGCATCGCTCAAGAGCAGCAGCTTCTTGCGCCATGCCTGCATGAGTCCGTCATGTTGCCCTCAATCGCTGCCTACAGCCTAACGAAGGAGTACAAACCTTGGAAATGCAATCGGCAAGTATCATCGACGCAAACAAGCAACGCGAGCTCTCTCATGTCCAATCGGGCGCTGACTACGCCGAGGGGCCAGAGGTCGTCGTGGACTGGAATCAGAACGGAGGCCAGAACCTCGCAGGTCGATTCGGAATGGACAACAGCAACATTGCATTACGGCGGCAGTTCATCCGACTCGGCCAGGACGAGCGCAAGTTGCTTGCGGAGATGGCGCCTTGGGCCAAGTCGGTGGCAGCGCAGATGGCGAGAGATTTTTACGACTGGCAATTCAATTTCGCCCCCACGCGCAAGTTCTTTGAGAACTTCGCCCAAGAGAAGGGAATGCCGCTGGCAGCCTTGCGCACCCACCTGGAGAAAGCACAAGCCGGATACTTCACTGAGGTCTTCGCCGGCGCTTCGGTGGACTGGGACATCCGCTATTTCGAAAAGCGCCTTCATATAGGCGAGGTGCACGACCGCATCAATTTGCCTTTCAAGTGGTATGTCGGAGCCTATGCGGAGTATGACGTGGTGCTGGGCGCCTACCTGCGGCGCGATCTTCCGGACGAAGACCGCGTTCGCCAGATCGAAGCGGCGGTTTCGAAAGTGTTCAATCTCGATCTACAGGCCATCGGGGACGCTTTCATTATGGTGACCCTGCAAAACATGCTGCAATCCGTGGGCATTGGGCTGGACGATCTTTCGATTTCCGGCGACAAGAGCGAGCATATCGGCAAAATCAAAGCGTTCATCACAGCGCAGTTCAGAGACTTCGCGGCAAACATGGTCCACATGGCGGACGAACAGGACAAGGGAGACATCGACGCCTGGATTGAGCCGGAGAAGTTCCGAGGCGCCCTGAAGACCGTGGCCCAGGGGGTGAACAAGATGGTCGCGGGCGAGCTTGCCATGAGCAAGAAAGCAATTGCTTGCATAACCGAGTTCGGAAAAGGGAACTTCGAGGCCCTGCTCGACAAATTTCCCGGCAAGAAGGCGTTTGTCAACGAAGCTATCGAACAAGTCCGCGGAAACTTGAAGGCTCTGACTGCCGACACGGACGCCCTGGTCAAGGCGGCCAAGGAAGGGAAACTAGGCACTCGCGCCGACGCCACCAAACATCCCGGCGATTTCAGATGCATCGTTGAAGGCATCAACAAGACTATGGAGATGATTGTTGACCCTCTCAGGGTCATGGCCCAGAACGCCAGCAAGTTGGCCTCCTCATCCGAAGAACTCATAGCGACAAGTCAACAGATGGCGGGCAACGCAGAGGAGACCGCAGTGCAGGCCGACGTCGTCTCCGGCGCCAGTGCGGAGGTGTCGAAGAACGTCTCCTCCGTGGCCGCGGCCGCCGAGCAGATGCAGACATCGATCCGAGAAATCTCCAAGAGCGCCACCGATTCAGCTCACGTTTCCAAGGATGCCGTCAGAGTCGCGCAAGCGACCAATGAAACCGTGAAAAAGCTCGGCGAGTCCAGCAAAGAAATCGGCAATGTAGTCAAGGTGATTACCTCGATCGCGCAGCAAACCAACCTGTTGGCCCTCAACGCCACAATTGAGGCCGCACGCGCCGGCGAAGCGGGCAAAGGCTTCGCGGTCGTTGCCAACGAGGTCAAGGAACTCGCCAAGCAGACGGCCAAGGCCACAAAGGAAATCGGCCAGAAGATCGATGCAATTCAGGGAGACACCAACGGCGCCGTTCAGGCAATCGAGGAGATCAGCGCCATCATTAGCAAGATCAACCAGTTCTCCGACAGTATCGCCGCGGCGGTGGAAGAACAGACGGTAACCACCAATGAGATCAGCCGCAGCGTGAGCGAAGCTGCCAAGGGGGTCCGCGACATCGCCCAAAACATCGGCGGCGTGGCTGTGGCGGCCAAAGATACCACTAGCGGCGCACATAACCTGCAAACGGCATCACAGGAGTTGAGCCAAATGGCGTCCCGGCTGCAGTCAGTCATATCCAGATTCACATTTTGATCAGATTTGCGGCTTGAGACTCCGCAAATCCGATCCTCTGCCTGAACTCCAGGTGGCTGCGTCTGCTACTCCTCCGCCGCTCGGCGCAGCGTGAAGTGGAAGGCAGCTCCCGAGCCCAGTTCGCTCTCGGCCCAGATCCGCCCGCCGTGGGCCAGGACGATGTGCTTGACGATGGCCAGGCCCAGGCCCGTGCCTCCGGCCTCGCGGGAGCGAGCCTTATCTACGCGGTAAAAGCGCTCGAAGATGCGGTCCAGGTGCTCGGAGGCAATGCCGGGGCCAAAATCCCGGACGGTGAACTCTACTTCGGATTCCAGAAGCCGCGCGCCGACGCGAACTCGCTTGCCGGCCTTGGCATACTTGAGTGCGTTTTCGATGAGGTTGCCGAAAACCTGGTTCATGGCGTCGGAATCGGCCAGGACCAGGACGTCAAGCGCGCCAACGGATTCCAGCTTAACGCCGGAATCGGCCGCAACGCCCCTCAGCGAGTCAATGCCTTCCTGCAGCAGCGCACCGGCTTGCATGGGCCGAAGCGCCAGTTTGTGGTCCGGGCTTTCCAGGCTCGCCAGGGACAGCAGATCCTCGGTGATCCGGTTCATGCGTGTGGCATTCTTCAGAACGATGCCAAGAAACTCGCGGCTGGTTTCCTGGCCCGGCTCAAGTTCCTCGATCAGCGTTTCGACATATCCCTGAATGGAAGTAAGCGGAGTGCGCAGCTCATGGCTGACGTTGGCGATGAACTCCCGGCGTGTATTCTCCGCGGCCTCGATGCGAGTAATGTCGTGCAGAACAGCCAGCGCGCCGCCCGAGGCCATGGGAACGGCATTGATCTCGAAGATCCGCCCCGGAGCGAGCGACCTGGCCCGGCCGGAATGCGCCTCGCGCTTCTCCAGCGCCGTGCGGATACAGGCCAGCACCTCGGGATCGCGCACCGCATGGACCAGCGGCCTGCCAGCGCGAACCTGCGTGCCGGCAATGCGCTCCATGGCTGCGTTGGACCAGCGCACAAGCCCCTCGGGAGTAATTGCGACCACCGCCTCCTGCATCGAATCAAGCATGGCGGCCAGCTCCTGGCGGCGGTTCCCGATCTCGGTAAACTTCTCTTCCGTCCGCTCGATGGCCTGGTTCAGCGCAGCCTCCGGAGCGGAAAATACATCTTCTTCAGGGTGAAGGACACGGGCGCTCAGGTCGCCCTGGGCGACGCGCCGCGCAAACGCAATCACTCGCTCCAGCCTCGCGGAGAGGCGGCCCGCAAGCCAGACAGCCAGCGTCAGCGCGACAGCCGCCGCGATCAGACCGGACCACAGAATCTCATTCCTGAAAGAAAAAGCGCTTCTGCCGGCGGGCAGCTCCAGCACTTTGCCCGCAAGAAACGGAATGAAGGCAAACTCCATCGCCGCGGCCTGAAAGACCAGCAACAGGAGAAAAAGGCCGAGCAGCCGGGTGAATATTTTTGACTTCACTCTTGGCCTACTCGCTCTTGGGAAGTTCGAAGCGATAACCAGCGCCGCGCACGGTCTGCAGGTAGCGCGGGTTCTCCGGATCGACTTCGATCTTCTCACGGATGCGGCGCACGTAGACATCTACCGAACGGGGGGTAACGAAACGGGCATCGCCCCAGACGGAGTCCAGCAGATGGTCGCGGCTGAAGACCCGGCTGGGATGCCGCGCCAGAAAGTCCAGAAGCCGAAACTCGGTGGCCGTGGTGGTGGTCAGTTGGCCGCGTACCGTCAACTGCATGGCGCCCTCATCGATAACGACATCCTCGAAGCTGAGAATCGAGGGCGCGGCAGGGCGCTCGAAGCGGCGCAGGACGGCCTTGACGCGCGCCACCAGTTCGCGCGTGGCGAAGGGCTTGGTGATGTAATCGTCGGCGCCTGTTTCCAGGCCCAGAACGCGGTCATTTTCGCTGGCGCGCGCGGTCAGAAAGATGATGGGAACGATGGAGAGCGCGGGATGCTGGCGCAGGCGGCGGCACACGTCCAGGCCGTCGCCGCCGGGCACCATGATGTCCAGCAGAAACAGCGCCGGAGCCTGCCGCTCGGCGTCGGGAATCAGATTGGCTGGTGTGCGAAACAGGCGCGCCGCAAATCCTGCCACTTCCAGGTGATGCTGCACCAGCCGCGCAATATCGTCGTCGTCTTCCAGTACAAAAATAGTCTGGCTCAACCGCTCTGCCCTCGCCCGGCGGCCGTTGAACTTCAAATGCGGAGGCCGCACGGAATCATTAACAGACTACTGCAATTGGGCAAATAGAATGCAAACGTTTGATGAATTTGGCAGGGAGAGCCGACGGCTACAGCAAAACCAGAGTAGATGTACCCAGAAGCCATGTCCTCATGTGGCTTTTTCCTCAAGAAAAAAACACCTTCTCGGCTCTTAACAACGGCACGTTTACTCTGGTTTTGCTCTATAGCATTTTCACGGATGGCATAAGGAATCTCCGTGCCCATCCATCCTGAGCGAGCGAAGCGAGTCGAAGGACCTGCTTCTTGTTTTTTTGTGAAATGGGTGGGAAACCACGAACTCACCACTACAGGAACAGTGATCACGCTCCAGCGGGGCCGGAGCCTTGAAAGGGTCTCTTCCCGCCCCACGCATGATTTACGCTGGTTGTTTGGGCTCGTTCAACGAACCCGGAGGGAGGCGCGCGTGACCTGGACAATTCTGCTGGTTGGGCTGGTCGTGGGCATGGTTTCCGGCGTCGTGGGCATTGGCGGAGGCATTCTGTTTGTTCCCGCTCTGGTCTGGCTGCTGGGCATGAGCCAGCACAAGGCCCAGGGCACCTCGCTGGGCGCATTGCTGGCCCCGGTGGGCCTGTTCGCCTTCCTGGAGTACTACCGCAAGGGCAACGCGGACCTGCGCGTGGCGCTGCTTCTGGCCGCAGGCTTCCTGGTCGGGGGTTATTTCGGAGCCGTCGGCGCGCAGCAAATCTCCGACCTCTGGCTGCGCCGCATCTTCGCTCTCACGCTGATTGCCGTGGGCGGACGGATGTGGTTCAGCTTCTAAAGCGCGGAGCCATCCACTATTTCCCTGACCAGGGGTCCTTTATGTTGGGCCGGTAATCGATCTCAGTAAATGTCGTCGTGCAGCGATCGCCGACCGGTGCCTGCGATGAGAATCCGGCGCGCAAATCCAGCTTGTCTCCCAGGCTGAAAATGCGGATAATCGACCAGTTCTTCCCATCCTCCGACGCGAAGAAATAGATCGCATGACCAACCTTGGCGATCTTGAGATAGACCGAAGAACCGTTGATCGCGATCGAATTGGCATCGTCGGATAGGCCTCTGGTCACGACGGAGACGATTGCCGGGTGCTTTTCGATGGTCATCTCCAGGCAGAACTTCGCCCACACCTCGTCGTTCACATACAAAACCAGGACGCCTGCGTCCCACTGGGAGTGAAAGTCCACATTCACTTTGGCGCTCAGCGCAAAATCCGCCGTTGGCTTGAAGAGCAACCGGGCAGAATTGTCACTCGGCGCGCCGCCCATGGCTGAGGAATACCAGTCGGTCTGCTTGTCCGCGGTTATCGAAAGCGTCTTCCCGTTGTCAATCTTCCACTGCGCGGGCGCGTGCTGCCACGTCAAAGGTCCGGGCACTCCGTCCAGAGAAGGCGCGCCATTCTTGTTAACGGAATCTTGGGTTTGTGCGGTGAGAGTCAGAACCGGAAGCGCAAGGAAAGACAGCGCCAGGGCAAGGCGAGATAAGGAAGGCAAGCATTTCCTCCAAAGAAATTAGATTCCCTTTAATTTAGCAACTTACCCATTGCGCTGTAATCCCTCTTTGGTCGGATCGGTCTTCCCAACTCTTCAGATCGATTGCACAGGCACGAGCGTCAGATCGTCCACCAGGCCCATTTCCTTCTGCACGAAAGGCTCGCCATAGCGCACGCCGGCCAGTTGTCCGTAATGGCGGGCCTCCGCAAAAGTCCGTTCGCGAATCTCCTCTTCGGGAACGAAGAGTCCGCTGCCTGCGGGCTGATTGGCGTACTGCGAGCGATAAGCCATGAGCGCCTGATGGCGCTGCTCGATGAATGGCGTAATGTCCACGATGAAACTGGGGCGCACATCCGCGTAAAGGCTGGCGTAGACAATCTTGAAGGGCCGATGGGGCGCCTGCGGCGCGTTCGCAGCTGTGGCAATTACAGGCGCATTTGCCAGGCCGGAGAGGAAGCAGGCTTCGTAGCCCAGCGCAGCGACGGCCGCGTGGTCCGGGTGGCGCGCATGCCAGTATGGCAGAATGACCACGCGAGGACGAAGATCGCGCAGAACACGCACAATCTTGAGCCGGCTTTCCAGGGTGTTTTCAATCGCTCCGTCAGGCAGGTCAAGCGCCTGCCGCCAGCCGACGCCCAGCAGATGTGCTGCTTCGGCAGCTTCCCGTGCGCGCTCTTCCGCGCTGCCGCGAGTTCCGGATTCGCCTTGCGTCAAGTCCAGAATGGCGGTGCGCAACCCGCGGGAGGCCATGCGCAGCAGGGTTCCTCCGCAAGTCTGTTCCACGTCGTCGCGATGGGCCGCGATGGCCAGCACGTCCGTAGCCGGAGTGTCAGTGGCGGAATCCGTAATGGAAGCAGCGTTCACAGGGGATTGCTCCGGACAAAAGCAGACAGCCCCACCCTCGGCGCAAAAGCAACAAAACGCGTGTTTTTCGACTTCGCCGCGCTTCGCTCAGAATGACCGCGCCGACGGTGGTGCACTGAGCATTGGCGCCTCTTCACGCGGTCAGAGAACTGTTAGCTGTCCGCTGTTAGCTGTTAGCTCAATAGACGGTGTTGTTGTCGTCTGTAAGGGCATCCATGTAGGCCACATCAAACGCCGTGCCGGTCACGGTCACGTACTGGTTGTCGATCGCCGTGCCGTCAACAGTGGAGTAGATGTAGATCTGCCCGCCCTCCGCCGTGTAAATCTTGTGCAGGCCCGTGACCGCGGCAATACCTGTGGCGTCGCCGTCATAGGGCATCAGGGTCGCGGCGTTGGTTGAGGTATTGAACATGGTCAGGCAGCCGTAAGCCAGGTTGCTGTTGGCGCGCAAGCCGCTGGTGCACCTGGTCATGCCGATCCATAGCGTGTCGTCGTCGGCCAGAATCATGCGGCTCGCCGCTCCGGGCGCGCCGTCGCTGATGGGAACCGCCGGAAGCGAAACCTTGTTTGTGGAGAGATTCACTGTTGTCAGGTTGCCGCCCCAGTAGCCGCCGGTATATTCCTGGCCCACGACATACAGAGTGGAGCTGTCAACCAGAGCATTGCTGGCGCCGCCGGGAATGGCGATGGTACTGCTGTTGAGCGCGATCTGGGTAGGCAGCGATCCCGACTGCTGAGCGAGGAGGAAGATCATTGGCGCCACCGGAAGCGGCGTTACCGAAGCCTTGGAGCCGCCGCACTCCGGCCCGCAATTCAACACATAGGCCGTGCCGCCATCCGCGGAAAAAACGGCTTTCACTGGCCGGTCGAAGGTCAATGGATTACCCGTTGCTGGATCCAGCGCCTGAAAAAGACACCATCCCGGTCCACTCATCGGTTCGCAGTCAACCGCGCCGGTGGGCCAGGTGGTGGGTCCTCCAGAGTAGGAGAGGGTCTGCGCGGCCGTCAGCCGGCGCGGATAGTAGACGTAATTCGAGTTCTGGGCAAAAACCAGCGCCACGGAGCCGCCAGGATTCACACTGACGCGGTAGACGTCAGAAAGGCTGAGAGGATAGCTGGCGCCGATCGTCCGGTCCACCACCGTGAACACGTGAGCCGCCTGACTGGCGGCGAAAACATAATTCTGATTCCGGGTAATAAACACACTGGATGAAGTGCCATTCAGTCCGGTCACGGCGCTCGAGGCTTGTTCCTTTGCATAACTGATGGGCGTCAGAACCCCGGTGCCGGAGTTGTAGACCTCGCCCATCTCCTCCTCGGGCAGGTTCTGGATGGTGGTCGGCAGCTTGCCCGAATACCCGGATATGGCAAATTGCGCGCCCGTGCTCTTGCTGTTATACACGAACCGAATGTCGTAATAGGCATCCACAAACTGCAGAAGACCCGAGCTAGCGCTGCTGGGATTCTGGATCGTGATCAGGACGCGATTGGTCAGCCCGCTGGGCGGCAGCGTCCGGCCCGCGAAATAGGTGGTGGTTCCACAACCTGCCAGCGCGGCAGCAAGCACCAGAGCCGCGGCGGCGCTCATCCAAAGACTTCTCTTGTTCAAAATCCCTTACCTCAACGCAAGACGCGGAGTTGCCGCGCAGGATGCCAGCGGCCATGGCCGCGGCGTGAACAACCAATATTGACAGCAGTTGCCGCCCACAACGGGCGGATCGCAAAAAAACGGCCTCAAGCCGGTCCAACCCAAGCATATGACTACCGAAGTATAACAAAGCTGCCCTACCTGCTGGCGCGTCAGGCCCGCATGGCTTAGCATGTCAACAGAATGCCGCAATTCGCAGACATCTTCGCCGACCGCCCCGTTCTCGCCGATGGCGCCATGGGAACCGTTCTCTATGCCCGCGGCATCTTCATCAACCGCTGTTACGACGAGTTGAACCTCTCCGATCCCAACCTCATTCTCTCCATTCACGAGGAGTACCTGCAGGCCGGCGCGGAATTGCTTGAGACCAACACCTTTGGCGCCAACCGCTTCCGGCTGGCCCGCCACGGCCTGGCCGGTAAAGTAGCTGAGATCAACGCCGCCGGCGTGAGCATTGCCCGTCAGGCCATCGAGCGCTTCAAGGATAAGCAACCCGGCAAGGCCTGGGTCTCCGGCTCCGTGGGTCCGCTGGGCGTGCGCCTGGAGCCGCTGGGAAAAACCGGCCTCGATGAGGCCCGCGCCGCTTTTGCCGAACAGATTCGCGTCCTCGCCAAGGCGGGCGTCGACATGCTCAGCATCGAAACCATGCCCGCGCTGAACGAAGCGCGCGAAGCCCTTGCGGCGGCCCGCGAAATCGCCCCCGATCTGCCCGTGCTGGTCATGGTGACCGTGGACGACGAAAGCACTTGCCTGGACGGCTCCTCGCCCGCGCAGGCCGCGGCCCTGCTGACCGAATGGGGTGCCGGCGCCATCGGCGTCAATTGCTCCACCGGGCCCACCTCGGTACTCACGGCCATTGAGGCCATGCGCCCGGTCACCTCCCTGCCGCTCGCCGCCATGCCCAATGCCGGCATGCCCCGGGCCGTCGAAGGACGCAACATCTATCTCTGCTCGCCAGAGTACATGGCCGGCTTTGCCCGCAAGGCCATCCATGCCGGAGTGCAGATCGTGGGCGGCTGCTGCGGCACCACGCCCAACCATATTCGCGCCATGCGCGCGGGTTTGCGCGACCTGGACGCCAAGGCCCGCATCGAAGTCACCGGAGCAGCGCCGGTTCCGAATGCTGAAACGCCGCCGGCTCCCCTGGCCGCGCGCTCCCGCATCGGCTCTCTGCTCGATCAGGGCAGCTTCGTCACGCTGGTCGAGATCGTGCCGCCCAAAGGCATCAACTGCATCAACGAGATCGAGGGCGCGCAGTTGCTCTACCAGTTGGGCGTCCACGCCATCAATGTGCCTGACTCGCCGCGGGCCTCGGCGCGCATGAGCGCGCAGAGCCTCTGCCTCCAGATTCAGCAGCACACCGCGATTGAGACGATTCTCCATTACACCTGCCGCGACCGCAATCTTCTCAGCATCCAGTCGGACTTGCTCGGGGCCTCGTCGCTCGGCTTGCACAACATTCTATGCCTCACCGGCGATCCGCCCAAGATGGGCAACTATCCTGACGCCACCTCTGTCTTCGACGTTGATTCCATCGGTTTGGTCAACATCGTGCGCCGGCTCAATCACGGCCTCGACATCGGCTCGAACGCGATCGGCGTCAGCACCAACTTCACCATCGGCGTCAGCGCCAATCCCGGCGCGCCCGACATCGAAAACGAACTGCGGCGCTTTTTCTTCAAGGTCGAGGCCGGCGCGGAATATGCCGTCACCCAGCCGGTCTTTGACCTGCGCCTGCTGGAGAGCTTCCTCGAACGCATCAAGGACCACCGCATTCCCATCCTTGCCGGCGTCTGCCCGCTCACCAGCCTGCGCAATGCCGAGTACCTGAAGAACGACCTGCGCGTCTCCATGCCCGAGGAGATCATGCTGCGCATGGCCCAGGCCGACACCCCCAACGCCGCCCGCCGCGAAGGCATCCTTATCGCCCAGGAGATGCTGGAAGCCGTCCGGCCCTTCGTCCAGGGCGTGCAGGTGACCGCTTCCTTCGGCGGCCCCAGCATCGCCGCCGAAGTCATCGCCAACGTGCTGCCCAAAACTGCGTGAGACAGACCTGAGCATGGGTTCCATTTTTCTCTTGACAGCGAACACGAATACGACGAATATGATGGTATTCCGTACGCTCGTAGGCGAGCATGTATCCCGCGAACCCCGGAACGAAAGTTCCGGGGTTCGCTTTTAGAGAAAAAGTACGAATATGAAAAAGATCGTCCTTATGATTGATGGTGGCTTTTTGCGTGTTGCCGCCAGGAAGGCTGGAAAGCATTACAATCCCGCATTCATCGAGTCCTTTTCAAAGATTTGTCCCTCTGAGAATGAGGAATTATTTCGTGTGCTGTATTACGACTGTGCTCCCTATCAGGGACAGCAGAGGCTTCCAGTTTCCGGCCTGATACAAACTTTTGAAGGATCAGACCAGTGGTTATTGGATCTAGCCAAGAAGGATCTCTTCGCCGTCAGACGAGGAGTGCTAAAGTTCCGCGGTTATAAGCTGAAGAGAGTTCCAGTAACAGGCATTGCAGCCCTTACAGACTCAGACTTCAATCCTGATTTTGAGCAAAAGGGTGTTGATATGCGAATCGGCTTGGATATTGCGTCCTATTCCGCGTTGAAATGCGTAGACACGATAGGATCGGTAACAGCGGATACCGATTGCGTGCCGGCAATGAAACTGGCTCGAAAGAGCGGGGTGCAGGTCGTCCTGATAGCACTGCCGGGCGGAATCAAACCAAGCGAACTGGCTGAACATGCGGATTATATCCGGGAAGTCGCTTGGCCGGCGTAGCCTGGTTCTACCACCTCTGATTTCGTTTCAACTTTGATTGCGTCCCATAGCCATTCTGGAGTAATCCTTATGCCGTCGTTTGAAGAATCGCTCAAGAAGCTGGAAACCATCGTCGATCAACTGGAAAAGGGCGATCTGGCCCTCGAAGACTCGCTCAAGCTCTTCGAGGAGGGCGTCGGCCTCTCCGCCGCCTGCAAAACCGAGCTGGACGCCGCCGAGGGTAAGGTGCAGATGCTCGTGAAGCAGCGCGACGGCTCTCTCAAGCCGGAGCCTTTCCTGACCGAAAAGCCATTCTGAAACCAGGAAATAGGAACGAAGAAGCAGCAAGCCATTCCCGTGCCCCATCCTTTCGCCTTTTTCCTGGCGAAAGGGTGGGAAACCACAGACCACTGATCGCCATATCCGTTCCCTAATCCCTGTTCCCTGCCTTTTTCTTTGCCAGGCGGGTGGCCCACATCTGACCAGCCCAGAACTTCAACTTGGTCGTTTGCACAAATGACCGGACACTACCTCAAGGAAAAGAACCAAATCAATAGCAAAAGACGATAAGGTAAAGCAATCATGTCTGGAATTTTCGGAGAAGCAAGCATAAAGAGAAGCGGCAAGGTCATTTTGCTTTGCCTGGCGGGGTCTTTCATCACAGGCTTGCTGCTGAGCGGCGAAGCATACGCAACCGAAAACGGCGTTTCCGTCTATCCCCTGGGCGTGGATACCGTTCTGGGGGGCATGATGCCCCCTCCCAAAGAAACGAAGTTTTTCGTCTTCGAGTCGTTTTACTCTGCCAACGAAAAAGATAACTCCGTGGGCCAGAGCGTGGTTCCGGAGTTCAAGGTGAGGGTCTTCGCCAGTGCGGTAAGGGTGTCGCACAACTGGGGCGTTCCCGTGCTGGGAGGAAGGCTGGAAAGCATCTTCGCAGTCCCCGTTGTTTATGAGCAGTTGCACATCGCGCCCGGGAAGTACGACAAGGCCGGCATCAGCAACGTCGATCTCTCTCCTGTTGTCGTGGGCTACAACAAGGGCAATTGGCACTGGTTTTATCGGTGCGATTTCGTTCTTCCCGGCGCGTCCTATGCGAAGAGCGACGCGCTCAATATCGGGCAGCACAATTCCGCCATCGGCCCCGCGGGAGCCTTCACGTACCTGTCGAACAAGGCCCGGTGGGAGGCAAGCTCCAAAGTAAACTACTTCGTGAACTTTCATGGCGCTGCAAATTATCGCAGCGGGAACGAGTTGATATGGGAATACGCCGCCATGAGAGGGATCGCAAGGAAAGTGTCCATCGGCGTTAACGGGTATCTTTATCAGCAGGTTACCGACGACCAGAAGAATAAGATCGCGGTGGCGGGCGGTAATCGTGGCCGCGATCTGGCCATCGGCCCGGCGGCGCGCTTCACCTTGGGCAAGCAGAGCGGCTTTACTGTGAAATATACCCACGACACTCTGGTGGAAAACAGGCCGCGCGGCGGTTCTCTCTGGTTCCAGATTGGCTTCCCGCTCACCTTCGGAAAGAGGGAGTAAATCCAGAGCATTTTCGCGCAAAATTGCGCATTTTGCACCCGTTTTTCCTCGATTCAGGTCGTCATGCAAGCACACCGTTTTGGGCGGCGAAAAGATGTTGTCGCAGGCCTGTTTTTTATTCTCTGTTCCCCTTCTTCTTTGCCAGCCGCGCCACAACAGCCAGCTCTCGCAGCACCTGCATCAGCGGACGCGCCGGCGTGCCCCAAAGTACGGTTCCCGGCTTTACTCCCAGGCCTTCGTTGGTGACCGTCTTGCCGCTCAGAACCCCCGCCTGGCCGCCCAGAATCACGCCGGGGCCGATGTGCGCATGATCGCCAATGCCCACCTGCCCCGCAATCACTGCGCCGTTGCCAACCGTGCAGGAGCCGCTGATGCCCACTCCAGACACCAGAATCACGTCCTCTCCGATCTCGCAGTTGTGGCCCACGTGGACCAGGTTGTCGAACTTGGTTCCCCGGCCGATTCTCGTCTGCTTCAGGGCGCCGCGATCGATGGTTGAGTTGGCGCCAATCTCCACGTCGTCTTCGATGAGCAGCGTGCCCTGCTGCGGAAACTGCGTATACGCGCCGGTGACCGAGTCACGCACGTAACCGAAGCCGTCCGCTCCAAGCACTGCCCCGGCGTGAACGGCAACACGATCTCCCAGCGTCGTTCCGGGATACAGAACGGCGCGGGGATAGATGCGGCAATCCTCCCCAATGCGGACGCCCTGGCCGATAACCGCTCCCGCCTCGATGCGCGTGCCAGCGCCGATCCTGGCATTCTCTCCCACCACCGCGCAGGGTCCGATGCTCACGCCCTCGCCCAGCTGCACATCCACTCCGACGACCGCCGCGGGATGCACTCCAGCCGCGACCAGCGCGGGCGCAACCAGCCTGGCCGCGCGCGCAAACCAGAGCCTTGGCTGCTCCGTCTCAACAGCACACTTGCCTTCCGGATAGCTCGCCACAAGTCCAGCACGCAGCACCACCACACCGGCCTGGCTGGCGAGAGCCTTGGCCGCCGACGCCGCATTCTCCGCAAAGACCAATTCCGATGGAGCGGCCATTGCGTAGGAGTTGACGCCCTCGACCAATCGTTCCGAACTTCCAGCGGCCAGTTTGCCGCCCAAGGCATCAATCAGTTCGCCCAGCGTCATGCATCTCTCCTCAGTACAACCCCGGCTCGCCCTCTGGTCTGGTCTTCCAGCGGCGATGAATCCAGAGCCATTGGTCAGGATAGCGTCGAATCCACTCTTCGGTCGTTCTCACGCACTGCTGCGTTGCGCCCAGAATGTCAGCCTCGGCGTCTCCTGTGTGTTTGAACTCTATCTCCGGGCCAAAGTGCAAAACATACTTCCGCTCTGCCGGCTCCCACAGCATGAAGCCCGGCACGACAGCCGCGCCGGTCTTCAGCGCCACGCGCGCCACACCCGAAGCTGTGCAGGCCGCGCGCCCAAAAAACTCCACGAAGACGCCCTGCGGTGGCGTCATATTCGTGTCCATCAGGATGCCGACGGTCTGGCCCGAGCGCATCGCCCTCAGCAGGCCGCGCGCAAAGTCGTCCTTGCACAGCACGTGGTTGCCGTGCAGGCAGCGGATGCCATTCACGAACTTGTCGAGCCTGTGGTTGTCGAGCGGCCGCGCCACCATGCTCATGGGATAGCCCATCAGGGAGTGATAGAAGCTCGAAAGCTCCCAGGCTCCCAAGTGGCCGGTGACGATCAGAACCCCTTTGCCGCGCGCCTTCGCTGCCAGGTAATGCTCAAGGCCCTCGGTGCGAATCCAGCCGCGGGTATTCTCCTGGGTGTAGCGGGTCATGCGGCAGAACTCGACCAACTGCCAGCCAAGATGGCGGAAGACGCCGTGCAGAATGCACTCGCGCTCTTGGATGGAAAGTTCGGGCAGCGCCAGTTCGAGGTTGCGATGGCCCACGCGGCGCAGGCGGCCATCGACTCGATAGATGCTCGCGGCAAGCACGCCTGCCAGCAGACGCGCCAAGCCGCGCGGCATCCACCCCAGGGTGCGCGCCACGATCAGTACCAGCCAAAACTCTAGATTCTCCCGCATGGCAAGAAGGTAAAGTTCAAGTTTAGCCCCCCGGCGCGGCTTCCAGGGCGCAAAGCAAAGAAGGGGTTGTCCGCCGCCGGGCAACCCCTCTCTCATTCCTTGCTTCGCCGCGCCGCGGCTACCGCTTTTTGGCCTCGACAAAGTAATGAGCCACGCTCTGAACAAACGGCACAGCGCCCTGCGGCACCGCAACGCTGCCCTTGAGGATGGACTCAAACTCGTGCGACCTGCCGTAATACAACTCCGTGTCCTCGAAGTTCTGGCTCACGCTGGTGCCATCCAGGTCGATGCCGGCAAACAGCCCTTTGTTGCGAGAGTAGCTGAGCAGCTCGGCGTTCATCTTCCAATCCGTGGCAGCTTGCCCGCTGCGGCCCACCGGGCCGGCTGCCGCTGAGGCATCGCCGCCAATCTTGAATTTGTTCTTCAGAAGATCCTGAAAGCCGCGTTCATTCACGGCCACCAGCACCAGGTCAGTCGACTGGCCGCCAATCTGCAGGCCCCACGAACCGCCGGCCATGCGAATGAAGACCGGCCCGCTCCAGCCGTGACCGGTGCGGCAGGTAACCACCCCCTGGCCGTACTGCCCGCCAAAGATAAACGCACCCTTGACCATTCCCGGCACCACGCCCACGCATGTGGCCTGTTCGAGGATATTCATCGGAATGCTCTTGTCCTCGGTGGCCATGATCTCGTCCAAAACCACCTTGGCCGCGTTGATGCGCGCCTGCAAGTTTTCCTTCGTGGAGCCTGCAAAGGCGGCCGATGGAAGCATGAAGCTGAAACAGAGACAGATCGAAGCAAGCGTCTTTTTCATTTTCTGGTCCTTTCCACTCCGCAGTTGTCTGCGGCGGGGTTGTTGAATCGTCAAACCTGAGTCGTAGGGAAGCAGAGCCGCGACCTCCGCGCTATCGCTCTGAAGCTCACAAAAGCCCTGCTTGCGCCAGCTCCCGCCGGGCATCAGCACTGGAGCATCCTCAGACAGGCTACAGCATTCAAGCCCAAACGCGCATCCTCAAGCCTGTTCACTCAGCCAGGCAGATGGCGGCGGTTGAAGCCAAGACCGGAGTGACCGGCCTTGACTTCTTCAATGCAAAGATATAGCGGTTCTCCAATTGCTATAGACCGAAACCGATGCTGCCGAGTGGCTTTTTCCTCAAGAAAAAGCCACCTTCAATGATGCCGGCTATTGTACATGTATTGGAGAACCGCTCTAGACGCGGGAGAGGGCTGAATGGGTGCAACACAGAGCAGAAGTTCGATGTCAAAAACAAAAAAAAGAGGAGTTCCCAGGCATCATGCGAAACATGCTGCCTGGGAACTCCTTTCCCCAGATCTGCGTTGTTTCTGTAACTCATACTCTGAGTTACTAGAGATTCGCACAAGATTACGGAAGGAGTATGGAGTTAAGTAACATCATCTGTTGATTGATAGATAACAGGCCGCGCGCCTTGTGCCGCAACCTGGCGGTACTCACCCTGGCAGAAGTTATGGATGCCGGCGCCAGGCAGCAGGCTGTGATGCAGTGCGCGCATCGACAGATCGATCCGGTTGCTCGCGCCCGTTTTGCGCAGCAGCCGGCTGACATGGGCCTGCACGGTGCGCTCTTCAATGCCCAACTGGCGGGCAATCTCGCGATTCGAGCGCGCCCCCAGAATCAGTTCAAGCACTTGGCGCTCTCGGGCTGTCAAGTGAGGAGGAGCGTTGGTGTGGCTGGCCTCTGAGGCTCCCAGCAGTTGATCAATCAACTTCGAAAGCAGCCGTCGCGGCGCCCAGATCGAGCCATCGGTAACCACCTCGATGGCATGGCGCACAACCTCCGGGTCGGCCTTCAAATCGAGGTAAGCACGGGCTCCGGCCAAAATCGCTTTCATCACCAGCCCGTCATTTCCCTCCGGGCCGATAACGATCAGCCGGATGCCGGGACGCTCGCGGCGAATGACCGCCATGGTCTCCGCCGCGCTGGCGAGAGCGTGCAGGTCCACCACCAGAAAACCCAGCGTCGGGTCGGACAACAGTTCCTCGATGCTCCCAAAAACAGGAGAGAGCCGGGCATAGCCTTTGCTGGGCCGGTATTCAAAGATACTCGCGAGCCCCTGGTTGCGGATCGGCTCATCTGTCAACACACCCACGCGGATTGGTTCAGGGTTCGGGATCGAACGCATCTTGTGCCTCCCGGCAAAAACAGCAGGACCGAGCCCTGTGTGTGCGGAAGACACGCCTCCGCATCGCCACGCATGATGCCGCTTTCCGAACCAGCCCAAACGGAATTCCCGCGTCCGACTTTTAGAGCATCTTAGCTTTTGCTATAGACTTCCGTGCCCCATCCATTCCGCTCCTGAGCGCAGTCGAAGGATCTGCGTTTTCCATTCGCGGAATGGGTGGGATACCGGCAAAATTACCGTCTACACAATTTCCAAAAAGCTCTAGATCCGTGGAAGCACGATTCCCTGCTGTTTCTGATACTTGCCCTTGCGGTCGGCGTAGCTGACCTCACAAGGCTCATCGGAACGGAAAAACAGAATCTGGCACAGCCCTTCGTTGGCGTAAACCTTGGCCGGTAGCGGCGTCGTGTTGGAGATTTCCAGTGTTGCGAATCCCTCCCACTCCGGCTCGAATGGCGTCACGTTCACAATGATTCCGCAACGCGCATAGGTTGACTTCCCAACGCAAATCGCCAAAACATCCCTGGGGATACGAAAATACTCAACAGAACGGGCCAATGCGAACGAGTTCGGCGGCACAATCACCGAATCAGCCTGCACCGAGACAAACGACCGCTCGTCAAAGGCCTTCGGATCGATGATGGCGCTGTTCACATTGGTGAAGATCTTGAATTCATCCGAGACGCGCAGGTCGTAGCCGTACGAGGACACGCCATACGAGATCACGCCAGCGGCCACCTGCTTCTCGCAGAAAGGTTCGATCATGCGGTGATCAATGGCCTGTTCCCTGATCCAGCGATCACTCTGAATTGACATGCTCTTCCTTTTCCTGCTCTGGCCCATTCCCGCATCTAACTCATTCATGGTTAACGAGTATCGTGCTGCTTATCTTACGAAATCCGTCGGCGATTTTCAACAGACTATGTGCAAGCCCTCTTTTGGCCAGAAAATGCAGGCCGCAGAGCGATTCTCCAATTGGTATAGAGGGAAGGCATAAACCTTTTGTGGCTCTTTCCTCCGGTGTCCCCAGCAAGCGATTTCCGCTCGTTGGGGTGGAAGAAAAAGCCACTTTGCGCGGCTTTGGCAACTTCTTGGGATTTGGAGAACCACTCTGGACGCCTCGACAGCACGTCGTCCTCAGACAAAAAAACGCGGCGCGTCTCCTTGCCATGCCGCCATTTCACAATCGTTCCAAAAGCTGTAGCATCAAACCCGCAGGTCGTAGTAGAGTAAGATAGTTGCGCCAGCGAGGTTACCCTTATGATTAAACAGGACATCGTCCATCATGTGATCGAACGCACAGGCCTTCCCCGCACCAAGGCGGAAGCAGCTGTGGATACGGTCTTCGAGGGCCTCAAACAGGCTCTGACAGCCGGCGAGCGCATCGAATTGCGCGGCTTCGGCGTCTTCAGCGTCCGCGCCCGCAAAACCGGCATCGGCCGCAATCCCCGCACCGGCACTGAGGTCAGCATCACCCCCGGCAAGGCCGTCCGCTTCAAACCCGGCAAGGAACTTCACGTCCTCGAGACCGGCGAGCCCGCAAAATAACGGTGCGCGGCTATGTGGTTCATCGCATCCCGTAGCTCAATTGGGCTACAATATGTGCATGGCCGCAAATTCCGTTGTCCGCTCCCGAATCCGCGCTGATGTGAAGGAAAAGGCAACTGTTGTGCTCGAAGGGATGGGCCTCACTGTCTCTGACGTGATGCGCATCGTCCTGACACGCGTGGCCAATGAGAACGCTCTGCCCTTCGACTTGAAGCCCAACAAGCTCACACAAGAGACCATGCACAAGACCGCCCAGGGCGTGGAAGTGCATGAGGCGAAGAATGCCGCCGATCTCTTCCATCAACTGGGAATCTGATGCGCTCACCGAGCTATTCCAGCCAATTTCACCGCGACGTGAGGCGGCTTCAGAAAAGAGGAAAAGACCTCGAAAAACTGAAAACGCTGATCGAACTTCTGCTCGCGGCAGAGCCCTTGCCTGCGCAATACAAGGACCATCCGCTCAAGCTCAATTGGGCCGGCTACCGGGACGCTCACGTCGATCCCGATTGGGTGCTGATCTATACCGCCACCCCAGAAAAACTTCACCTGGAGCGGACCGGAACCCACGAAGATCTGTTTGAGAATTATTGATGGCCGCCAGGAAATTTTGATTGCGCTGCCGTTGATAAGCGCCGAAAGATGAAGTCCCCAGGACTCAGAACTACTATCATCTTTTACTCGGATTTCGCGCGCTCCCCCGTGATCTTCTATTAGGATATGATGTGCTCTTTGGCCGGAGCTTCGGATGCCTCACGACTGCAGAAATGTGATGTTCAGGCACGGAATGTTTTTGTTCTCCACTTTCCATATTGATCGTCTTCATTGGCAACATGTTGGTTCCGCAAACCCGGCACATTACGGTTCCTTTCGGTTCTTCAGAGCCCATGACAGTCTGATTGCTGCCAGCACAGAGAATTTTCGTTCGCATAATCACCTCTGGACCAATCCTTGCCGATATTGAATTTCAAAACAGCAAGATAATTCTCCAATATCGAGATATAATGCGCACCTGCTTCCATCCTTCGTGCACTTTGCGAAGCGGAAAGGCCAATGCCACTTATCCGTCCGCGCCGAAGCCGATTGGCCCCACCGCAGTTGGCTACATCAGTCGCAGGGCATCCACGTCCACAACCAGATTCCTGCGCGGAATTCCGGCCTCGTCGGCGTGGGTCAGCATGCCGCGCAGAGCCGCATTCAGCGCCTTGCGCGAGGCGGATTTCAGAATCATGTGAAAGCGGTAGGCGCGCTTGATGCGCGCGATGGGCGCCGTGCAGGGGCCCAGCACGCGCACAGCTCCGCTGGTCTGGCTTTGGACGAGATACTTGCCCAAAAGAGAAGCCCAGCCCGCCGCCTCTTCCAGCTTCTCCGACTGCACCAGCACGTTGGCCAGCACGCCGAAGGGCGGATAGTGCATCCAGCGCCGGTACTTCAATTCCTGCTCCACAAAGCTGGCGTAATCATTGTGGCTGGCGGCCTGTACTGCGTAGTGGTCCGGGTAGTAGGTCTGCACCACGACGCGCCCCGGCAGCTCGCCGCGTCCGGCCCGCCCAGAAACCTGCGTGATGAGCTGAAAGACCCGCTCGGCGGCGCGGAAGTCCGGCATCGAGAGCGAGTGGTCGCAGCCCACCACGCCCACCAGCGTGACGCCGTGAATGTCGTGGCCTTTGGCAATCATCTGCGTGCCCACCAGCAGGTTGATTTCGCCCGAATGCAGCCGTGTCAGCAGCCGCTCCAGGTCGCTACGGCCGCGCACCGTGTCGCGGTCCATGCGCCCGATGCGCGCCGTGGGAAAGATTTCGCCCAGCCGCTCCTCGCCCTGCTCAGAGCCGGCGCCTAAAAAGTAAAGATGCTCGCTGCCGCATTTGGGGCAGTGCGCGGGCACCCTTCGCTGAAAGCCGCAGTAGTGGCACTCCAGCCGCTGGCCTTCGCGCGCCACGCACGAGTCTTCAGCGGAGCGCTTGTGGTGGGTCAGCGCAATGGCGCAGTTCTCGCACTCCAGCTTTTCTCCGCAGGCGCGGCAAATCACGGCAAACGAGTAGCCGCGCCGGTTGAGCAGGATCAGCGCCTGCTCGCCCCGATCCAGAGCCTGGCGCGTCTGCTCGACCAGCGCGCGTGAAAAAAGCTGTTCCTCGCCGGTTTCCTGAAACTCCTTGCGCATGTCGACCAGCTCGACCTCGGGCAGCCGGCGGTTCATCACCCGCTCGCTCATTTCAATGCGCTGATACTTGCCCGCGACTGAGTTCTGCCAGCTTTCCAGCGATGGCGTCGCCGAGCCCATCACCACCACCGCGCCCTCCAGCTTGGCCCTCACCACAGCCACGTCGCGGGCGTTGTAGCGCGGCGTCTCCTCCTGCTTGTAGCTCTGGTCGTGCTCTTCGTCCACCACGATCAAGCCCAGACGCGGAACAGGCGCAAAGATCGCCGACCGCGTGCCAACCACGATGGGCGCTTCGCCACGCTGGATGCGCCGCCACTGCTCGCTGCGCTCCTCTGGCGTCAGCGCCGAGTGCAACAGCGCCACCTTCTCGCCGAAGGCCGCGTCCAGCAGTCCCACCGTCTGCGGCGTGAGGCCGATCTCGGGAACCAGCAGAATCGACCCCAGCCCGCGATCCAGCGCTCTCTGCATCGCCGCCAGATAAACCGCCGTTTTCCCCGAGCCCGTCACGCCATGCAGCAGAAAGGCATGGAATTCCCCCAGCGCCGTCGCCAGGCTTGCCAGCGCCTCCATCTGCGGTTCGTCCAGCCGGAACGGTCCTTCCACAGGCTCCAGTCCGCCCATGCGGAAAGCCGCCTTCCGCTCCTCGATGCGCACCAGTCCCCGCCGCACCAGCGTTTGCAGCGTGGAACTGGGCAAATCCTTGCGGCGCAACTCGGCCAGCGGCAGCTCGTTGCCGCAGGCCGCCAGTTCGGCCAGGATGGCCTGCTGCTTCGCAGTCAAGGCCGGCAGCCTCGCCTCGGGAATCAGCACGGCAAAGCGTTCCATGCGCCGCGCGTCTCGCTCGACGGCGGCATTCTCGCGCGCAATCCATTTCTTGCGCGTCAGACCTGCCAGCACCGGCAGCGTGGCCGCGGTGGCCGTGCGCAACGTGGAAACCTTCACCGCCTCGCCGGAAGCCAGCCGCTCCAGCACCCGCCGCTCCAGGTCCTGCTCCTCGGCGGAAATCCTGTTCCGCCGCTTTGTGACCTCCCTTGAGCCTGCGTGCCTTTGCGTGGAGGGTACGGGCTTCAGCCCGTACATCATCAAATCCCCTTGAACTTCGGGTGCCCCAGGTCTCGACTTTGAGACCTGGGAATCCTCAACTGCCCCCTCCACGCTTTTCGCCAGCACATCCCTTCCCAGATCGGTAATGCGGTAATAAACAGTCCGCCTCACCTCGGCCATCAGCGGCAACATCCCGCGCAGCACCTCGCCCAGCGGGGCCAGGTAGTACTGGGCCATCCACCCCGCCAGCGACAGCAGCCGGTCGCTCAAGAGAGGCTCGTCGTCCAGAACCGCCTCAATCGTCCGGACCTCGACCTCCGCTGGAGCCTTGGCGTCGAGCGCTGTCACCACCCCGATCAGCTTTTCGTTGCGGAAGGGAACAATCACCCGCGCTCCCCTTTGCGGCAGTTGCCCCTCGCGGACCGCGTAAGTAAACACGCGGTCAAGCGGCACAGGCAACGCGACTTCGCAGTAGGCGGGCATGAGGGGCAAGACTCAGTTTAGGGGATCGAGCGACGCATCCGGGATGATTTGTGCATATCGTCTTCAATCTGCCCTTGCAAACCCGCCCGCACACAGTACAATTCGTGCTGATGACTCCTATTATTTCCACCGCCGCCGCCCCCACTGCTGTCGATCCCGCCACCGTCGCCACCGCTCCTGCCCCCATCGCCTCGCCGAACCCTGCCGGCCCCATCAC
>Ga0255355_1000247_pt1 | contig 36231 bp, 35 predicted proteins | sample HBST75metaG_FD_189943 | JGI IMG/M metagenome (GOLD analysis project Ga0255355, IMG submission 189943) | Peat soil microbial communities from Stordalen Mire, Sweden - H.B.S.T75 | ecosystem: Environmental > Terrestrial > Soil > Wetlands > Peat | place: Sweden: Norrbotten County, Stordalen Mire...
ACCGTGGCCAAGTATCGCGAGGACATGAATATCCCCAGCACTCATCAGCGCAGACGCCGGGACGCGTGAAGGTGCAGGGAATAGGGACCCTGATCGGTGCTTCTTGCGCACAAGTTAGTCAGATGCGATAGAATCCGAAGTTCCCCAGCCTGAGTTGCAGGCTGCGAGAACTAGAGAAGAAGCGGAGGCTAACCATGGAAGTGGAGTACACCGCCAGACAAGTGAAGATTTCCAAGGCTCTGCGCATGCAGGCCGAGGAGGGTATGGAGAGGATTGCCCGCCTTTTGGGCAGAAACGCGACCGCCAACATTGTTTTCAGCACCCAGAAGCGTCTGCAGATTGCCGAGCTGACCATTAAGGCGCGAATGCAGACGATTGCTGCCGCGGGCGAGGGCGACACGCTGGAGTCAGCGCTGCGCCAGGCCATTGAACGCGCCGAAAATCAGGCGCGCCGCCACCGCGACCGGCGGATGGGGAGCAAAAGGCTTCCAAAAGAGGAAAAGGTGCATGCGGCGCCTCCCGTGGTCCGGCCCAAGGCTCGCGCCGCCCAACCGGAAGATGGCGTTGAAGAAGAAGGGCCGGCCCGCTCCGGCTCCAAAGCCCGTGCGGCCATTGCAGTTCACTCGTTCCCGGCCCGCAAAGCCGTTGTCGAGCCGCACGTTGTTGCCAATGGCGAGGCATTTTCCCTGAAGCCAATGACCATCGAGGAAGCCGTCAAGGATGCCGAGTTCCGTGACCGCGATCTGTTGGTCTTCCACAATCTGTCGGGAGATCTGTTTGTGCTCCATCGGCGCCGCGACGGCCAGATGGAACTGGTCGAGATTCCCTAGCAGTGGGGCAAGCGGAGTCAGCTGGGTTTGCGTCGCTCACACGCGCAAAGCTCAGCTAACTCCGCAAGCCACACGATTTCAGCAGCGATATCTCCGACATGAGTGCTGCAGCCCCGTGCTTAATCCGACCCTTTCGGTGTAGCATGTGCCAATGACGCCTCCCAAGCCCGCGTCGCGGACTACCTCTGCGCGCCGGGCCGCCAAATCTGCCAAACAGGCTTCGGCCAAAGAACTGGTTATCGTGACCGGAATCTCCGGCGCGGGCAAGGCCTCGGCCCTCAAGGCATTCGAGGATCTGGGCTTTCACGCCGTGGACAATCTGCCTTTGGAACTACTGCCGGGCTTTGCCTCCCTGCTGGAAAAATCGGTCGAGTTTCAAAGCGCGGCTATCGTAGTGGATGTCCGCGAGGGCCAGACGCTCGACCGCCTCCCCCAAATTCTCAAACAAGTGAAAATGCTTCTGCATACACGCGTGGTTTTTCTGGACGCGCAGGATGCGGTGCTGGTGCGGCGCTACTCCGAGACCCGGCGACCGCATCCGCTGGGGAAACAGGAGACGGTTTCGCGGTCGATTGTCGAGGAGCGGCAACTGCTGGACCCCATCCGCAACGTCGCCGACACGCTGATCGACACCTCCAACTTCAATGTGCATGAGCTGCGTGCCCACATCCAGGACCGCTTCGGCCACGAAGAGGAGAGCAAGCGCCTGCTGGTCTCTTGCCTTAGTTTTGGCTTCAAAAACGGCGTGCCGCTGGACGCGGATATGGTCTTCGATGTGCGCTTTCTGCCCAATCCCCATTTTGTGCCGGAGTTTCGCAAGCTGACCGGCCTTGACCCCAAAGTGGCCGCCTATGTGCGCAAGTTTCCGCAGACCAAAGAGTTTCTTCGCCGGGTCACGAATCTGCTGCTTTACCTACTGCCGCATTACGTGGAAGAGGGCAAGAGCTATCTGACCGTGGCCTTCGGCTGCACAGGAGGCCAGCATCGCAGCGTGATGATGGTCGAGGAGATCGCCGAAGAGCTCAAGCGCGCCGGCTATCAGGTAAAGGCGCTGCACCGGGACACGCCGCGGTGACCGACAAGCTCATTCTGATTACGCTGCTCGTCAAGCTGGGGGTGGTGGCCTCGGTGGCCAGCATCCTGGCGCGGGGCAGCACTTTCCGGCATCTTTTCTTTGCCGAGCGCCGCACTCACCGCCAGACCATGGAATTGCTGGCGTTTTTTCTGGTACCGCTTACCCTGGGCGTATGGGTGCGCATCGATGTGCCCAATTTTCTGGCCGCCGACATCTCCTTCGAAACCATCATTCTGCTGGGCCTGCTGGTGGGGCCGGAGTGGGCGATGATGGGGGGCGCTGTGCTCTCGGCGCCCGCCCTCTATCACCACGAGTTTCTGGCGCTGCCTTTCAACGTTGTACTGGGGTTGGCTGCCGGGCTGCTCGGCCTCTACGTCGAGAAGGAGGAGATCTGGTCCTTTACGCCATTCGTCGACCTGAGCGTCTACCGCTGGATTCGCCGCAACCTGCCCCAGCCGCGCGTTGATCGTCAGATCCTGATGCTGGTTCTCATTGCGGCCATGGAGATGGCTCGGGACTGGATAGCCCATGAATTTCCGCTCCGGCTCTTTGCGCTGCTCGCCAGCCAATGGTGGCTACAGGGGCTGGTGTGTCTGAGCGCGCCCATTAGTGTTGGCATCGCGCTGAAGGTGTGGAACGCGCTGCGCATCGAGATGAAACTCGAAGAGCAGAAGCGGCTGCTGCTCGAAGCCCGGCTCGACGCCTTACAGCGCCAGATCAATCCCCACTTCCTCTTCAACACCCTCAATTCCATCGCCTCGCTGGTGCGTATGAAGCCGGAGATGGCGCGCCAGATGACGGTGAAGCTGGCCAACATTTTGCGTGCGCTGCTGAAGGACCACGACAGCTATGTGCCGCTGCGCGAGGAGCTGAGTTTTACCGACGATTACCTGGACATTGAAGTGGTGCGTTTTGGCCCCGAAAAGCTACACGTCGAGAAGGAGATCGATCCGCGCACTTTGGGGATTTTGGTGCCCAGCATTCTGCTCCAGCCGCTGATTGAAAACAGCATCAAGCACGGCCTGGAGCCGCGCCTCAAGGGTGGAACCGTCACGCTGCGCAGCCGGCTCGTAGGGGAGCGCGTGCTGATCGAGGTGGCCGACGACGGGGTGGGCATGGGCAACCGGCCAGCCTCGGCGCTCAGCCGCGCAGGCGCCGGCATCGGCATGAAGAACGTGCAGGAGCGGCTGGAGGTGCTTTACGGCAACCAGGCGCGGTTCAGCGTGGAGAGCAATCCGGGGCGAGGCACACTGGTCTCCATCGAGATTCCGGCGAACCTAGCGGAGCTAGAGTGAGCCCCTCGGAAGATGATCGAATTAGGAGAAATGTCTTTAGTGTATCTGCAAATCAAAGAAAATAAAGATAGTTATTGTCCTTACGTGGCGCTCAATTTACTTTGATCACTTGTGATGATGAAGCGCTGCGACCGATCCACCAGCCATGGTCTTTGTCCCAGGAAAAGAATTCAATAAAAGTACTTGACACCGCACACTGTATGTTGCACAGTAGTTAATGTACAGTGTATGGGGTACAGCATGACTATCGCGGATAACCTCTTTGAGAACCTCCGTTTGGAACTCCGGCGCGGCTGCCTGACTTTGGCAGCGTTGGCGCAACTTCGTCAGGAGCATTACGGTTACACGCTGCGCAAAGCTCTGGCGGAACATGGCCTGGAGATTGACGAAAGCACGCTCTATCCGCTGCTGCGGCGTCTGGAAGCCCAGGGACTGCTGACCAGCGAATGGCGCGAAGAAGAGAAGCGCAATAAGCGGTTTTATCGCCTCTCCAGCGACGGCGAGCAGATCTTCGCCGAGTTGCTCGAAGAATGGCAGGCCATCAACACATCCATCAACAGCATTCTGCAATGACACAAGGAATAAGCCATGGACCTTCTTGATCGCTACCTGCAAGCCGTAAAAAAGCACCTGCCTTGGAAGCGGCAGGACGACATCATAGCCGAACTTCGGGCCAACCTTGAAGCGCAACTTGAAGACAAAGAGACTGGCCTGGGACGACCGCTCTCCATGGGTGAGGCAGAAGATTGGCTTAGGCAAATCGGGCCACCGAGGCAAGTGGCCGCTCGCTATCAGCCGCAGCAGTACCTGATCGGGCCGGTCCTCTTCCCATCGTATCTATTTGTGTTGCGGATAGTTTGCTTCTGGACCATGATCGCTTACACGATTGGCAGTGTGGCGTTGCTTGCCACGGGAACCGTCAGCGAAAGTCGCGTGCTGGAAGCGGTACTGCGCGCGCCAGGTTTTTTATTGACGGTTGCCGCCTGGGTCACTCTCGGTTTTGCTGTTGTCGAGTTTGCCGCCACACGCCGTCCTGAAAAGTTTCCGACCCTTGCCGGCTCCTTGAGTAACTGGACGCCGAGCACGCTGCCGCCTCTGGAAAAGGAGGCTATTCGCGGGAAGAAGCCGCGCAGCTTCGCATCGGCGGTTGCCGAGGTAATCTTTGGCTTTCTCTTTCTGGTGTGGCTGTTGCTGATTCCCCATTATCCGTTTTTGCTGATGGGACCGGGCGCCCTTTACCTGCCTTATTCGCCCTTCCAGTTTGCACCTGTCTGGGTTCCGGTCTTCTGGTGGGTGGTGGCGTTGAATGTGACGCAGCTTGTCTGGCGGTGTGTTGACCTGATTCGCGGAGCATGGCGCCAGCAGCGGCGCGCAGAGCGGATCGTGATAAGCGCCTTCGGCCTGATTCCGCTGGGGATGCTGCTGGCAGTACCTGATCATGCATACTTCACACTCAAGAATGTTACTGATCAGGCACGTTATGGCGCTGCCCGTGACTCGATCAACCTGTCGATCAAGTGGAGTGCGCTGGTGATCTGCGCCATTACCGTTCTGCAATTGCTCTGGAGCATCTGGCGGATAAGTCTGGATTGCTATCGAAAGCGCGCAGCGGCGATGTGATAATCGCGCATTACTGATTGCTGCGCGGTATTTTCTAACCATGGCGCGACTCACGGTGCTGGCGTCGGGGCCAAGAGGCAACAGCGCAGTTGACTCCGGCAAGCATACGCGGATTCTGGTCGATTATCGGAATACCGCTATAGACGAGATTGCAAGGACGGATGCGTCCACGGCCTTACTGAGTGAAAGAGCGGCTTTTGTTGCGTGCGTTAAGCCAGCGTTCGTATTCTGCCGGGAGAGAGTTTCCTGGCCTGGGGAAAGGCGACTTTTGCTTTACCACAAAGGCCATCCACTCTGCATAATCCTCGCGGTTGGCCTCGGCAAAAGCGGTGTTCACTGGCGCGGATGCCTTAACAACCTGCTCCGGCTTGCCCGTGCTGAAAAGCCATTCGCATTCAAACGGCGCAAGAGCGGGAACAAAGAGGCCAATCAACCCGAAGAAGGGGACATAGCGGCCTCCGATCCCCAGGCAGACAATTATCACTAAACAGGCAGAGTGAGTCAGGATCGTTGAACCAACGGGCAGCGAGAAGCCCGTTTTGTGCTCGGCTGTGAGAACAAGGTACCCGAGAAAGAGGTGGTAAGAGACCAGAATCGAAACAAAGACCGCCCAGTCTCCCGTCAGAAACAAATGTCCTGCCAGATATCCGAGAGCGGCACAGAGCACATAAATCAACAATCGCAAGCCTTGCTTCACGTCGTCCGAATCCAATCTCCTGCGAGCCGGAAAATCTTCCACTCCGCAGATCTTCATGATTTTTTGTTGAAACGATGGTCCCACCGAAGGCTCGGCGTGTCAATCGATTTCGAACTTCGAGCGGTTCCTTCTTGCCTTTGCGCAATGCGCGGCCCTTCGCGGTATCCTCTAACCATGGTGCGATTCACGGTGCTGGCGTCGGGGTCAAAGGGCAACAGCGCAGTTGTCTCCGGCGGGCATACGCGGATTTTGGTCGATTGCGGGCTGAGTTGCCGGGAGCTTTTCCGGCGCATGAAGCTGGTGGACGAGGCGCCGGAGACGCTGGACGCCATCATCATCACCCATGAGCACTCCGACCACGTTGGCGGGCTGGCCGTGACCGCGCGCAAGCTGGGGATTCCGGTTTATTTCACTCAAGGCACGCACCGTGCGTGGATGCGCTGGCTCTCGCCGCGCAAGCAGATGACCTATGCGCAGTGGCTGGAGCAGACGCGCAAGCAGGCCGCAGAACGACAGGCCGAGGCCTGCGCGACAAGCGAAGAGGGTGAGCAGGACGAGAGCGATCTGGTGGAGGCGGAAGGCTCATCTGTAGAGAATCCCTCAGGGGCTAAAGCCCGCGGTATTTCTGATGGCTTAATGTACGGGCTAAAGCCCGTACCCTTCACAGGGGAACAATCCTCAGGGGCTAAAACCCGCGTTGATGGTGAGGCATTTGCGGCACGACTAAAGTCGTGCCCTGACATAGAGCGGGCTGACACAGAGCGGGCTGACACACATCAGGCTGATACAAGCCGGGCTGACACAGAACAGAGGTTTTCCACCCTTGCGCCAGAAAAAAAGCGCAAGGATGGGGCACGGGCAGGCGAGCCGGTCAATCCACAAAACGCTTCCGGGCCGGTCGAAGCGCAGGCGGAGTCCGAGCCCGCCAAGGCGAAGGATCCCGCCTGGCTTCCTGCGGTTGAGTACTTTGCTGCCGGGGAGCCGTTCGAGATTGGCGACATCCGTATCAGTCCTTTCACCACGCCGCACGACGCCGCCGACCCGGTTGGATTTGTTTTCTGCGCCGAGGGGGTGCGGATGGGGTTCGCCACCGATCTGGGCTACATTTCGCCCAACGTAAAAGCGCAGTTGAAGGACCTGGACCTGCTGCTGCTCGAATCCAACCACGATTTGGAGATGCTGCGTGACGGCCCCTACCCCTGGTCGGTGAAGCAGCGGGTACTGTCCCGCGTGGGACACCTGTCGAACGAGGCGGCTGCGGGCTTTCTGGAAGACGGCTATGACGGGCAGGCAGCTTACGTGATTCTGGCGCATCTCTCTGAAAGCAATAATCTTCCGGAGCTGGCTAGGGTCACCGCCGAGCGGGCTTTGAATGGCCGGGCAAGTCTCATGGCCAACCGCCTGCTGCTGGCCGCGCAGCATGAGCCGCTTTCTCCTCTTTACTTTTAATTACTATGAGTTACAATAGTAAGAGTACGGCTTCACTCTGTAGCAGGTAAGTTGGCAAGGGAGATTCCAGGGCATTCCACCCTGTGAGATGCAAAAGGGGATTGGGCAGAATGACCGAGTCCGACTCTGACGTTTGCATCAATCGAATAAAGCTTTCGGTTGCCACGCGGGCCGCGCAGGTTAGAGGCGGCTAAACAAATCCTTTGCAAAGTGAGTCAAATCAATTATGGCAAGAACCGAATGTACTGACAGAGTCGCAGGGTCCATCCTGGCGAGCTGGCGCTATGACATTTCCGGGATTTCTCCGGAGATGCGCAAGGACTACGAGCAGCATTTCGCCGAATGTCCGCACTGCAGCGCACGGCAGAAATTCCACCGCAGTCTGGATGTGACGCTGGCTGTTTTGACCTCGCTTGCGGTCTTCTTTTTCCTCTTCGCGCTGGCGGTTCTCAAGCACATCAAGCCGCTGGAACACGTAGCATTCAACATCTTCGGCCTGGATATCGCCGACACCTACCACATGCTGGTTTCAGCCGGCATCGCGGGGCTTTGTTTCTCGGTGATTGCACTGCTGGTGGTGCTGACGACCACGCCGGCGCCGTCGTACCTGGGCGGCATCGCGGCCGAGCGCGCCAGAAGCCTCGAAGAACGGCTGCCTGAGGCCATCAGGTCGCTGCGCCTGCGCTAGAATAAATTCCGGAGCTAAGAAGATGAGAGCCTCCCCTTGCGGGAGGCTCTTGCGCGTTTGAAGCGCGTTGGAGATTGTTTCGATGACAACCGCGAAAGGTGCGGGACGGCGACGGCTGCCGGGACTCACTGTGGGCGAGGGGTTTACGCGGCACCCGTTTGACGAAGCATTCGGCGTGCGCACCAGCGGGCTGGTTGCCGGAAGGCACTTGCGAAGCGGCCACCGGCACGACCGCCATGCGACGGCTTACTTCGCGGTTGCGCCCTCGGTCTTTCAGGCGCTCGTGCGCCGCTGGCTGAGGAGCCGGCCGGCTGGGGCGATAGAGGATTACAGCTTTATCGATGTGGGCGCGGGTATGGGACGGGCTGTGCTGCTGGCCGCGGAGTTGCCTTTTCGCCAGGTGGTGGGAGTGGAACTTAATCCTACGCTGGCGAGGATTGCACGGAAAAATCTGGCTGTCTGGCGGGCATCGGGACGAGCGCAAGCACCCACGAAGATCATCTGCGGCGACGGGGTGGATTTCCGGCTTCCCGAGGGGCCGTGCCTGGCGTTTCTCTTCAATCCCTTTGGCGCGCCGGTGTTGCGACGGCTGCTTGCCGCGTGGAGTAAGACTCTGTCCACGGGTGTTGCCGGGCGCGCGGGAAAACTGGATCTGATTTATGTAAACAACGAGCAGGATCATGTGCTGGAGCAGCAGCGCGGATTTGTCAGGCTGTTTTCAGGCCAGGTGCGGCGTTCGCGGGCGGATGCGATTGCCGACCATCGCATCATGGCCAACCAGCCGGAGGGGGAATATGCCGCTGCGAATTATGAGGACTGCTCGATGTGGCGCTGGGTGGGATGAAGCAGGGACGAGGGACCAGGGACCAGGAATCAGGGACGATGGCATAGGGATGGACAGAGATATTATGAATTGCGGATATCCCGCTCTGGTATAGCGGGTTCAAACGTCGCCGCGGAGGTTGAACTTGAAGGAACCGCATCTGATCCTGGGAATTGGCGAGTTATTGTGGGATATGTTGCCCAATGGACCGAGGTTGGGCGGCGCGCCGGCGAACTTTGCGGTGATGGCTGGACGGCTGGGCAATCACGCCGTGATCCTGAGCCGCAGGGGGCGCGACGAACTGGGCCGCAAGGCGGTCGAACTGCTGGGGCCGTTGCCGGTGGACGCCAGTTTTCTTGAGGAAGATCCAACGTACGAGACTGGCCGGGTGACGGTTGAGTTCGAGAGCGGGCAGCCGAGCTACACGATCCATCAGCCGGCGGCATGGGATTTCATGGAGCTGACCGACGATTGGGTGCAACTGGCCGAGCGGGCCAGCGCACTCTGCTTTGGTTCGCTCGCACAGCGCTCCGATGAGTCGCGGCAGACCATCCAGACGCTGGTGGCGCAGACATCGCCCTCGTGCGTGCGGGTCTTCGACGTGAATCTGCGCACGCCGTTTCTCTCCTGCGAAGTGATCCAGGAGTCTCTGGAGCTGGCCACGGTGCTGAAGATGAATGACGATGAGGCGCCGCGGGTGCTTGCGCTGCTGGGGCTGCCGGCGCATCAAGGTTCACCGGGTGAGGGCGAGTCCGCTTCCGGCTTATTACGGCTGGCCGCCGAGCGGCTGCTGGAAGAGTTTCCTTTGCTGCGCATGGTGGCCATCACGCGCGGCTGTCATGGCAGCCTGCTGGTGACGCGCGAGGAGTGGCACGAGCATCCCGGAATTTCCGTCCAGGTGGCGGACACCATTGGCGCGGGAGATGCGTTTACGGCCGCCATGACCAACTATTTGCTGCGCGGAGCTGATCTGGCCACGCTGAACGAGGCGGGCAACCGCTGGGGCGCGTGGGTGGCCTCGCAATCTGGCGCCATGCCTGCTTTGCCGGAGGCGGTGCGCGCGGGAATTGCCACGGCGATCGAAGGTTGAGCTGCCAATCAGTCGGCAGCGCGATGGGCGGCCATTCAGTTAGAGTGAGAGTATTGTGATTATCAATCTCGCTAGGCGCGCGCACGATCATAATTGGGAACTGGATCCTATTACGCGCTCGCTGTTGGATACCGATTTCTACAAGCTGCTCATGCTCCAGTTCATCTGGAAGCGCTTTCCGGCGGTCCATGCGACGTTTACTCTGCTCAATCGTTCGCAGTCAGTGCGGCTGGGCGATGTTGTGGACGTGGCGCGGCTGCGGGAGCAACTGGAAGCGACGAGGAAGCTGCGTTTCCATAAGTCCGAGTTGATCTGGCTGGCCGGCAATACGTTCTATGGGCGGCGGGGAATCTTTGAGCCGGCGTTTCTGGAGTGGCTGGAACGGGATTTCCGGCTCTCCGATTACGATTTGTCCGTTCAGGACGGCCAAATATCGCTGAGTTTTCACGGCCTTTGGGCAGAGACGACGCTATGGGAGATTTATGCGCTTTCGGTCATTGACGAACTGAAGACGCGCGCCAGCCTGAAGCGGCTGAGCGAGTTCGAACTGGACATTTTGTATGCGCGGGCCAAGGCCAGGCTGTGGGAAAAGATGGAGCAACTGCGCGGGGTTCCGCAGTTGAACGTAAGTGACTTCGGGACGAGGCGAAGGCACAGCTTCCTGTGGCATGAATATGTGGTCAAGGCCATGAGCGATGTGCTGGGCGCAAACTTTGCGGGCAGCTCGAATGCGTACATGGCGTACAAGCATGATTTGGAGGCGATCGGCACCAATGGGCACGAACTGCCCATGGCGCTGGCGGCGATGGCGAACAACGAAGAGGAGTTGCGTACGGCGCAATTCCGGTTGCTGGAGTTATGGCAGCAGACTTATCAGGGCGAGCTGCTGATTCTGCTTCCGGATACGTTTGGGACCACGCAGTTTTTACGGGATGCGCCGGAGTGGGTGGCGAACTGGACGGGCCAGCGCATGGACAGCAAAGACCCATACGTGGCCGGCGACGAATATATTGCGTGGCTGGAGCAGCGGGGACGCAATCCGCGCGAAAAGCTGCTGATTGCGTCGGATGCGCTGGATGTGAACCAGATTCTTGGGCTTCATGCCTACTTTGCGGGGACGCTTCGCAATGGAGCGGCTCCGGGAGATTTTCAGCGGTCAAGTGACTTTGCGGATGAGAGCAAATGGATCCCCCGGCGGCGTATTCGCTTCAGCGGAGGATGGGGCACATTTTTGACCAACGATTTTCGTGATTGCAATCCACAGGGCGGCGAAGGGTTCAATCCGGTGAGCCTGGTGTGCAAGTTGAGCGATGTGGAGGGCAGACCGGCAGTCAAACTCTCCGATAATTATGCGAAGACGCTGGGAGCGGCGGGCGATGTGGAGCGGTACCGGCATGTGTTTGGTACGGAAGGCATGGCAAATGTGCCGGTTATTGCTTGATGGCGGCCGTGGGAACAAGCCGGCGCGCGAGTGAACTACGGCGCAGGCCAGGGCTGAGCAACCGGCACTGGGCACAGGAACGCGCACACTCCATCGACCGGCAAACAAGAGAAGCGCAACGAGCGCCTCACAGGATAAGATAAGAAGAGCGAAAGTGGAACTGGACAGGGCGGAAGTGCGCGCCTTATCGCCAAATCTGTCATCAAACTAGTAGCTTGATTCAGAAAGGTTCTGTTTTCGATGATGGCCTCTAATCCGTATTTTTCTCTCGCAGTTTTGTTTGTGGCGGCGCTGGGTTTTGGGCTGGCCCCGCTGGGGCTGGCGTGGCTGTGGGCGAAGGTGTTTTCCCCGCCCAAGCCGAATGCTGTGAAGAACGCTATTTACGAGTGCGGCCTTGAAGCCAGGGGCGACGCGTGGATGCAGTTTCATTCGGCTTATTACCTGTATGCCATTATCTTTTTGATATTCGATGTGGAGGCGGTCTTTCTGCTGCCCTTTGCGGTCGCATTCTCCGGGCTGCCGGCGGCGGCCTGCGGGGCCATGCTGGTTTTTGTGCTGCTGCTCGTTGAGGGTTTGGCCTGGGCTTGGGCCAAGGGCGTGCTGACGTGGGCGTAAGAATGGTGGTCAGTGGTCAGTGAACAGTGGTCAGTGAATAGCTTTTTAGGCGGAACAAAGAGCAGAGTAAAGGGGCAAGGTGAATTGGTCTCCTGTACTTGCGGCGAAAGAGCAGAAGCGCTAATGGTCGGGTTCGGCGAAGAATAGTCGATGGCAGTGCGAAGAATCAACTGACCACTGAACACTGTCCACTGACCACTGACCACTGGAGTGGAGCGGAGCAAACGATGGCTGTAGATGCAGGATTGAAGATCGAGCTGGGCAAGCAGGGGGTCTTCGTGACGACCATCGAGGAGCTCTATAACTGGGGCCGGCGCAACTCCATCTGGCCCATGCAGTTTGGGCTGGCCTGCTGCGCCATCGAGATGATCGCCACCACTATGGCGCGTTACGACCTGGCTCGCTTCGGAGCAGAAGTCTTCAGGCCGTCGCCGCGCCAGGCCGACCTGATGATTATCTCCGGCACGGTGACGAAAAAGATGGCGCCCCAGGTAGTGCGCCTTTATAACCAGATGGCCGAGCCAAGGTACGTGATTGCCATGGGAGCCTGCGCCATCAGCGGCGGGCCGTTCAAACAGGGCTATAACGTGCTGAAAGGGATTGACCGCTATATTCCTGTGGACGTGCACATTCCCGGCTGCCCGCCGCGCCCTGAAGCGCTGATTCAAGCCTTCATGACGCTGCAAAGGAAAATAGACGGCCAGCATTTGACCGGCGAGGACAGGCCGCGGCATTTGGACGCCGAAGCCCAGGGCGAGTTTCCCGTGCCTGTTTTTGGGGAGCATGATTTGGAGCCCTCGTCGAATCCCGGCGTTTGGACTGTGCCGGTGGTGATCAAGTAACAGGGAACAGGGATCAGGGAAAAGCAAATCGCAGTGAAGGATAGGGATTGAAGACAGCGGAAGAAATCAAGAGGATGATCGAGGCGGCTGTGCCGGGCGCGACGGTGGAGGTTGTCTCGAACCCCAGCGTTTCAGGCCAGCACTCGCTCAGGCTTGCGCCGAACTGCGTGCTCGATGTGGCGAAGTTTTTGCGCGACGATGCGGAACTCCGGCTGGATTTCCTCTCGAACGCGACCGGCGTTGACTGGCCTGACAAGGAAGTCGCCGAGAAGGTGATGGTGACCCGCACGGTCACGAAGGCCGTGGACGGCGTCGAGCAGCAGGTGGAGGAGACGGTCTCAGAGACGAGGAAGCGCGTTGAGCCGGGATTTCTCGAAGTGGTCTATCACTTGTATTCGGTGGAAAAGAAACATGGCCCGGTGATCCTGAGGATGCGCACTGCGAACCGGACTGATCAAGTGGGATTGCCTTCGCTGACGCCCATCTGGAGGTCGGCGGAGTTTCAGGAGCGGGAAGTTTTCGACCTCTACGGAGTTATTTTCAAGGGGCATCCGGATCTGCGGCGCCTGCTGATGTGGGCCGCCTTCAAAGATTTTCCCATGCGGCGAGATTACGTGGAACCGGACGATTTCGAGTACGAGCCAACGGCACACGACGCTGTGCTGAAGCGTGCGCAGGCGCATCAGGCAGCACTTGCCGGCCAACCCGGTGAAGAAGGCCAGCCAGGAATGGGGGCGAGCCGATGAGCGACTCCCAAACCCATTTTGCAAGCGATGCGGAAAAGCCCGAAGGCTGGAACCGTCCTGCTCTGATAACGCCCGAAGGCGACGGCGAACTGCTGGAAGTAGCCATGGGTCCGCACCACCCGTCGACACATGGCGTCTTCCGCATGGATGTGGCGCTCGATGGAGAGCGTGTAATCCGGCTCAAGCCGGTCTTTGGCTACCTGCATCGCAACCACGAGAAGTTGGGCGAAGGGCAGAGCTATCTGGCCTCCATGCCGTACACTGACCGGCTGGACTATATGTGCCCGATCACCAATAACTGGGCCTATGCGCTGGCCGTCGAGAAGCTGACCGGCCAGGAGGTTCCCGAGCGTGCCGAGTACCTGCGCGTGATTCTCGGCGAGCTGACGCGATTCCAGAATCACGCATCGTCCATCGGCTTTTTGATTCAGGAGATGGGCGCCAGCGGCACGCCTCTGATGTACGCCTTCCGCGAGCGGGAAAAAATTCTGGACCTCTTTGAGGAATTGACCGGCGCGCGCATGATGGTCAATTACATGCGCTTTGGCGGCTGTCGCGTGGATGCAACGCCGGCCTGGCTCGACAAGGCTCGCCAGGTGGTCGAAAGCCTGCCCCGGTTTGTGGACGAGTTTGACCGGCTGCTCAGCTCGAATGAAATTCTGATGGCGCGCACTCAAGGCGTGGGCCGGTTGTCTGCCGATCTCGCGGTTAACGCCGGGGTTACAGGGCCGATGCTGCGCGCCTCGGGCGTGAATTACGACATTCGCAAGGTGGACGGCTACGGTATCTACAGCCGCTTCAACTTCCGTGTGCCGCTGGGCGATCATGGAGACGTGTACGACCGCTATATGATTCGCATGATGGAGATGCGGGAGTCACTCGCCATTTTACGTCAAGCGCTCAAAGACATTCCCGCTGGCCCGGTGATGGACCCGAAGGCGAAGATTCGGGGCTTCCGTCCCAAGCCGGGCGAGGCCTACGGACGCATTGAAGCGCCCAAGGGGGAACTGGGTTTCTATCTCATCAGCGACGGCGGACCAAATCCGTATCGCTATCGCGTGCGCCCGCCGAGCCTGATTAATCTGACGATTCTTGAGGATATGTGCCTGGGGCAAAATGTGGCTGACGTAGTGCTGATCTTCGGCAGCGTGGATATTGTATTGGGAGAAGTGGACAGGTAAATGAGTTACCGGCTTCGAGAGATGTTGAGGGTTCAGTTATCCCCGGTTTCAAAGGCAAGACCCGATGCATCCCGTAGCTGGCCGCATGGGCGGAGATGAAAAAATGCAAAGGAGAGGTCGAATGGTGATTCGCAAAGCAGGGGTGTTGATCGTCGTGGCGGCGGCCCTCATGGGCAGCTTAAGTGCCAATGCCAATAACAAATCAAAAACCGCAAACAGCTCCAAGACGGGTATGCCTGAGGCCGCAGGCAGCTATAACTTCCGCTGCTCGGGACCGGCACTGGATTTGTCGCTTGTTTCGTTCAGCTTGCCAATCTCTCGGCCTGCATCTTCCCTGACTGGCTCGGGCGCAAGCAAGGCTCCAACTTCGTCCTTGACGGTTGAGTTTGCGGCGAACAAGGAGTATTCGACCTTGTATGCCGAGATTATCAGAGGCAGTCACTACAGCTCCTGCACGTTGGTAGAGACGGTAGCTGCATCTGGTGGAGCGAACGCGACTGTTTTTACGTGGACCTTCAACGAAGTTGTCCCCACTAATGTAACCGCAATCTGGAGGGACGCATCGACCGCTGGGTCTCAAGGGGCGGATCTTCCCCTGGCGTTGGTGCGGGTCACCTTGAATTTCAACGAAGTCAAGCTTGAGAACAGTGCTGGAAGCAAAACAGCAACCGATAATTGGACGCAAACCACGCAATGAATTCCATTGAAGTTTTCGCGCGGAGTGTGTTTGGGCAGATCGTGAATTGGAGGGTAATGGGTGTTAGGTGAGGGCATAATCAAGGGAATGGCGGAGACAGCGAGGAATTTCTTCGGCAGCTATTTCTCTCCCGACCGGATGACGACGGTCGAGTATCCGGAGCAGCGGATCGCCGCGTACGAAGCGGCGCGCGTCTTTCCCTTCCTGGTTTATGACTCCAAAAACCCGGAGGATGCCGCCGATTGGGAATCCGGGATGCGTTGCGTGGCCTGCCAGATCTGCGAGAAGGAGTGCCCGCCCAAGTGCATTTACATCGAGAAGTCAACAGACAAAAAGCCGGACGCTCTCGGCAAGCCTCAGTTTTATCCGACACGTTTCGACATAGATATTTCGGTTTGCATGAGTTGCCAGATCTGCGTCGAGGTTTGCCCGTTCGAAGCTATCAAGATGGATACGGAGTTTGAGTTGAGCACCGGCGACCGCTTCGGCGGGCTTCTGTTGGACCGCAAGCAACTGGCAAAATCCAACGAGTATTACCATCAGATTCATCTCACCGAAGCGAACGGCGTAGACGCGCGGCTGGCTGCGGAGAAGGCGAAGGCGGGAGCGAAAACAAAGGCTGCTGCCGCAGCCAAAGCCGCTTCCGTTGCAGCGGCAACTGCCGGAGAGGGAGCATAACCGATGATCCGAAATCTTGACCAGATCTTCGTATTGCTCCAGGGCTGGCTGGTGAGCTTTCTACCCGTTGCCTGGCGCTCCGCAGTCGGCGTATTGATCGACGCGGCTACGATCGTCTGTGTGTTTCCCGCGCTGTTTGCGATTGCAGTGTGGCTGGAGCGCAAGGGACTGGGCCGCATGCAAAATCGCCTTGGTCCCAACCGCGTGGGTCCTTACGGCCTTCTGCAACCGATTGCCGACGGCATCAAATCGCTGACCAAGGAAGACATTGTTCCCCTGAGCGCGGATACGGCGGTGCATTTTCTTGCGCCGGTGCTGCTGGTCGTCGCCTCCTTCATGGGTTTTGCGGTGCTGCCCATGGGGCGCAACATGGTGCTGGTGGATCTGGACGCCGGCCTGCTGTTCTACTACGCCATGGGCGCGTCCAGCGAGTTAGCTGTTTTCATGGCCGGATGGTCGAGCCGCAACAAGTATTCGCTGCTGGGCGCCATGCGCGCCGTGGCCCAGATGATCAGCTATGAAGTGGTGCTGCTGCTGTCGAGCGTGGTGGTGGTGATGATGGCCGGCTCGCTCTCGCTGACCAAAATCGTGGAGGCGCAGAACCACTACACGTGGGGCGTTCCGCACTGGTACATCTTCACGCCCTGGGGTCTGGCGGGCTTTATCATGTACGCCATAGCGGCTACGGCGGAGACTAACCGCTCGCCCTTTGACCTGCCTGAAGGTGAGTCGGAGTTAGTGGCCGGTTATCACACTGAGTATTCGGGTTTCAAATTTGCGCTCTTTTTTCTCGGCGAGTACGTGGCGATGTTTTCCATCTCCGGACTGGGCACCACGCTGTTTCTGGGTGGATGGTCCGCGCCGTTTTCATTCCTGACCTGGGTTCCGTCGTGGATCTGGTTCTTCTCTAAATTGATGCTCTCCATTTTTGTCTTCATCTGGATGCGGGGAACATTGCCGCGGCTTCGCCAAGACCAGTTAATGAACTTTGCCTGGAAGTTTGTTCTGCCCATGTGCCTTCTCAACCTGATGGTTGCCGCGGTCTGGCGCTTCATGGGCGATGGATGGCTGCGATGGTTCGTTTGTTCGGCGATCCTGCTGTTGGCCTATGCGGGTGTGGGCCTGACGGAGCTACGCAAGAAACACATTGGGCCGAGGAGTTATCGCTATGCGGAATAAGTCCTGGGATTGGGCAAAACTCGACGAGCCCGACGAAGAGACCTTGAACACGCGCGCAAAGCACTTGCGCTCTGAGGGGCGACTCGCATGATGATTGCATTGGTCATAATGATCGGTCTGCTGGCCATCGGAGCAGCACTGATAGCTTACGGGACTGCAGTAAAGAACAAATGGGGAATTAATCTGGGCGCGGTCTCTTGCCCGCACTGCAAAACGCTGTTCCCAATGGTGCGAAGGCCGCAGTCACTAAGTCAAGCCATGTGGGGTGGTGGTACCTGTGGCATGTGCGGAACTGAGACAGACAAATGGGGGCGAGAAATGGTTCCCCATGCCTCGAATAAGAACGAGAGGAGCGTAAGCCGATGAGCCTGGTTTTCTATCTGATTACCGCGCTTACCGTGGCTGGCGGCCTTGCATCCATGCTGCTGAAGAACACGGTGCATTGCGCGCTCGCAGTCACTGTGGCCTTTGCCGGGCTGGCGTTCTTTTTTCTGAATCTTGATGCACAGTTTGCCGGCCTTGCGCAGATTCTGGTCTATATTGGCGCGGTAGCCATCCTAGTAGTTTTTGCCATTCTTCTCACTAAGGGCTCTGAAACTCCAAGAGATGGAGTCTTCAGCCGCACATGGCTTGCCGGCCTCGCGATAGCTGCAGCGGTCTTTGCGGTGCTCGGCTGGGCCATACTCCACACCGCGCCCATGCTGCCTGGAGACGCGCCCGCGCCAACCGTTACCGTGAAACAAATTGGTCAGGCGCTTATCGGCCGCTACGTTTTGCCGCTGGAGATCGTTGCAGTGCTATTGACTGCGGCCTTGATTGGCGCAGTCATTGTGGCCATGCACGAGAAAGAAGGAACCAAGTGACTCCTTTGGCAGGTTATCTTCTCGTTGCCGCGCTCTTGTTTTCTATTGGCCTTGCCGGTGCGCTCACACGCCGCAACGCGATTCTTGTTTTGATCGGAATTGAATTGATGCTGAACGCGGCTAATTTGAATTTGATTGCATTCTGGCGCTACGGACCGCATCCCGAGGCGCTTACGGGAATGATGTTTGCGATTTTCTCAATTGCCGTTGCGGCGGCTGAAGCAGCGGTAGGACTGGGGCTGGTGATCTCCATTCACCGCCACGCCAAAACGACGGATCTGGACCAGATGAATAGGATGAAGGGTTGATGCAAGAGGCAATTTCATTCACTCCGCAGTTGACGGCTTCTCCTATCGCGGAGATTCTTTGGCTGATTCCCGCCGTGCCCATTGTCGCCGCGGGTTTGTCTGCGCTTTTGAAGCAGCCGCACCGCAGGGCTTCCGCGACTTTAGCCATCGGCTCGTTGAGTTTCTCGCTGTTGCTCTCGCTCGTCGCCTTCGCGCATGTAGTGAGCGATTGGGCGAATGGAGGGGCGACTCGCGAGGTCGTCAATCTCGCATGGTTCCAAAGCGGCGCCGTCAACGTGGACCTGGGCTGGGTGCTCGATCCGCTCTCGGCTTTGATGCTGGTGATGGTCAGCTTTGTCGGCCTGCTCATCTTCATCTACTCCACCGGCTACATGGAGCACGACGAAAACTACACACGTTTTTTTTGCTTTATGTCGCTTTTTGCCGGAGCGATGCTGGGCGTGGTGATCTCCAATAGCTTGCTGCTGCTGTTTATATGTTGGGAGTTAGTGGGACTTACTTCCTACTTATTGATCGGATTCTGGTATCAGAAGCCCTCGGCTTCAGCAGCGGCGAAAAAAGCCTTTCTTACTACGCGCATCGGCGATGTCTTTTTTCTGCTGGGAATGGTCTGGTTGTTCTCGCAAACCGGCACGCTGCTTTTCTATAACCACGGAGCGGGTTCGCTGGAACCATTAGCATTGGCCGGATTGCTCGCAACTCCAGCCGCGCTAGGACTGACTGCAGCGGGCGCGATTGGCCTGTTAATTTTTGCCGGAGCGGCGGGCAAGAGCGGCCAGTTTCCGCTGCACGTGTGGCTGCCGGATGCGATGGAAGGTCCCACGCCTGTCTCCGCGCTGATTCACGCTGCGACCATGGTGGCCGCGGGCGTTTATCTCATCGCGCGAGTTTATCCGCTGATGCAGGCCGGCGCGCTTGCCGGTGGCACGACGACGGCGCTCACCGTAGTAACTTGGGTTGGCGCATTCACGGCTGTCTTTGCCGCGCTGATTGCCGTGGCGCAAAACGATATCAAGCGCATCCTGGCTTACTCGACTATCTCGCAACTGGGTTACATGATGGCCGGACTCGGCATGGGCGGAGTCGCGGTGGGTATGTTCCACCTGATAACTCACGCCTTCTTCAAGGCGCTCTTATTCATGGGTGCAGGCTCCGTAATTCACGGCTGCCACGGAGAGCAGGATATTCGCAAAATGGGCGGACTGAAATCCGACATGCCACTGACCTTCTTGACTTATGCAATAGGAATGTTGGCGCTGTGCGGTTTCCCGCTGCTGTTTTCCGGCTTCTGGAGCAAGGACGGAATTCTGGAAGCTGCACAGCACTGGAGCGTTGCCAAAGCGCCGTTATACATGCTGGTTTTTGGGGCGCTGCTGACGGCGTTTTACATGACGCGGCAAGTAGCTTACGTCTTCTTTGGCCATTGGCGCGGCGGCAAGCCAGCGCTTGAGAGCCCCGCGGTGATGACCGTGCCGCTGGCGATTCTGGCCTTCTTCGCCATGGCGTTGGGGTTGATCGGAACACCCACGTGGCCGTGGTTCAGAGCGTTTCTTGATGGTCACGCCGCGGGCTTTGCGTGGAGCGGCTTCCTGGAGCCCGGACTGTTGACGCTGATGGGCGTCTCCACGCTTGTTGTCTTTTCAGGTTTAGGGCTGGGATGGAAGATGTACGGCGACCGCTCTCTGCAGCCTCAGGAGCCGGATGAGCTGGAGCGAGTTATTCCCACTGTTTGGGGTTGGCTGCGCGATAAGTTATATGTGGATGAGTTATACGGAGTAACTGTGATCGCTTTCTATGAAGGTTGGGCGCGCGTCTCGGATTGGCTCGACCGCCGAGTCTGGGGCGGCGTGGTGGCAGGGATAGCGTGGGCCTTCGGTCTGTGGGCGCAATTGAACCGCTTTCTCGATAACAACATTGTGGATGGCACCTTTGATAAAGGCTGCGATGAGTTAGGTGTGGGCGGCGGACTTCTCTCGCGCGTGCAGACAGGCCGCGCGCAGACTTACCTCAGATTGCTGGCGCTGGCCGTGGTTGTGCTGGCTGCAATTCTGATATGGAGCAGCCGGGCATGAGCGGAATTCCGATTTTGACGCTGTTGACCGTGCTGCCCCTTGTCGGGGCGGTGATTGCGCTCGGTTCGGGCAGGCACGCGCGCGCCGTGGCCCTTGTCACGACGCTTTTGAGCCTGGCGCTGGCGCTGGTGGTGTGGACCGAGTGGAGCAGGGTGCCCGTGTTCGGCGGCTACGGATTCATCGAGCAGCACGCATGGGCGCCGTCGCTGGGGATTCATTACTATCTTGGCGTGGACGGATTGGGCGCGCTGATGCTGGTGCTTTCCGCCATCGTCACGTTGATGTCGGTGGATGCCGCGCATCGTGTTCATCATCAGCCGGGGCTTTACTTCGCGCTGGTGCTGACGCTGGAAGCTGGGCTCTTCGGCTCCTTCACGGCGCTGAATTTCTTTCATTGGTTTCTCTTCTGGGAACTCAGCCTGATTCCTGCATTCTTCCTCATCAAGTTATGGGGCGGAGCGAGGCGCGGGCCGGCGGCTACGCAATTCTTTATTTACACCATGGCCGGCTCTGCCGCTCTGCTGGTTGCGTTTCTGGCAGTCTTTCTTTCCACAGGCAGCATGGATTTCCCGCATCTCACGCTGCTTGCCTCGACCGGCGAACTTGAACAGTTGGTCACGGCGCACCTGGGGCCAGTGATGATGTGGCTGGCCATCGGCGTACTGGCCGGCTTTGCTGTCAAGGTGCCGATGATTCCGTTCCATACATGGCTGCCCGCGGCTTACGCTGAGGCGCCGTCGCCGGTGACGATGCTGCTGACGGGCGCCATGTCGAAGATGGGCGTCTATGGCCTGCTGCGCATTGCGCTTCCGCTATTCGGGCATCAAATCTCTCAGATTCGCACGCCACTCCTGGTCCTGGCCGTCGCTACAGTGGTGATGGGCGCATGGGCCGCGGCGGCGCAGAAGGATCTGAAGCGCGTCTTCGCTTATATGTCGGTCAATCACCTCGGCTACTGTTTGCTGGGCATCTTCGCGTTGGCTGTTCCGGCAGCCGGAGCTGCAGCGATCAACAGTCAGGCAGCGGCGCTCAATGGCGTTATCTTTCAGATGTTCAACCATGGCATCACCGCCGCTGCGCTCTTCTGGTTTGTGGCCATGTTGCAGGAGCGAACGGGCGGTCATCGCGGCATCGACCAGTTTGGCGGCCTGCGCAAGCCCGCGCCGGTGCTGGCCGGGCTGATGGGCATCGCGCTGTTTTCTTCGTTGGGATTGCCGGGGCTTAATGGCTTTCCTGGAGAGTTTCTTATTTTCCGCGGCGTCTTCCCGCTGGCATGGGTCGCGGCCACAGTCTCGGTTCTTGGCTTACTGGTCACAGCGGTCGTGATCCTGACTGTGATTCAAAAAGTATTCACCGGCCCTGTGCCGGAACACTGCGTCGGCTTTCCTGACCTGCACCACGGTGAGCGGATGGCGCTCATTCCCGTGATTGGCCTGATGTTTCTCGTCGGCCTTCTACCGCAATTGATTGTGGCCACCGTGAATCCCACGGTCATCAACCTGCTGGCTCACTGGAGATTTTAGATGTTAGCGTGGACAATCTATCTCTCGTTTGCCGGAGCGCTCGTGCTGGCAATCTTGCCCAAGGCAAAACCGGCTCTTGTACGCTGGCTGGCGCTCAGCGTTGCCGTGGCTGGACTCGCTGTCGCCATCGCGGGCTTCATCAGCGGCATGGGGCAAGGGCTCACAGTTTTTGTCGATCTACCTTGGATACCGTCCATGGGGATTCACTTCCTGCTGGCCGCTGATGGCATCAGCCGCGTGCTGGTTCTGCTTACCGGCTTGGCCGCTGTTGCCGGAGTTCTCTTCAGTTGGAACATCGAACTGCGGGCCAATGAGTTTTTCGCTTTTTTCCTGGCACTCATCGGCGGAGTCTACGGAGTTTTTCTCAGCTTCGATCTGCTCCTTCTTTTCGTCTTTTACGAAATCGCCATTGTGCCCAAGTATTTCCTCATCGCCATCTGGGGTTCCACGCGGCGCGAGTACGCTGCCATGAAGCTGGTCATCTATTCCTTTGCCGGCTCGGCGATGGTGCTCATCGGCTTGCTGGCGGCCTATGCCACAGCCGGCAGCCACTCCACAAGCCTCATCGAACTAGGTCATGCGGGATTCCCAGCCAGCTTTCAGATGTGGTGCTTTCCGCTGGTCTTCACCGGCTTTGCGATTCTGGCAGGCATGTGGCCGTTTCACACCTGGGCGCCCACAGGCCACGTCGCCGCGCCCACCGGCGCCTCCATGCTGCTGGCCGGGGTGGTGATGAAACTGGGCGCGTATGGCTGCCTTCGCGTGGGCATTGCTCTGTTCCCGCGCGGCCTTGATCCTTGGGGAGTTTCGTTTCTCGGCATTGGCTCCTGGCGCGATGTGTTCGCCGTGCTTGCGGTTATTGGCATCGTCTACGGCGCGCTGGTTGCCCTGGCGCAGAGTGACTTCAAATTTGTCATTGGCTACTCCAGCGTCAGTCACATGGGTTTTGTGCTGCTTGGCCTCATGACTCTGAATCAGATCGGCATGACTGGCGCGGTAATGCAGATGTTCTCTCACGGCATCATTGCCGGTCTGCTCTTCGCCATCGTCGGCCGCATCGTCTACGACCGCACGCACACGCGCCAGTTAGCAGAGTTGGAAACCATGCACCTCTCCAGGCGCTTGCCCTTTGCAGCATGGGCATTTGTGATTGCCGGAATGGCCTCGATGGGCTTGCCCGGCTTTTCCGGATTTGTCGCCGAGCTGCAGGTGCTCGTCGGCGCGTGGAAGGTAAATCCGTGGTGGGTCGCCGCCGCGGGCGTCGGAATTGTCGTTGGAGTGGCCTACACTTGGCGCGCCTTGCAAAAGGCTTTCTTTGGCGATCTCCTGCCCAGTGCGCACGTACTGGAGCAAGAACACGGCCACGAGTTAGCGGCCATCACGTGGCCTGAAGTTACCGGCGTAGTGATGCTGGCAGGAGTTAGTTTGTTTGTGGGACTTTATCCGAGGATTCTGCTCGACACAATAGAACCGGCAGTGAAGGCGCTGCTCGCGGGAGGTGTGCAATGAACTACGCAGATCTCTTCCGCGTAACGCTGCCGGAGACGGCTCTGGAAATCGCCGCGCTCGTGGTGCTGATTGTGGACCTCGGCTTTCTGCGCAAGGCCGCGCTCAATCTGCGTGTGACCGTGGCGGCCCTGCTCGGCGTGGCCGGTTGCGGAGCGGCACTGTGGACCGTCGGCCTGCAGAATGGCAGTGGTTTCATCGTCGACGGACGGGAAGTGCTCGTCGTTGGTCCGGTCGCTGTCATCGCGCAGGTCGGTATTCTGGTTCTCACCGCGCTCACGCTCTTGCTCCTGATTGACGAAAACTTTACCCATCACGTTGGCGAATTTGTTGCAGTAGTGCTGATGGCAGCCGCCGGCGGTTTGCTCATTGTCGCCGCGCAGGATTTGTTGGTTATCTTCATCGGCCTTGAATTGCTGAGCCTCGGACTCTACATCCTAACCGCATTTGCGAAAAGATCTGGTAAGAGCGCTGAAGCGGCAATGAAATATTACCTTTTCGGGGGAATGTCAGCTGCGTTTCTTCTGTTTGGGTTCAGCTATCTCTACGGCCTCAGTGGCTCAACAAACCTGGCGGCGATTGAGCAGGGCATTCCGCAGCAAGGTATGCCACTCCTGTACGTTGCTTGGGTGCTTATTGTCGCGGGCCTTGGCTTCAAGGTCGCTGCGGTTCCATTTCATTTGTGGGCGCCAGATACCTATGAGGGAGCGCCGGCGCCGGCGGCCGCGTTTATTGCTTCTGTCTCGAAGGTTGCGAGTTTTGCGCTGCTGTTGAATATCTGTTACGGCCTGTTCCAGCCGGGTAAGACCTGGAGTGGACCGCCTCAACTTCTTAACGAGATATTTCGCACTGAATTTGCAATTTGGCAGCCTTTGCTGATAATCCTGATCGTCGTCGCAGCAGCTTCGATGATCGTGGGCAATTTGGCTGCCTTGGCGCAGGTTAGTGTGCGTCGCCTGCTTGCTTATTCGGCCATCGCGCACGCCGGTTATATCCTGCTTGGAGTTGCAGTGCGCCGCCCCTATACAGGCCAGGTAGATACCATCCATTTCGTCCTGGATTCGTTTCGACCAGCTTTTCGCAGCACCAATGCCGTCCTCTTCTACGTCCTCACCTACGGCCTCACCACCATCGGCGCATTCGGCGTAGTCTCCGTCGTCGAGCGCGCCACCGGCAGCGACCGCATCGACTCCTTCGTCGGCCTGAACAAGCGCAACCCCGTACTGGCCGCGGTGCTGCTGGTGCTGCTTCTCTCGCTCGCCGGAATTCCGCCGCTGGTTGGCTTCTATGCCAAGTTCAACCTCTTTGCCGCGGTCCTCGGCGTCTCGGCCGGACCGGTTCCATTCGCTCTCGTAGCGTTGGCAGTCGCGTTCAGCGTGGTCTCGCTCTACTACTATCTGCAGGTGCTCAAGCGGGCCTATGTCATGCCCACAGTCGATGAGTCTCCCATCAAGGCTCACCCAGTCACGATGGCCGTTCTGGTAGCCATTGCGGCGGCGGTGGTGGTCCTGGGCTGCTTCCCGGCTCTGCTGCAAAACTGGATCGAGAGCTTCTATAGCTGATATAGCTCACGCAAAAATGCAGAGTAGCTCTCGTTTCGTCAGCCGCCTCACCCAGCCGAATGAGTTATGCACAAAAAACATGCGCGCTGAGTGACGCTCTTGTTTCCAAGACAAGAGTTATCCAGAATGGTCGCTGCCATTCAGGGTAACGGGACTGGTTACCAGGGTAATGCAAGCTCGTAATCTTGCGCTTAGCATTCGCCTTACCTAATATCGTCAGAGCATTCAACAACATGAAAGCTACGTCGTGAAGACTTTTTGATCCTCGCGCAGTTCTCTGTGCTGTCGATTCAGCTCAGAGGAAGCAGGCGACTTCGTTATTTGTGTGTGCTCAGCAGGAGTCCGGCCAACAGGCGGGATTTCCTCTTGTAAGAGGCAAGAAAGAGTGAAGGGAATGAAGAAGTTTTGGGTTTGCACGATTCTGCCCATCGGCATCTTTTGTGCTCTGTTGTCATTCAGCCCGCTGAAGGCCAATGCGGATACGATCGGATCCACGGTCACTTTGCAGCTTACGGGTGTCCAGGGAGCGAGTTATGGAAACGATTACGTCTATCCGTACTATCTCAGCGTCAACGGTGCCTCGCCTTCCTTTTCGATGATGTGCATCAGCTACGACAATGACATCTATTTTGGCGAGAGCTGGACCGCGACCATTACGGCGGTTTCAGGGCAGTTGCAAGAAGAAGCGGTCTGGCTTTTCAATGACGCGAATGCTGCCATTGCCGCCGGCAACACAGCGAAGCAGATTGCCGACCAGTGGGCCGCCTGGGAGCTATTCTCGACCAATGCGCAGAATGCGACCGCACCCGCTGGCGCGGCAACCCAATTGGCCCTGGCTGAGGCTGCTTACGGATCGGAGCCTACAAGTTTCTACAGTGACTTCGTGATCTACGTTCCGGTTGCCGGCAGTCAGCCTTCAGGAGATCCCGTGCCTCAGGAATTGATCGGAAATGCCCCCGCGCCCGAGCCTGGCACCCTTGTACTGCTCGGCACTGGCATTCTCGGTCTGGCGGGCTTTTTGTACCGCAAGAGGCGCTCTGCCTGAGAAATCTCTCCGTGGAGGCTTGAAGCAGGCCTTCTGCGGAAGCGCGAGAGGTATAGAGCGAAAGACCCTGGCAATCTGCCGGGGTTTCTCGTTCTGGGGGCTCTGAGCTTTACCTTCTAACCTCACTCCATTCGGGAATGCTCCCAGTGGCGGAATTCAGAAGGTACCGTCATCTTGGAAGAGTGCCATTACCTCGGTAACCTCCATTGGTTATGTTGCACATGCGATTGGCCTTTGCTACTCTTGCGAACAGCAAAACCTTGATTATCTGAGTTTTGGGGAGTTGCGATTTTGGGCCAGGCTATCCGTGTGTTGATTTGCCACAGGGTAGTTGATTCGCGGTAGGCGCATGTAGGTTCGCAGGATGTACACGTGTGACCTGGGTTCAGTCACGAGCAAGAACGCCGGCTGCAGCCGGATATGAAAGGGTGAACGATGAAGAAGTTTGGAGTATGCACGATTCTCTCCATGAGTGTGTTTTGTGCTCTGTTGCTTTTAGCCCCACTCAACGCCTTCGGTGATTCGGTGACTCTGACGTCGATTGACTACGGGCCTATGTCTGGATCGGCACCTGGGTGGGGTAACGTATACCCCTATGATTTCACTGTCTCCGGCACTACAGGCACCGTCCCGCTGATGTGTCTCAGCTACGAAAGCGACATCGATCAATACGAATACTGGACCGCTACAATTACGCCGGTTGCAGGTAATGCGCTTTATGAAGAATCGGCCTACATCTTCTCCCAGATGGGCACCTACGGCGCGGTAGATGTGCAATGGGCAAACTGGGAACTGAACGATCAGGGCGATTCTTTGTTGGAGAATACGATAGCTGGTTTGTCGACCGGGGATCGGGCCAACATTTCCAGTTTGCAGACCGATGCGAAGGCTTGGGTCCTCGCCAATCCCAACTCGCCCCTCTACCCCCAATACGTGATTTACACGCCAAACGGCGACGGGTATCTCCCAGACGGCAAGGATGAAGGGGTACCTCAGACCTTGATTGGGCTTGCGCCTGCGCCTGAGCCTGACAGCTTCATCCTGCTTGGAAGCGGCCTGCTCGGACTCGCGGCCATCTTTTACGGCAGAAAACGCAAGGGCTTGAAAGGCGTCTAGACTGGCGTCTGAAGCGAGCTTGCGGCGGATTAAGTCTGCAACCGGTTTGTTCCTGGTGATTGATAGGACGCGCTGCAGCCGTCGTATCGAAGGGTGAGAAGCATGCAGCCAACGGCACTGCTAGAGAGCAGAGCCGTTGGTACGTTGGCAGAAGATTGGGCATGAGAACCCGGCCGACGCCAGGCTTCAGAGGAGTTCAGCCGGATCGGTTTTCATACTTGGGAGCAGGCGGCAGCCCGCTGGTAATTCTGCGCGGTTACTTTGTATTCTGATGTTTTTGTGCGGAAGCTCGATCTCCTTGTGAGGATTTAGCTTCATGGCTTACAGTGGTTATATGAGTTTGCAGGGTTCCGGGGATTTAAGAATCCTTTGAACGGTCGCAAGAGAGGATTTGTTCGTGATGAAGAGCTTTCTAAAATACGCACTCGGGTTGTTCGGCATTCTCTTCGCTACATGCGCCCCTGCTCATGCCCTTATGTTCAGGCATTCCCCCGAGGTTGACCCGAGCCTTGCGATCAGCGCTCTCACGCTTCTCGCTGGATCGCTTGCGGTCCTGAACATTCGACGCAACAAGTAATCTCAAAATATTGAAGATCACTTCAAACCCTCCCTCGGCTGGAAGCCTTAACTTCCAATCAACTGATCCCTTTCCGTTGCCGCGCCGCCTTCTCGCGCGGCTTTATTTATTTGGCGCGTTGATGGCGTTCGAGTATATCTACTTCTTTTCGGGCAGGGGGTCCTTTCCCGGTCATCTAAGGATTTTTGGAGTAATCACGGACCTGTACGGTCAGATCCCGCTCTTTGCATATGTAGTGTTCCTGGGTTTCGGTCATTCCGTTTGGAAGACTCAGAAAGAGATTATTCCGTTCGGTCGCATCCTTTTTGGCGCGCACGTTCTTTGCATGGCCGCGGTCCTTTCGATTACCGTGGCGACGCAGAAGGGGCTCGGCTGGCTGCTCTTCGATACGTTCGCTTACACAAAGAGTTCGCTTTACCTGCTGGGGACCGTTCTGTTGGCACTGGCCTGTGTTCCGCCGCGAAGCTGGGTTATGGCGATTCGCTCGACCGGCCTGCTGTGGCTGTATTCGTCCCTTGCAGGTGTAGCTGGATGGTTTTTAGGCTTGCCGATCAAGCTCCTATGGACCGCGACGAGCACCGCACAAAGCGGCATGATGCAGAGTGGAACCTTATATGCGGTGAAGGCGATTCTAAGCGTTTTTCTTCCGGATCTGGTCATCGATCCGGCTTCCTTCACCATCGGAACTCCTCGTTATCAGGTCACCATTGCAGCGGGTTGTTCAGGGGTAGAAGGCCTTGGACTCGTCCTTCTCTTCACTTCCATCTGGCTTTGGTATTACAGGAAAGAGTACCGATTTCCACGAGCCCTTCTGCTCGTCCCCTGCGCGCTGGGATGCATCTGGCTGCTAAATATCGTGCGGCTTTGCGTTCTCATTTTTATTATGAATGCAGGAAGTTCAGAGGAGGCGGGATCAGGCTTCCACGCCGTGGCCGGCTGGATTTCATTCATTATCATCGCACTGATGTTTTCACTGGCAACCAAAAGACTTTCCTGGATGCGAAGAACTTCCTCCGCTGCGTCCTGCGACGCCGACAAGCCAGACCGGACTGACGGCGAAGCAGTTTCTCGCGCATCGGCTGAACTGCGTGAGTATCGCGGAGAGTCTCCGGCGGTCCGCGCGTACCTGATTCCATTCCTCGCCATTCTGGCCGCGGCTTTTGTCGCTAAGGCCGCTTCTGGAAGCTTCGAGTGGCTCTATGCCTTGCGTTTCTTTACCGCGTCCATCGCTCTCTGGTATTTCTGGCCGAAGCTGAAAGAGCTGGATTGGCGCGTTGGCTGGTTTGGACCGGTCGCCGGTGTGGCTGTCTTTCTGGCGTGGATGACGCCGGCTTGGTTTGTGCATCAGCCGGCAACCAGTTCGCTGGGACAAGCGCTGGCTGCGCTCTCGCCCACGGCTCGCTGGACCTGGATTGCCTTTCGCGTGGCCGCCGCCGTGGTTACCGTGCCCATCGCCGAAGAGCTGGCCTTCCGCGGTTATCTGGCTCGCCGGTTCATCAGCCGGGATTTCGACGCCGTCTCCTTTTCCAACCTGACGCTGCTCTCCATTTTCCTTTCGTCCGCGGTTTTTGGCGTGGAACACATGAAAGATCTGTTGGATTGGCAACATCTGCTGCTTGGCACTCTGGCTGGCCTGGCGTTTGCCGCAGCGCTCCGCTGGCGGGGCCGCATGGGCGACGCCGTCGTCGCGCACGCCGTCAGCAATCTCTTGCTTGCAGCATGGGTCCTTGGCTTTGGCGACTGGGCGCAGTGGTAAGGCTGCGCCTGCCACTCAGCCTGCTTTTGTTCGTGCGCCGCTCCTGAGCTTTCCAATGCATCATCAAGCGAAGTCCGTGGGCTTGCGATTAGATTGGAGTCATGGGGCGAGTGCAAGCCAAATGGAGACAGGAACTGGGCGCGATGGTGACGCTGGCGGTTCCGGTGGTGTTGAGCGAGCTTGGCTGGGTCGCCATGGGCATCGTGGACACCATCATGGTGGGCAAGCTGGGGCCGGCGGCCATCGGTGCAGTGGCATTGGGCAATGCCGTCTTCTTCACTCCCGCGCTTTTTGGCATCGGCCTGCTGCTGGGGCTGGACACGCTGGTGTCGCAGGCCTACGGGCGTAAGGATCACGACGAATGTCACCGCTGGCTGAATCAGGGCGTCTGGCTAGCCTGCATCGCAACGCCGCCCCTGATGCTCCTGATTTTCGCGGCCAGTTTTGGCTTTGTATCCTTCGGCATTACGGCGCAGGTGGCCTCTCCAGCCACCTCGTACCTGCGCATTCTCAACTGGGGCGTATTGCCGCTGCTGCTCTACGCAGGCGCGCGACGCTACCTGCAAAGCGTAGGCGATGCGCGCGTGATTACCGTCACCTATGTCGTGGCCAACCTGCTCAACTGGTTCGGCAACTGGGTGCTCATCTACGGCAAGTGGGGAATGCCCGCACTGGGCGTGAACGGCTCGGCCCTTTCGACAGTTGTTTCGCGCATTTTCATGGCTCTGGCGCTGATGGGCTTTGCCTGGCGCTATGAGCGCAAGCGCGGCCATCCGCTCTTCCGCCATTGGGCCGCACCGAGCCTGGTCCGGCTGCGGCTTCTGGTCAAGCTGGGGGTTCCCGCAGCGGGACAGATTGTGCTCGAAGTGGGCGCATGGAACCTGACCACGCTCGCGGCCGGATGGCTGACGCCGGCTGCGCTTGCCACCCACCAGATTGCCTTCAACTATGCCAGCCTTACCTACATGGTTCCGCTGGGCGTTTCGGCCGCAGCCGCAGTCAGCGTGGGTCACGCTGTGGGCGCAGGAGACCCCAAGCGGGCGCGCCGCGCCGGATGGCTCGCTCTAGGGCTGGGAACGGGGTTCATGCTGCTGGCCGCCGTGGTATTCCTTGTAGCGCCGGGACCGCTGATCGCCCTCTACACGCGTGACCCGCAGGTGATGGCCGTCGGTCCCAGCCTGCTGGGCCTGGCTGCCGCCTTCCAGGTATTTGACGGCATTCAGACCGTCTCGACCGGCGCGCTGCGCGGACTTGGCGAGACGCGAGTGCCCATGCTGGCTAATCTGGTGGGCTACTGGGTGCTCGGATTGCCGCTGGGGCTGACTCTGTGCTTTGTGCTTCACTGGGGTATTTATGGCCTGTGGATCGGCCTTCTGCTGGCTCTGATCGTCATCGCGTCGACGCTGCTTGCGCGCTGGCGCAGGGACTCTGCGCGGCTGGCGCTTCGGGCATGATGCGAAAGAAGCTGTCCCCGACTGGAGCGCTCCTGTTTTGGAGTTTGCCGGGGCGCACATTCTTTCTGAGCGCAGGTTTCAGCGCCCCGGCTCGGAGCCCGAACGCAGATTCCCGCGGAAGACTATAATCGGATTCAAGCGAAAGATAGACTCTTTCCAGAGTTCTTCGGAAGGGAACCCCGCCAGATGGCGACAATAGATCCAGCCCTGAGTGAAAAACAGGGAGAATTTGTCACGCGTCAGCGTGTCATAAACGATTTCAGCATCAATGTAGCGACGGTGAACGGCTCCGGTTCGCAATCAGCCAATAGTGTTTTGCTTAAGAGCATCTTTGGCATGGGCGTTCCCGTCAGCGGCAAGAATCTTTTCCCCTCAAATATTGCCGGACAGCCAACCTGGTTCCTGATTCGGGCCAGCAAGAACGGTTACGTCGCCCGCAAGCGCGACTCGGAGATTCTGGTCGCGATGAATCCCGAAACCGCCAGCGCCGATGTGCAGAGCCTGCCTCCGGGCGGCGTGGTCATTTATGAGGAGAGCCTGGACAAGAGCCTGAATCTGGCTCAGGCGCGTAATGACGTCTCCTTTTATCCTGTGCCCTTCGACAAGATCACGGCCACCATCTGCCCCGAAGTCAAGCTGCGCAAGCTGGTCAGGAACATGGTGTACGTGGGCGTTGTCGCCCAGTTGCTGGCCATCGATCTTGGCGTGGTAGAGAGCAGCCTTCGCCAGCAATTCTCCAAGAAGCAAAAAGTTTTCGACATGAACTTTGGAGCGGCCAAGGCGGGCTTCGATTATGCGCAGGCGAATTTAACCAAGCGCGACCCGTTCTTCATCGAGCAGATGAATTTGACGGCGGGCAAAATCATCATCGAGGGCAACGATGCCTGCGCCATGGGCGCGGTCTTTGCCGGTGTAACGGTAATTGCCTGGTATCCGATTACTCCCTCCACTTCGGTGGTTGAAACCGCCACAGCCCTGCTCAAGAAGCTGCGAGTTACGCCGGAAGGCAAAGCTACCTTTGCCGTAATCCAGGCTGAGGATGAACTGGCCGCCATCGGCATGGTGCTGGGCGCGGGTTGGGCCGGCGCCCGTTCGATGACCGCAACCTCTGGCCCCGGCATGTCACTGATGGCCGAGTTTTGCGGCCTGGGCTACTACGCCGAAATTCCCGGCGTCATCATCAACGTGCAGCGCACCGGGCCTGCGACAGGTATGCCCACGCGCACCCAGCAGGCAGATCTGCTTTCGGCGGCCTTCCTCTCGCACGGCGACACCAAGCATCCGATTCTGTTGCCCGGTTCGGTCAAGGAGTGCTTCGAACTGACGATAGCAGCCTTCGATCTGGCGGAGCGGATGCAGACCCCGGTTTTTGTGCTCACCGATACGGATATGGGCATGAACCTCTGGATGTCCGACGCGTTCGATTATCCTGAAAAGCCTCTGGACCGCGGCAAGGTGCTCTCGGCAGCCGATCTGGACAGGCTGGGCGGATTTGCCCGCTACCGCGACGTGGACGGCGACGGTATCGGCTGGCGCACGCTGCCGGGTACGAAACATCCGCAAGCGGCGTATTTTACCCGCGGATCGGGACACAACGACGCGGCCAAATACACTGAGGATCCAAATGAGTACCAGGCGATAATGGATCGTCTGGCGCGCAAGTTCGACAACGCGCGCAAGTGGGTTCCCGCGCCGGTCGTGGTCAAGGACGGAACCTCGAAGATCGGCTTCCTGGCATACGGCACGACCGATTGCGCTCTGCGCGAGAGCTTGGACCAGATCAAGCAGCGCTTCGGAAAGGATGTGGACTATCTGCGCCTGCGCGCCTATCCGTTTACGCAGAGCGTTCACGACTTTGTGGCTTCGCACGAGCGCGTTTATGTGGTCGAGCAGAACCGCGACGCGCAGTTGGCCAGCCTGCTCAAGCTCGATCTTCCCGCCGGCCAGGTGTCCAAGCTGCGCAGCATTCTTCACTACAACGGATTGCCGGTGGACGCCGAATCCATCACCGAACAGTTCGCGAATCAGGAGGGTCTCTAAATGGCAACCACCGCACCTGCTCCTAAGCTCAACTACATCGGCCTTCCCATTGCCGATTATCGCGGCGGCAAGAGCACGCTCTGCGCCGGCTGCGGCCACAACGCCATCTCTGAGCGCATCGTCGACGCGCTGTTCGAGATGGGCGTCGATCCTGAGCGCGTCATGAAGATGAGCGGCATCGGCTGCTCATCCAAAAGCCCGGCGTACTTCCTCAGCCGGTCGCACAGCTTCAACGGCGTGCATGGGCGTATGCCGGCCACAGCCAGTGGCGCCATCCTCGCCAACCACACCCTGACGACCATCGGTGTTTCGGGCGACGGCGACACAGCCTCCATCGGCATGGGCCAGTTTGTTCACCTCATGCGCCGCAACCTGCCCATGATTTACATCATCGAGGACAACGGCGTTTACGGGCTCACCAAGGGCCAATTCTCGGCCACCGCTGACTTCGGCTCCAAGCTCAAAACCGGCGTGGTCAACGATCTGCCCGCCATCGACACCTGCGCCCTGGCCATCCAGTTGGGCGCGACATTTGTGGGACGCTCTTTTTCAGGAGACAAGAAGCAATTGCTCGCCATGCTCAAGGCCGGTCTCGCTCATAAGGGCACGGTGCTGCTTGATGTGATCAGCCCCTGCGTCACCTTCAACGATCATGAAGGCTCGACCAAGAGCTACAAGTTCATGCAGGAGAACGACGAACCAATCAACGAAATCGGCTTTGTGCCCAGCTTCGAGGAGATTGCCGTCGATTACAACTCAGGCGAGGTTTTCGAAGTGGAGATGCACGACGGCTCCAATTTGCGCCTGCGCAAGTTGCATGAGGACTACAACCCCACCGACAAGGCCAACGCTGTGCGCACCCTGATGGAAGCGCAGACCAACGGCGAAGTCCTGACCGGCGTCTTCTACATCAACACCACGCAGCCGACCTTTATCGACCTGCTGAACGTCGTCGATCAACCCCTGGGCCAACTGCCTGAATCGCTCACCCGGCCTTCAAAGCAGGCATTGGACGCCCTGATGGCCGAACTCAAATAGAACTCGCTTTCCGGTCAATGACAACAGAAAAGCCCCGCCGTTGCGGGGCTTCTCTGTTGTCGCAAGAGGCGTAAATGCCTTCTCAGCGGTCGGTGCTCTTCGCTGTCAGCGCAGCCAGCTTGGCGTGCGCCTGGGTGGCTTCCGGGGTTTTCGGATGGCGCTTGATGAGCAGGCGAAACTCCGTGATGGCCGCTTGCTTTTTGTTCAACTGCAGCAGCGCCAATCCCTTGCGCAGTTGTGCGGCCGGGGCCTTCGCGTTGCCGGGAAACCCTTCCAGTACGGCGTTATAGGCCTTTACCGCATCGTCGTACCTGCTCTCGTGGTAGGCAATCTCGCCAAGGTAAAACTGCGCCGCCCCGGCCGTATCGTCCAGCGGGTAGTAGTGAATCACGTCCTGAAATTCGCCGGCGGCCACATCGTATTTAGCCGCGTTATAGTCGCGCACACCGGCCTGCAGAGTCTCCTTGAGCGGCGGCGTCTGATTGCCGCTCATGGGAGGGCCGGCAACCGGAGCGCTGCCTATCGGAGCCGCGCTGCTCGCCCCTGTCTGAGGCGGATTCTGAACGTTCTGCAACTGCGCCTGTAAATCCTGAATCGATTTGTCCAGCTTGGCAATGCGCGATTTCAACTCGTCCACCGAGTCGTTCAGCGCCTGCACCTGACTGGAGGAGGCATCCAGCTTGCCGTTTGCAGCATCGTTCTGCGCGGCGATGGTCTTCTGGAGGGCGTTCACGGCCGCGGTCATTTGCGAGGCGTTGTCCGCGGTCTGCTGCGCCAGGTTCTGCATCACGCCGAAGCGCGTGTCCAGCGTCGACTGGATGCGTTGCACCATGTCCAGCAGTTGCTGCACCTGCGTTTGCAGTTCGATGATCTCCTTTGACGCGGCGCGCGCCGGCGCAGGAGCGACGGCCAGAAGCAGCGCAATGGCTGCCCCTGCCAGAAGACGATTGCGAAGTGTATTTGTTCTTTGCATGATTCCCCTATGAAGAAATAGTGGTCAGTGGTCAGTGAACAGTGATCGGCCGCGTAAGCGTGCTGGGATCAAGGATGAGCAAGCCGGAATTCAATTGCGGATCAATTCTCACTGCTCACGAATCGCTGACCACTGTTCACTGTCCACTGTAATTTTACTGGTCGATGGTGAATCCGTCGCGGCGATTCAGTTGCCAGCACTCCTCGGTCGATTCGGAGCAGAAGGGCTTCTCCTTGCCGTAGCTGATCACGCGAATGCGGCTGGCCGCCACGCCGGCGGTAATCAAGGCATTCCGGGCCGCATCGGCGCGATTCTGGCCCAGGGCCAGGTTGTACTCGTTCGAGCCGCGCTCGTCGCAGTAGCCGCCGATTACGACCTTCACGTCCGGATGGCTCGCCAGATAGGAAGCGTCCTTTGACAGCGTGCCCTGCGAATCAGCACGGATATCATACGTGTCGTAATCGAAGAAAATGTCTTGCACGCTGGCCTTGAACGCCTCTTCCGCGCTCATGGTCGTGGTGGGCACCTCCACGGCCGGCGGTGCGCTCACGATCACCCGTGCCGTAGCCTCGGCAGAGCCGCCGTCGCCCTTTGCCACCAGATGGTAGATGGTCGATGCAGAGGGAGTCACAGTCTTTACGCCGGAGGTGGGCACATCGCCGATGCCGTCGATGGAAACCGTGGTGGCCTCTGTCGTGTGCCAGCTCAGCTGGACCTGGTCGCCAGCCGCGATCTGGGCTGGAGTAGCGCTGAACTGCGCGGTTGGCGCGGGCACCACCCCTACGGCCGGAGCGGTCTCCGAGCCGGTGACGTGCTTCGTCTTCTTCCCGCAGCCTGCAACAGCCATCAAGGCAACGAGGAGGGCGACAGGTACCAAAATGCGATTGAGTCTATTCAATGGATTACTCCTTTGGGGAATCAAGTGTGTATTGATGAACGATCCGCCCCAGCCCTTGAGCGTATGCCGCCAAAAATCTTCGGCAACGTAAACATGATAGTGCAGAAATCTGCGGAATTCCACGCGGCGAGCCTGGCCGCGTGGCAGCCGCGTCTCATTTCCAGCTCCAATTGGGCATGAAGTTGCCGCCCTTTTCGGTCAACTGATGCTGACCGGTGCCGTCGGACAGCATGGTCCAGATTTGGCTGTGTCCGCCTGCGGCGCGTTCAAAAACGATGTGCCGGTTATCCGGCGCCCAGGAGGGGTAATCGTTGATTCCGGCGTCGTGAGTCAGTTGCAGCCAGCGCTTGCTGGCGATGTCCATCACATAGATGTCCCGCCCGCCCGGCGCGCCGGGTCCGTACTTGCGGTCCCAGGCAAAGGTCAAAAACTGTCCGTTGGGCGACCATGAAGGAGAGACGGCATAGCCCGAGTCTGTCAGCCGCTGCACATTGGCGCCGTCCTGATCCATGGTGTATATCTGTGGCTCTCCTGTGCGCCCGCCTGCCCAGGCG
>Ga0255355_1000248_pt1 | contig 36209 bp, 30 predicted proteins | sample HBST75metaG_FD_189943 | JGI IMG/M metagenome (GOLD analysis project Ga0255355, IMG submission 189943) | Peat soil microbial communities from Stordalen Mire, Sweden - H.B.S.T75 | ecosystem: Environmental > Terrestrial > Soil > Wetlands > Peat | place: Sweden: Norrbotten County, Stordalen Mire...
GCTGTGCATGGAGAGCGACCGCTGCAAATGCCGTCGCCAGCGCGAGTCCTGAAATCTTCCTGTTCATAGCGTCCTCATTTTATCAACCGCAACCGCAGTTATTGCCAGTGCTCTCATCACTTATGCCTTTGGGCTCGCCGACCCGGCTTCGATGCTGGCCAGGTAGCTGGTCAGGTCAGCAGGGAGCGGGGCTTCCAATTGCAACAATTTTCCGGTTTTGGGGTGGGGAAACTCAAGCCGGGCGGCGTGCAGGAAGTTGCGTCCCAGGCGCAGGCGTTCAGGATTTGAATTGCGGCGGGCAGACTTGGACTGTGCTGCCTGCGCAGCCACCTGGTCAGTCAACTGGCCTGAACCGCCATAGAGCGTGTCTCCCACCACAGGGTGGTTGATCGACGCCATATGCACGCGAATCTGGTGCGTGCGTCCGGTCTCGATGCGTACGCTGACCAGGGTGAATTTGCCGAAGCGCGTCACCAGCCGCCGCATCACCTCATAGTGAGAGACGGCGGTGCGGGCATTTTCCTGCGGCTTGGTGGTCATGCGCGTGCGGTGCACCGGGTCGCGGCCGACGGAGGCGTTGATGGTGCCCTTGGGCCGCTCCACGACGCCCTCGACCAGCGCGATGTAGGTCTTCTTGATCTGGCGCGAGGAAAACAGTTCAGCCAGGGCCGTATGGGTGCGGTCGTTCTTGGCCACGACGATGAGGCCGCTGGTGTCCTTGTCCAGGCGATGCACGATGCCGGGGCGAAGATCGCCGCCGGTCGAGGAAAGCTTCTTGAAACGGAAGAGCAGCGCGTTGACCAGGGTCCCGCGATTGCGCGCGTCTTCATTCTGACCCGCTCCGGCATGCACCATCATGCCGGCCGGCTTGTTCACGACCGCCAGGTCGGCATCCTCATAGACCACATCCAGCGGAATGTCTTCCGCGGTAGCCTTGAGCGGTTCGGGATGAGCCTCGCCGGTGATCTCGATGTGCTCGCCGCCACGCAGCTTCAGAGAAGGCTTCTCGCGAACGCCATCGACCAGCACGCCGCCCTGCTCCATAAGCAATTGCACGCGGGAGCGGCTGACGCCCTCGATTTGCGCAGTGATGAACTGGTCAAGCCGCTGGCCGGCTGCCTCCGCGGGCACATCGACGCTCTGCTGGGGGCTGGGTTCGGGGATTGCGGGAACCGGCGCGATGACCGCAGCAGGCACAGAAGAGCTTGCGGCAAGGGCTGAATTCGTGATGAATGGAGTTGTGTCCGTGGACGGGCTGGAACTTCTGCCCGTCGCCTTCGCGCGTTTTACCGCTGTTTTCTTAGCCATGAGCGGCCTCGCTTTTGGTTTCCGTATGTGGGTGCGATCCCTTGCGTTCGAGCAGCAGCAACGCGGCTGCCACCACCATGGGGACTGCCGCCGCCTGGGGGCCGTCGAGCGCCCCGCCCAGCAGTGTGCCGCGTCCCTCAGGATCGCGCCAGAATTCGGTGAAGTAGATGGCCACGCCCGCGCCAAGGAGGAAGAGCCCCGCCGTATCGCCCGGGTGGCGTTGTTGGGGGAGCCAGGCCAGCAAGAGCGCTGCCAGAGTGAGGAAGGCCAGAGCAGCATAAGCCTGCACCGGATGCAGTGCAACGCCCAGAGGAACGCCGCTCCAGCGCGCCGCCAGCGGATTGGTGCAGGTCACGGCCCAGCGCGACGCCCACCCGGAGCCCGCTTCCACTCCGTAGCCGGAGCCGGCCATGAGGGCTCCCAACTGCTCAAAGGCCAATCCCAGGGCCAAGGGCGCAGCCAGGGCGTCGGCAGTGGCCCACAGGGGCATGCGCTGCCAGCGGCCATAGAGCAGGGCTGCCAGGCCGCCAATCCCCGCTGCGAAAGCTGCCAGGACCGGGTGGTGAATCATGGCCAGGCCCACCAGCCACGCCGGATGCAGGCGCAGCGCAGTGAAGTTGAGCGCCACCAGAAGAAGCCGCGAACCGGCCAGGGCGACAAATAAAGCGACAATGCACAGATTCCACACCAGAGGGGGAGCTACGCCCGCGCTGCGCGCAGTGCGCTGGGCGAGAAACAGCGCCAGCAGCACGCCCACAGCAGCCGAGGCGCCATAGGACGGGATGAGGAGCGATCCGATGTGGAAGAGGACTGGGTGCACCAGTGTCAGAATACGGCATCCAGTCTTGCGGTGTGTTTTAGAGGTTGTACAGAAGAGTAGAACCCGGCCCGCTGGGCCGTGAATGATGTGCTGGTGAACCCGCCCTAAGACGGTGGAGCTCTCCGCGGTTCGTTAGGCATTCCGGACTGGCGGACACGGCACACAGAACCGATTGTCGAGTAGAGCCCCTGTTCATGAATGTTGGTTCATCCAGCGTTGACCACCCACCTGCTTTGCAGGCCGGTTTCTATTGCGGATAGTATGGGTCCCCGCGCAGAATTACAAGTCTTGTAATGGCGGGGCGCGGTGTGGTACGGTTTCGGCCCGCCGATTTCGGGAACGGCCGGCCCAAATAAGGCGAGTCGCAGGTTGCCCCTCAGTTCTCATTGCCGGCAGGCCTGTCGGCTGCCGCCTGAACGGGCTTGCGACTGCCAACCTCCACGGCCTGTGCAATCAGCTTCTTCAGCTTCCCTTCAATCTCCGCATCGCCCACATGCTGGTCTTCAAGAACCCCGTCGGCATCGATGGTGAAGGTGGCGGGGATCGCCCTCACGCCAAACTGGGTCGAAATCCGCCCCGTGAAACCGGCGTCGCGATACTGCAGCCACGTCATTCCATTCTTCTGGACGAAGTCCTTCCATTTAGCATCGTCGGAATCCAGGCTGATGCTCAATACAACGAACGGCTGCCCTTCGAATTTGTGCGCAATCTGCCGGATGTGCGGCAGCGCCTGGCGGCAAGGCCCGCACCAGGTGGCCCAGAAATCAATCAGCACCACCTTGCCCGCCAGGCTGTCCATCGTGATCTGCTGTCCATCCAGCGTGGTCACCGAGAACGGCGGCGCCATCTTCGCCCGCGCCAGTTCGACGCGATCCAAATACCGCTGGGCGCGCTCGCGCAGTTCCGGCGATTCCCGGTCCTGGTCGAGAAATGCGGCAAACTCCGCGTGGGCCTGGGCGTCCTGGTGCAAATGCGCCAGCGAAATGCCGTAGAGATAGTGCACCACCGACAGTTCCGGCTGCAGTTCGAGCGCAGCCTTGAACTCGTCGCAACTTTCGCTGAGGCACTTGTCTTTCTTGTCGTTGACGCCCTGCTTCTGCAGGGCCAAAGCCAGACGATAATGAATGGCGGCCTGGGCCGCGTTGGTTTTGGCCAGCGGCAGCCACTCGCGCGCGATCTCTTCCGCGTCCTTGCAGGCGCCGATCGCGACCGCAAGCGTATAGGCGCGGCGCAGGCACTCGGCACACTGGCCTCCATCCTGCTTGTTGGCCTTGCGAAAGCTATCCATGGCAAAGGCTTTCTGTCCATGGTTCTGCCAATCAATGGCCTGGGCAAAGGTCTTTTGCGCTTTTGTATCGGTGGGTTCGCCCGGCTTGGGCGCATCGCTGGCGGAAAGTCCAGCGGCAAACATTGTGAGCAGAACGGCTGCGGCACAACATTCTCTGAGTACGAACCTGGAAGGCCAAAGCAAACTAAACATCCATCAAGCGACGAACGAACGGTCGAGTTCCGCTCGGAGGCAACATCTGCAAATCGCTGTTCTTACGATCCGGTTTTCCGGTCGTCCTCGAGCACCTGATCCAGCAGTCCGCGCAGGCTGGCCGCGCGCGCCCGCGCAGAGCGGATTTCGCCGGCTGCGGCGTGACCCTGCGCCTGCGCCAGTTCATCGGCCAGATTCAAGGCTGCCAGCACGGCCACGCGCAGCGAATCCACGGTGCTTCCATGGGCTGCCACGGCGCGCATCTTGGCGTCGACGGATGCGGCCAGGCGGCGGATATGCTCCGGATCCTGGCCTGAGAGATGATAGGTCTGGTCGTAAATCTTGACGGTAACGTAGCCTGCAGCGCTTCCGGATGGTGTTGTTGGTTCAGCCAAGGCTAACCTCACAGTTCCAGCGCATCCAGTTGCGCCAGCAGACGCTCCACGCGCTGATGCACCTGGTTGCGCTCGGTGCGCAGCAGGTCCACTTCCTGTTGCAGGTGTTCGGCCAGCGGCGTCTGCTGGCGAAGTTGCTCTTCCGCCTGGTTGGCGCGCTCTTCAGCGGCGGCGCGGTCCTGCCGCTCGCGCTTCACCAGGTTGACGGCGCGCAGAATCCGCTCTTCCAGGGCCGAGAACTCGTCCACGCTGAGCGCCAGGTCACCGGACTCTGCTGCGGGCTCCGCGGCTGGCTCATCCACGAGCTCGTCCACGAGTTCATCCACGGGCTCATCGACCGGCGGCTCAAGCGCTTCCGCGGCCGACTCCTGCATATCCAGTTCCTGCTGCGTATCTTCGCCGGCTTCGGGCTCCCAGGTAAACTGCTGCATCGCTGAATCCTCCACGTAAACCTGCCTTATCCGTGCAAGTATAGCGCCAACTTCGCTGGTTTCCAGTCTAACTGCGCAGACGCGCGCCTACCTTGCCAACAGCCTCCACCACCTGCGCCTGGAAGCTGGTGAGCTCCTCCTCGCGCAGGGTGCGGTCAGGGGCCTGGAAGGTTGCGCCCAGCAGCAGCGCGTACTCGCCCTTGCCCAGTTTCGCGTCGTGAAAGACCTCGCGCGCACGCCATTCCACCAGTTCCGGAATCTGCAATCCAGCTAGCGCCTGGTCGATCTTCTCCCATGCGATGCTTTCGCCCAGAACCAGTGAAAAATCGCGGCGAACCGGCTGGAAGCGGGAGATTTCGCGGGCTGCGGGCTTGGCCAGCGGCAAATTGTACAACCGGTCCAGGTAAATTTCGCCCACCAGCACCGGCTCCTTGAGCTTGCGCGTCGCGGCTTCCCGCGGATGCAACTGGCCGAACCATCCCACCGTTTCGCCTTCGACGGCCACGCGTGCGGAGCGGTAAGGGTGCAACCATTCCGGAGTCAAGCCGGACTCGGCAGGGAAGCAGTCGAAATAGACCGACCGCGCCTGGAAGCGGCCCACCACCTGCTCCACAATACCCTTCAGATCGTGAAAATCGAGCGCGCGCCCGGCGTGCAACGCTCCCAGCTCCGGCAAGCCGCCCACAGCGCCAAAGGCCAGCACAGGCCGCTCGTCCACCTTCTCAGTGGTGCCGCTGAAAACCGTGCCTAACTCGAACAGGCGCACATCGCTCACGTCGCGATGGAGGTTGCCGCCCACCATGGCCAGCATGCCCGGCACGAGCGACGGCCGCATCACGCCCGCCTCTTCACTGAGCGGATTGCCCAAGGGCACTACCAGCCCCGGCTGCGGCGCGGTCAGTGCGGCCTCGGCCGCCGAACAGAAGGTGCTGGCAATCGCCTCGTGGAAACCAGCCGCTAGCAGCATGCGGCGCACGGTGGCTTCGCGTTCCGCCCAGGGCAGCGCGCGCACCCCTTCGCCAAAGGCAGGCAGCGTGTTGGCAAAGCGGTTGTAGCCGTAGACGCGCGCGATCTCTTCAATCAGATCGATCTCGCGCTCCACATCCAGGCGCCAGCTGGGGAGCGTCACCTGCCAGGCGGCATCGTCGGGCGCTGCTGGCTTGGTGACTTCCAGACCGCATCCCAGCGCCGTCAGCACTGTTTCCACGTCCTTTGCCGTAATTCCGGCTTCGTCCACGGTGGTGCCCAAAATGCGCTTCACTTCGTGAAGATGCAGGGCAACGGGCTTGCGATGGGCGGTCTTCGCCTCGATGGCTGGAACGCGCACATCGACAATATCGCCATCGATCCATCCTCCGTTGGCCAGCAGAATGCTTGAAACCAAATCCGAGCCGGTCAACGCAGCATTGAAATCCGCGCCGCGCTCGTAGCGATGGCTGGCGTCGGTGTGCAGGCCGTGGCGACGCGCCGTGCGGCGCACCGCAACCGGATCGAACCATGCCGACTCAACCAGCACATTCCGGGTATCGGGAGTAATCATCGAATCCCAGCCGCCCATGACGCCGGCCAGAGCCAGAGCCTTGCGCTCGTCGGCAATCACCAGATCCTCAGGGTCGAGCGTGCGTACTACGCCGTCCAGGGTCTTCAGCTGTTCACCCTTCGTGGCGCGCCGCACCACGATGCCGCCCTCGACCTTATCGCAATCGAAAGCATGGGTCGGCTGGCCGATGGAGAGCCACGCATAATTCGAGGCGTCCACGGCATTCGAAATCATCTTCTGCTCGAGGAGCTTGAAATAAGTGGCTACTTCGGCCCCGGCAAACCAGTCGCGCGAGTCGCAGATCTTGATGTCGCGCAGAATGCGGGCGCTGTAACGACCACAGCCATCCTCGGCCTCGATGCGCACGGGAAAGGGCTTGGCTGCCGCGCGAAATGCGGGCAGCTTGTAAACCACCGCAGGGAGAGTTAGCCCATAGATCGCCGCCGCCTCCCGCGCTACGCCATAGTGATTCATCGCGTCCACGCGGTTGGTGGTGATGTCCATCTCGAAGTACGAGCCATTGCCCTCGCCGAGCGGATAAGTGCCGTCCGAGGCTATGCCGCGCAGGGTCAGGTCTTCCGCAAGTTGTGCATCGTCAACCGGCAGTTCCGGCAGATAAGCTCTAAGCCATTTCGAAAGTATCTTCATGGGTAATCCTGTTAGCTAGTTAGCGTGCGCGTTGCGCACAGTCGCAAGTTAGCGAGTTAGCCGGTTTCTCCGGAGTGTGATCAGGGTTCCAATGCGCCTAATAGACCGTTGATGAGCTTTGCAGTCTCCGTTGCAAGCTCGAGCGATTTCAGGCTGGAATCGTCTGCAATAAACCCCAGTCCGCAGGCCAACTCGTTCTGCGTTTCAAATTCATAAAGCGAACCCCGCGCCGACCCCAGCGACTTTCGCAACTCCACGTCCGTTAGCTTCCCATGCCCTTCGGCGATATGGCTAGCCACCGAAACTGCGGAGCGGCGCATCTGCATTCGCAAGCCGAAGGTCTCAGCTTTGGGAAACTCCTCGGTCTGCTGATAGGCCTGGCGCGCCAGTTCCATTGTCTTCTGCCAGACCACCAAATCCCGAAAATGCCTGGTTCTGGGCATTACCGTCCGCTCCCCCATCACCGCCGCTAACTTGCGGCATTCAATCGCGACACACGCTTCTTCATGCAAATTGGTTCAAGAAGCGCATATCGCCGGCGTAAAGTTGTCCAATTTCAGAAATCCCATACTTCATCATCGCGATCCGCTCCACGCCCATACCGAAAGCGAATCCGGAGATCTTCTTCGAGTCATAGCCCGGCTGCTTTTCCGCAGCGAAGGCGAAGACCGCAGGGTCCACCATGCCGCAGCCCAGCAGTTCGATCCAGCCCGAGTCCTTGCACTTGCGGCAGCCCTTGCCGCCGCAGAAGATGCAACTAATCTGCACATCGGCGCTCGGCTCCGTGAACGGGAAGAATGACGGGAAAAACCGCGTCTTCACAGCCGAGCCGAACAGCGCCTTCATGGCGTGGTCCAGCGTGCCCTTCAGGTCGCTGAAGGTGATGTTGGTGTCCACACACAGCCCCTCCACCTGGTGGAAGATCGGCGAGTGCGTCGCGTCGGCCGCGTCGTTCCTGTGCACTTTTCCAGGAATCACAATCCGCACCGGAGGTGCTTGCGACTCCATGGTCCGCATCTGCACCGGCGAGGTGTGCGTGCGCAGCAGCAGGCGATCGCGCTGCGGACGGCGCTCCTGGTTGGCAATCACCAGTGTGTCTTGCGTGTCGCGCGCCGGGTGGCCGGGAGGAAAGTTCATGCTCTCGAAGTTGTAGAAGTCGGTCTCGACCTCCGGCCCCACGCCCACCGAGTAGCCCAGCGCCGCAAAAACACGGGTGATTTCGTTCAGAGTGCGGGTGATCGGGTGCTCGGCGCCGGTCAGCCGCTCGGTGCCGGGCAGCGTAATGTCGATGGCCTCGGCTTTCAGCGCCGCGTCGGTCGGCCCCGCGCTGGCGGCCTGGTCCAGCAACGCCTCGACCACCGCTTTCAGCGCGTTGAACCGCACGCCCAGAGCCTTTTTGGCCTCCGCGGGCGCAGCCTTGAGCCAGCGGCCCGAAACCACGTTCAGCCGGCCCTGCTTGCGGCCCAGCCACTCCAGGCGAAAGGCCTCAGCGGCCGCCTCGCCGTCCACTGTCGCTGCTGCTTCTCGCGCCTGGCGCTCTACCGCGGCAAAAGCCCGGTCCAGCGCGGCGTCGTCAAATGCCGTCAGATTGGGAATTTCTTCACTCATAGCGTAATGGTCAGGATAAACCACTGCGTGGGGCAACCGCTTCGCTCTGCAAGACCGGCACGGCGCGAAAACCTGGTAAATTGCCCGCAACCCGCAGAGCGATGTCGTAGCATGAAGTCCATGAAAAGACTGGTCCGCGCCTCTTTCCTGATGTTTGCTTTCACCGTTCTGGCGGTTGTGCCGGCCTCGTTCGCGCAGCAAGCTTCCACCGTCTACCCCCAGCAGGAAGGCTTTGTGGACGCGCACGGCGTACTTATTTACTATGTCGCGCTTGGCCAGGGCTCGCCGCTGGTGGTGGTGCATGGCGGACCCGGCGCCAGCCACGATTACTTCCTGCCATGGCTGCTGCCCATGGCGCGCACCCACCGCCTCATCTTCATCGACGAGCGCGGCTCCGGCCGCTCCCAGCGCCTTGAGGACGCCAGCCTCTACACCGTCGAGGCCATGGTCGAGGACATTGAAGACGTGCGTGTGGCTCTCCACCTGGGCAAGATTTCGCTGCTCGGCCACAGTTGCGGCGGCGTACTGGCCCAGGCCTACGCCCTGAAGTACCAGCAAAATCTCTCCCACCTCATCCTCAACAGCACCTTCGCTTCTACCCGCGAGATGAACAAAGTGCTGGCCAGCGAAAAGGCGCAGATGCCTCCCGCCAAGCTGCAACGTCTGAATGAGCTGGAACAAGCGGGCCTCTTCGGCAAAGGAGAAGCGTGGGAGCACGGCCGCTACCCCGCCGAGTACAGCAACCTGGCCTGGGGCCCCGGCTACTTTCCGTTTCTCTACGGAGCGCGTCCCGACTCCAACTACGACCCCGCCACCGGCCAGGCGCCGTCGAATTGGGAGCTCTATCGCGCCATGTGGGGATCGGACGGCGAATTCGTCATCGACGGCAATCTGAAGTCGGTGGAGTATGTCGACCGCCTGGCCACGATTCACGTCCCCACGCTGGTCCTGGTGGGCGACCACGACGAATGCGCCCCCAGCCTGAGCAAGGAGATGCACGAGAAAATCGCCGGCTCGCAGTTGGTCGTCCTGCCCAACTCCGGCCATATGAATTTTGAGGACCAGCCGGAAATGTGGCAAAAAGCGGTAGGAGGATTTCTGAGCGACCAGCCGGTGAAGTAGAAGGGAATTCCAGCGCTCTTCCATTCCAAAAGCAAAGCGGCCCAGAATCCTGAGGATTCCGGGCCATTTTGCTGACTTGCTCTTACGCTGCCTTGTTTTCCGCGGCGAGAGTGGCCTTGGCCTTCTCAACCAGCGAGGTAAAGCCTGCTGCGTCCTTCACGGCGATGTCGGCCAGGATCTTGCGATCCAGCTCGACGCCGGCCTTCTTGAGGCCGTTGATGAGCTGCGAATAGCTGAAGTTGTTCAGCTTGGCTGCGGCCGAGATACGGACGATCCACAGAGAGCGGAACTGGCGCTTCTTCTGCTTGCGGCCGGTGTAGGCAAACTTCAGGCCGCGCTCTACGGCTTCCTGGGCTGCCTGGTAGAGCTTGGATTTCGTAAGGAAATAGCCACTTGCTCTATCGAGAATCTTCTTGCGGCGATCATGCCGCTTGGTACTGCGTTTTACGCGGGGCATTGGGTATTCTCCGTTTTGCGTTCGTGGTCATCGCGGCTGGAGGCAGGAGGCCCGAACCCGTGGGGGTGGGGCGGTAAACCTCTTCACTCGCTCATGCAAGCCTGGATTTCTCGGCGTCCGGCAGCTAAAGCTCTCCGGAATGCCGGGGGCCCGAGTAACGCGTTTGCCGGGGCCCTGAAGCGCCGTCTCGGTTGGGAGGCGGCACAGCAATCAGGCGTAGGGAATCATGCGCGCTGCCTTCGCGTAGTCACCGTCGGAAACCATGAGAGTCTTTCCAAGTTTCCGCTTGGTCTTTGGCGACTTCGACGTAAGGATATGCCGCGTCTTCGTCTGGTGGCGCTTGATTTTGCCGGTGCCAGTCTTGCTGAAGCGCTTTTTCGCGCCCGTATGGGTCTTCAACTTGGGCATTTTTTTCTCGTTTTTCGGCCGGGCTGAGTGGCCCTGCCGCAGAACCCGTTAGACAGGGGCTTCCCTGCCGTCTTTGGGCCTCAACCAGTATAGCGCAATCCAGCGTCAAGGGCGACCAGCTGCGGCCAAGCGGACCGTCTGCCCGGCTTGATGAGCCTCAGCCCCTCAAACAACACAGGCCGCCCGAAGCGGGCGGCCTGCGCGGATTGCTGAGAGAATCGGTTACTGCGCCTGAGGAACTGGAGGTGCCGCAGGAGCTGAAGGCGTTGAAGGAGCCGAAGGACGTGGCGCTGCAGCGGCTGGCGCCGGCGGAGCCGCAGGAGGCTTGGGCTTGGGTGCTTCCTGCTTCTTCGAGGGCGCGATGATCGCATGCAGGACATTGCCTTCCATGCGCGGCATGAACTCGACAATGCCCGCATCGCCAATGTCCTGAATCAGCTTGTTGACGATCTTGTAGCCCAGATCGCGGTGAGCCATCTGCCGGCCGCGGAAGCGCAGACTGGCCTTGACCTTATCGCCGCCGATGAGGAACTTGACCGCCTGATTCTTCTTGGTCTGGTAGTCGTGCTCGTCCACCGTCACGGAGAACTTGACTTCCTTGACCACAATGATCTTCTGCTTCTTCTTGGCGGCGCGTTCGCTCTTTTCTTTCTCGTAGAGGAAACGGCCGTAGTCCTGGATGCGGCAGACCGGGGGAACCGCGTTGGGCGAAACTTCGACCAGGTCAAGGCCGCGTTCGCGGGCAATCTTGAGCGCCTCAAAGGGCGGCAGAATGCCGAGTTGCTCGCCGTTTTCGTCGATTACGCGAATCTCTCGCGCGCGAATCCGGTCGTTGATGCGGATAAAGGACTTTGCCGAACGTTTGTCGAGTGCGATGGTGCTCCTCCAAGAGTCGCCGCTGCCCACCTTCCGGGGTTCGCCGGAGTCGCCGCGGGCACACGTACGCACACTGAGTATAGCATCGGCTTGGCTCTCTGGAACAGAGGCTTCGCGGGGAGTGGGGCGCGGCACGGGCAAAATGGCCATGCCGACGCCCTACGACGATTCTGTCCCGAGAAAACCCGCGAGGCGACCCTGCCTATTTCCTCAAAACCTCCAGGATCGGTGCGCCCGACTTGGGCACGGCGGCGTGGTAGTCCTCGCCCAGCAACGCGGCGATGGTGGCCGCAATCTGGCTTTCGGTGACCGGGCCCACCTGTTTGCGCTCACCCAGGGCTGCCGTATCCGGTCCGAGAAACGCCATCCACGTCTCCTTCGACTTCGGAATCTTCTCTCCATGGCTGGTCCAGTCGGCGCCTTCGCCGCGACCATGGTCGGGGAGCACGATCAGCGTCGTCTTGCCGCGGTATTCGGGCATGGACTGCACCAATTCCCAAATCTGGCGCAGATAGCTATCGCCCAGGTGGGCGGCATTCAGATACTCGGGGTACGAGCCGGAGTGAGCCCAGTCGTCGGTCTCGCCCAGGCCGATGAAGAGCAGGCGGGGCTTGCTGGCCTTCAGGTACTCGACCGCCGTGTGGAAGGGGAGGGGGTCGAAGGCCTCGTCGGGCCAGATGCGGACCGTTTGGGCTTTGAGTTCGTTCAGCAGCTTGAGTTCCGGCGTGGCTGGAATCGCGGTGAAAGGCTCGTAACCTGCATTGACCGGAAAGCCGCACCGTTCGCGGTTGAAGATGCCGTTGAAGACGTCCCAGGCACCAAAAGCCGCCACCTTGCCCGCGAAAGCCGGCCGGGCATTAAGCCACTCGAAAACGGTAGCGTTGGGGTTGGGCAGATTGTCGTTGGAGTGCACCCGCGGATCGGCAATACCTGTGAGCGTTTCACTGTAGCCGGGGTAGGAGAAGTTCAGCCCGTTGGTGACGTGGGAGTCGGAGCCCAAGGCGCGGTTGCCAAAGATCTGTCCCTCGGCAGCTACGGTGCTCCACAGAAACGGCATCAGTGCCTGCCGGCGCTCGGCGGGGCTGGCGCGCCAGTAGAGCTGCTGGGCGTGAGCGGCTCGCTCCTTGGGTGCGTCGAGGGCCTCCGGACCCGGAGTCTTGAGCAATTCGGCGTCCGCGCCGCCGAAAACCTCCTGCCAGCGCATCCCGTCTATCATCACGACGATCACGTTTTCGGTTTTATGTGCGGCGGGCGTTTGCGCATGGCCCGTCCATCCGCAACACAGTCCAAGCACCGCCGGTAGAGCGCTGAAAAACGCCATCTTCCTGATTTCCATAGCTCTAGATTGCCACGTCCGCAGCACTTCCGGGTCAAGCTCCGGTAAAACAGAGCTCATCTACGAAGGTTTTTATTTCCGCACACAGCGCTCCCTCGGCGGTCAGTCCGGTCACGCGCGCCCAGACCCGTTGGTTGGCGGGCAGGCGGGCATCCAGTTCGACGGGCAGAAAGTTCTCTGTCAGCGCGGCGGTGCGGCCCAGGCCCTCAAGGGCGAGCGGCGTGTGGAGGGTGAGCGCTTCCACCTCCCTGCCGATGCAGCACCTTCGGTGCGTCTTGCTTTTTTCTGCCGCAAGAAAGCGCAAAGAGGCCATCCGCTGCTCGACCACTGCGGCTGGAACCGGGCGTTCGGCGTGCAGCGACCAGGCCGGCGTGCCGGGGCGGGGCGAAAAGGGAAACAGGTGCAGGTAGCCGAAGGGCAGGGCGCGAATCAGCGCTAGTGTCTCCTCGAACTCGGCTTCGGTTTCGCCGGGAAAGCCCACCATCACGTCCGCACCCAGGGTCAGTTCCGGTCCGGCGGCGCGCCGCAGGGCTTCCACCTTCTCCACATAATGCCAGGGGCGATAGCGGCGATGCATGCGGCGGAGCACACCGTCGGAGCCGGACTGGAGGGGCAAATGCGCGTGACGGGCCAGACGCGTTCCGCCAAACTCCGCCATCAAACCGAGTAGTTCGGCGTCCCAGTCCATCGGCTCGATGGAACTGAGGCGCAGCCGGGGCAGCGCTGTCCGGGAAAAGATCGCCCGCACCAGCGCGGCCAGCGTGCGCGGGGCGGCCTGGTCGGCGGACGTTGCCCCGGTGCGCGGAAAGTCGCGCCCCCAGCGGCCCAGGTTGATTCCGGAAAGCACCAGTTCCTTGCCTCCAGCGGCGGCAAAGCCCTCGACTTGCCGCAAAACGCTGGCTCCGGGCAGGCTCTTCGAGGAGCCGCGCGTCTGGGGAATCACGCAGAAGGTGCAGCGGTTGCCGCAGCCCTCCTGAATCTTCAGGTTGGGCCGGGTTTGCGCGCCGGGAACCAGTTGCGCCTCTTCAAGAAAAGAGTGGGCGAAGCGGTCGTCGGCCCAGATGGGGGCTGCACCCGGAGACACGTTGCCGGCCAGGAGCGATTGCACAGAAACCAGCGTGGGATCCGCAACGGAGCCGGCGGCAACGGAGGGCAGAGCCAGACGCAAGGCAATTTCGGGCGCCAGGGCCTTGTGGCTGTTGCCCACCACGGCGGCCACGCCGGGCAAGGCGGCCAACTCATCCGGCGCGCGCTGGGCATAGCAGCCGGCAACGATAATCCGTGCTTCGGGATTGAGCCGGTGGGCGCGGCGGATAAAGGCGCGGGCGGCGCGGTCAGCCTCGGCCGTTACGCTGCAAGTATTGACAACCACCACGTCGGCCGCTGCTGGTTCGAGTTCGCAAAGCCCTGCTGCGCGCAAGTGGCTGCCCACCGCCTCGCCATCGGCGCGGGCGGCACGGCAGCCAAAATGTTCGATGTGAAATCCCGGCACAAGTTCAGTGTATTGCGGTTCAGCTTCGCATGAGCGAGAAGCTTGATTGAAGAGTTTTTTATGAGCAAAATCAGCGAGTTAGCTTCCGCTTCGCGGAAATGGCGAGTCAGCGAGTTGGCGGCAGTTCATTCCAGCGGTAACTCGTGGTGGCGAGTCGGGCTGCTTGGGAAGAACCACGGGGGGAGCTACGGGAGCTTGAAGGCTTTCACCACGATGGAGTTGGGATTGCGGCCGGCGGGGAGCAGGGTAAAGAGGGAACGCGTGGCAGTGCGGGCCACGGCCACATCGCCGGAGCGGGAATCGACGACGAAGAGCAGCAGTCCCGAGGAGGAAAACGCCAGGGCTTTTGGACCGTCGCCTACGTGGATGGAGGGGTAGAGGCGCTTGCCGTCGTCGATGGAATAGGCGGTGACGAACTGAGAGTTGAATCCGGCCACGTAGAGCATGGAATTGTCGTTCGAAACCAGGCCGCGGACAGGGTCGTCTCCGATCATGTAGGTGTTGCCGACCTCGTCGGTGCCGTTGTAGATCTCGGAGATCGAGTCGCTCTGGGAGTTGGAGACAAAGAGCTCGCCGCCGTCGGGCTTGAGGGCCAGATGCACCGGGCCCTGACCAACATCGAGCAGCGCTTCCAGGCTGTCGGGCTGCGCCGGGCCGGGTTGAGAGGGGCTGGAGGGAGCCGGGTGTGCGGAGGCGCTGACCGCGGCGTGGGCCAGGGCGATCACCATCACCTGGTGACCGGCCGAGCAAGCCACGAATGCCTTGGAGGAGTCGGGGAGGATGGTGGCGTCAGACGCGCCGGGGCAGTCCTCAAAGACAGCGCGCACCTTGCGGCTGGGCAAATCGACCAGGCTCACGCTGTTGCCGTGGCGATTGGCGACCACGAGGGTCTTGGCGTCCGGGGAGAGGCGCACGGCGGCCGGTTCCTCGCCGGAGCCGATGGCGGCGATCTCCTGGCGGGCTTTGAGGTCGAGAACCGAGATGGAGTTGGAGCCGGCGTTGGCCACGTAGGCCAGATCGCCCGCGGGTGCGATCTCGATGGAGACCGGCCGCTGATGGACCTGGATGGTGGCGGCGACGGAGTTGTTTTCAGCGTTGAGGACCGTGACCGATCCCTGCGCGGCACCCGTTCCGGAGTTGACCACATAGACTTCGTTGCGCGTGGGGCTGGCCGCAACCGCGACCGGGTTCTGGCCGACGGGAAGTTCGCGGTCCAGGCGGACGTTGACCACGTCGTAGACGCTGACGGTACCGCTGCCGCCGTTGGTGACGTAGGCGTATTCGCGATAGTTGGCCGGGTACTGCGGAAAGTCGTGGGAGCGGCAACTCGTGAGGGCGAGGGCCAGCACGGCGAGAGGAACGAGACAGACTTGAGCGGACTTGAGGTTCATGGGACTCGTGCGGCGGCTCAATGGCGGCCTCTCCCTTGGACTTTGGCGGTGTGCCAGGTGGCAGATTGGAGACCTGGGGCACCCGGCATTTGTGGCTCACTGAGCGTCAGCAAGCGAGTCATTCGACGGCAGTCACGATGACAATTGCATGCGCGCCGCTCAGGATGGGCCCATGGGCCGAGACGGTCTTGAGTTTACGCTTTGGCGGTCTCGACCTGAATGCCGCGGGGCAGGTTGCGGCCCACCACCGGGGCAATTTGCTGGAGCTCGTCCATCATGGTGGCGAACTGTTCCGGATAAATGGACTGAGGGCCGTCGGAGAGAGCCTTTTCGGGGTGGTCGTGGACCTCGACGATGATGCCGTCGGCGCCCGAGGCAATCCCGGCGCGGGCCATGGGCAAAACGCTGTCGCGCCTGCCGGTGGAGTGGCTGGGATCGACCAGAATCGGCAGGTGGCTGAGCCGCTGGACGGCGGGAATGATGCTGAGGTCGAGGGTGTTGCGCGCATGATCGGCAAAGGTGCGCACGCCGCGCTCGCACAGAATCACTTCGTAGTTGCCCTCGCTCATGACGTACTCTGCTGCCATCAGGAACTCTTCCAGGGTGGCCGAGAGGCCGCGCTTGAGCAGCACCGGCTTGCGCAGCTTGCCGGCCCTCTTCAGCAGGGAGAAATTCTGCATGTTGCGGGCGCCGATCTGCACCACGTCGGCCCACTCGGCGACCAGGCCGAGGGTTTCGTTGTCGATGGCTTCGGTGATAATGCGCAGGCCGAAGCGCGAACGAATATCGGCCATGATGCGCAGGGCTTCAATGCCGAGACCCTGAAATGCGTAGGGAGATGTGCGGGGCTTGTACGCACCGCCGCGGAAGAACTGCGCGCCCGAGGCGGCAACTTTCTCGGCAATGGCGAAGGCCTGCTCGCGGCTCTCGATGGAGCAAGGGCCGGCGATCATGGCGATGTCGCGTCCGCCGATGGTGGCGTCGGTTCCGGGGAACCGGATGATGGTGTCTTCTTCCTTAACGTCGCGGCTGGCGAGCTTATACGGCTTGGTGACGCGGATGACTTCAGCCACACCGGAGAGGGCTTCAATATTGCCGCGTTCCACTTCGCCCTTGTTGCCGGTGATGCCGATTGCGGTGCGCTGGGCTCCGGGAAGTGGATGGGCACGGAAACCCAACTGCTCAATATAATCGCAAACCGCCTGGATTTCCTCCGGCGTGGCCTGCGTTTTCATCACTACCAACATGTTTGCCCCTCAAATCCCAAGTTTACCGGGTGGGGCGGCGAAGAGCAATTTCTTCCGGAGTGCGCCAGCCTGCGTGGACCGGTTCGCTTCCCGGGGTTGCGGTTCAGGTTTCACGCCAACAAGGCATATCCGGGGCGCGGCGCGAACAACCAGGGTGGAAAGGCTTATTCGCCTTCGTCTGTGCTTTCAGAGCCGGAACTGGCGGCAACAATAGCGGGTGCGATAACCATACCGACGAATGCCAGGGCAATCAAAAGATCGTGCATTGAAGTCGTTCTCCTTGTGGATCAGCTTGCATCCCGTCCACATATGAATCATCGGCTGGATTGGAAAAAACTAAAATAGCACGAAGACAACACCCCCTGAGCAACTGGTGTTACCCCTCTAACCCATTGGTGGGATTCCGCGGAAGCGCTGGTGTCTGGCAAGAGAAAGAGGCGCGGCATTTGCGACGTGCATACGCCGCAAATGATTAGTTTTCAAGAGATTGAAGCACCGGCGGTGCTCGGCCTGGAACCAGAATGGAGGTCGCGAGATGCACACCCCAAGTGGCATTTGCCTGATTGACCCGGCGCGATTGGGTTGATACGGAGCAGAGCAACTGCAGTTGCTTGGCTCCCCTCCTCAGCACAAGAAGGTTGAATGAAGAGTTTTGTCAACAAAATCAGCGGGTTGGCCTCCGCTTCGCGGAAATCGCGAGTTGGCGACAATTCACTCCAGCCGTAACGCGGCAGAAAAAAGGCGCGGGATGGTAGACGAGGGAGACCTGGCGAGGCTGGGTGAGGAGTGAGGCACCCACTCTCAGCGGCGAGGAAGGGGGCCACCTGCCAACTTCCTCGCCACGCGGCTTCGAGACACAAGGGCAATTCTGCTGTTGGTGAGCGTACGGCGTGGACCGGGAGGTCGCTGTACTGATTCCTGCGACGGACTCTGCACCAATATCTAGCGCGGAAGCTGGCTGGAGCGGGCATTGGCGCGTTTTTGCGCACGCCAGCGCAGGCCGAGCCAGGCCAGATAGCTCAGTTGAATGGCCCAGGTGACGGCGTAGGCGGCGACGGTGAACTGGTGGTCGAGAATGGCTCTTTGGTCCATCTTTCTCCTCGTGGTGCGGGCTTTCGCCGGTTACAACTCAGCCAGTGCGGCTTGGGCCTCTGCGACATCGTACTTCTGCTGCTGCCGCTCGACGCGGTAGCGGAGAACCAGGATCAGCAATCCCCAGGCCAGCCAGGCCAGCATGTTCCATCCCAGAGCATGCTTCATGATGGGGTCCATGCCGGAGCCCTCACCACCGCCGAAGACGGGAGCAGGATGCTGGGTGCGCCACCAGCGGTTGGACATGTAGACGATGGGCACGTCCAACGCGCCGAAGATGCCGAGAACAGCGGCCAGGGTCTGCATCTGCGGTCCGGCGGCAAAGCGGCGCAGGAGCAGATAGCTGACGTAGATGAGCCACAGGACCAGAGTGGTGGTGAGGCGCGCGTCCCAGGTCCACCAGATGCCCCAGGCGCGGCGGCCCCAAAGCGGCCCGGTGATGAGCACGACGGTGCAGAAGACCACGCCGACCTCAGCCCCGGCCAACGCCCAGGCGTCAGAGGCCTGCGCCCAATCCGGCCGGTTGCGCCGGTAGGCCAGGTAGCCGATGGAGCCGGATAGAGAGATAGCGAAGAAAAGGAACGCCACCGCAGCCGAAGGCACGTGGTAGAAGATGATGCGAAAGATCTCGCCCTGCATGGCGTCCAGGGGGGCGACATAGATGGCCTGATAGAGGCCCCAGGCCAGAAGAGCTAACGTGATGACGGCGTAAAAGCCGATGAGGAGTCTTTTCATGGGGTTCGATCTGCTCCCGGCGTTGCCGCCTGGAGTCTCCGTTCTGGTGCAGGAACGCCTTCAGTGTACTAGGGCGGCGACGGAAAAGGCTCGACCGGAGGGAGGAACGATCAGGATGGTCCTGTGCCGCCCACACTTGCGGCGGGTTCAGGCAGCCTGCTCTCGCGGTTTCACCTTGCTCCATGACTTGCTTTTGGAAGCAATCCAGAGGTCGTGGCCGCTCTGCAGATTGATCCAGAACTGGGCGGAGTTGCCGAAGTAGCGACTCAGGCGCAGCGCAGTATCGGCCGTGATGCCGCGCTTGCCGCGCACCAGATCGTTGATCCGCGGTGCCGAAGTGTGCAACTCCTTGGCCAACCGGTAAGCGGTCAAGCCGAGCGGTTCCATGAACTCGGTGAGGAGAATCTCGCCGGGGTGGATCGAAAAAGCAAAGGGGATTTTGTCCATGGGTTCTCCTAGTGGTAGTCCACGACTTCAACATCGCGAGCATCGCCGTTCAGCCACACAAAACACAGACGGTACTGGTCGTTGATGCGGATGCTGTGCTGGCCCCTGCGGTCTCCCGCCAACGCCTCAAGACGATTGCCGCCCGGAACCGCCAGATCGGAGAGGTTGGTGGCCCAATGCAGAATGGTGAGCTTTTTCAGGGTCGCAATCCGAATGTTGGCTGGAATGCGGCGGCTCTTGCCGGTCTCCCAGAGCAGTTGCGCATCGGCGTCTTTGAAGCCCTTGATCACCCAAAACAGTAACGCATCTCGTTATGAACGTCAATCGTTAAATCAGGCGTGGTCTCAACATGGAGGTGTACGACGAAAACCCCCGGCTGGTTGGCCGGGGGCTTCTTTCTTGTTGGACGTACTTCGGTCTTCCGACGCTGCCCCTCAGTTGCTGAAAAGCAGAATGCCGGCGGCTTTCTCGTCGGTGGCGGTTTCGTCGGCGCTGACCGGGCGGTAGAAGAGCTGGTTCTGGTCGAGGTAGACCTCGAGGAAGGCCGGACGAGCGGTGATCTTTCCGGCAATGAGGGCCTCGGACAAGGGGTCCTCGACGTAGCGCTGCAGGGCGCGGCGCAGAGGACGCGCTCCGTAGCTGCGATCGACGAGAGTCTTGTCGAGGATCCACTTCTTGGCGTCCTCGGTGACGGAGATGGTGATGGCCTTCTGGGCCAGGTTGGCGTTCAACTGCTGCACCATCAGTTCTACGATCTGCAGCAGGTCGGCGTCGTTGAGCGACTGGAAGAGAATGACCTCGTCAAGCCGGTTGAGGAACTCGGGGTTGAAGGTCTTCTTGACCTCCTGCTTGACCAGTTCTTCGACCTTGTCGCTGACAATGTCTTCGCGGTCGCTTTGGAAGCCGAGGCCCTGCTTCTTCATCAGGTGCCGGGCGCCGATGTTCGAGGTCATGATGAGGATGACGTTCTTGAAGTCGACGGTATTGCCCAGGCCGTCGGTCAACTGGCCGTCCTCAAAGACCTGCAACAGAATGTTGAAGACATCCGGGTGTGCCTTCTCGATTTCGTCGAGCAGGACCACCGAATAAGGCGAACGCTTGACGCGCTCGGTGAGCTGGCCGCCCTCCTCGTAGCCCACGTATCCCGGGGGCGAACCGATGAGCTTGGAGACCGAGTGCTTCTCCATGAACTCCGACATGTCGAAGCGGATGAGGGCCTTGTCGGAGCCGAAGAGGAAGTTGGCCAGGGTGCGGGCCATTTCCGTTTTGCCGACGCCGGTGGGGCCGAGGAACAGGAAGCTCCCGATGGGCCGGTGCGGTGACTTGAGGCCGGCACGGGAACGACGGATGGCGCGCGCCAGGGCGCTGATCGCCTTTTCCTGCGAGATGACGCGCTTGTGCAGCTCTTCCTCCACGCGAAGGAGCTTCTGCGTCTCTTCTTCCTTGATGCTGGTGACGGGAACGCCGGTCCAGCGGCTGACCACATCCTCGATGTCCTCGCGGCCCACAATGCCGGAAGCCGAGTCGTCGAGGTGATACTTGTCGCGCATGCCACGCAGGTTTTCGCGTTCCTTGCGCTCCTCGTCGGAGTAGAAGCGAGCCTTCTCAAACTCGTGGTTGGCGATGGCCGAGTCCATGCGATGGACGATGAACTTGATGCGCTTCTGGACCTCGGTGATCTCCTCAGGCAGCGAGGTCTGGCGCAGCTTGACGCGTGCGCCGGCTTCGTCGATCAGATCGATGGCCTTGTCGGGCAGGAAGCGGTCGGGGATGTAGCGATTGGAGTGAGAGACCGCGAATTCGACCGCGTCGTCCGTATAGCTGACGGCGTGGAATTTCTCGTAGCGGTCCTTGATGCCCATGATGATCTTGATGGCGTCGGCCTCGTTGGGCGGCGGCACCTTGACGGCCTGGAAGCGGCGTTCCAGGGAGCGGTCCTTCTCGATCGATTTGCGGTACTCGGCCGGGGTGGTGGCGCCGATGCACTGGATTTCGCCGCGGCTGAGGGCCGGCTTGAGGATGTTGGCGGCGTCGAGCGAGCCCTCCGCGGAGCCAGCACCCACCAGGGTGTGCAACTCGTCGATGAAGACGATGGAGTTCTGATTCTCCATCAGCTCCTTCATGATGGTCTTGAGGCGCTCTTCGAACTGGCCGCGGTACTTGGTTCCGGCCACGATGAGCGAGAGATCGAGGCCAAGGACGCGCTTGTCGGCCAGGAACGAGGGGACTTCCCCGTCGGCGATGCGCTGGGCAAGGCCCTCGACGATGGCGGTCTTGCCGACACCGGGCTCGCCAATGAGCACAGGGTTGTTTTTGGTGCGGCGGCAAAGAATCTGGATAACGCGCTCGAGTTCGCCGTCGCGGCCGACGAGCGGGTCAAGCTGCCCGTCCATGGCGGCCTGGGTGAGGTCGCGGCTGAACTCGGCCAGCAGGCTGGACTCGCGCGGCCGCGCCTGCTGCGGGGCCTTTTCTTGGGTGACGCGGCCCAGTTCTTCGCGAATCTGCGCCAGCTTCAGGCCGCGCTCCTGCAGAATCTCCGAGGCGAAACATTTTTCTTCACGCAGAAGCCCGAGGAGGAGATGTTCGGTGCCGATATGTTTGTGGCCCAGGCGCTCGGCTTCTTCCGCCGCGTAGGCCAAAACCCGCTTGCACTCATTGGAAAGCGGCAGGTCGACGGAGGTCGACACCTTTTCCCGGATGGTGGTGTGGGCTTCAATTTGTTTACGAATCGACTCAACCGAGGCGTGCGAGCGCAGGAAGCGGTTGGTCAACGCCTTGTCCTCGCGCAACAGGCCAAGCAGCAAGTGCTCGGTCTCGATATAGGGCGAGCCGAACTGACTGGCCTCATACCGCGCGAAGAAGATTACGCGTCGTGCCTTCTCCGTATAGCGTTCGAACATAATAGACTCCCCCCATGGTTCGGGTGTACCGCAGACTGACCGGCGAGAGTGGCTGTCCGGTTTTCCGGCCTCAACCCAACCCGCGCGCGTCCTACTCTTGAGCGGTTCTTCAATGTACTTGCCGTTACCGATACCGTGCAAGGCGATTTCTTCTTGAAATCAAGAAAAATCGACGAGACGGTCGCGGTTTCGACCTAGAAAACCGCTATGGAACCCGCCGCCGGAAGACAAGGGAAATTCGTTCAGTTCCGGACAGCTCTTTAAGATGGTGGCGGGCGATGGTTCTGCCCTAGTGTCCGTCGGCAAACAAGCTACCGGGGGGACTTCCATCTACCTTCGCCAGCCGGGAAAGGCGCCACCCTGGCCCAGGCTGCTTACACAATAAGACTCAAATCCAGCCGGAACGGTGCTTTTTCCGTCAAGGCTTTCCGGCCGGAAGGCCTGTTTGCGAGGGGCCGGCGGGCCAACGGTTGGCCACCAGCTTTCCCGCTTCCAGGCGCAGGGCCCGTGTACATTGTGCGGCCAAATCCATGTTGTGCGTCACCAGAATGGAGGTGAGGCCATGGTCCGCGTGCAGACGGGCAATCAAGTCGAAGACCAGGCCGGCGGTGGCTTCGTCCAGATCGCCGGTGGGTTCGTCGGCCAAAAGCAGCCGGGGATTGTTGACCAGCGAACGGGCCAGCGCCACGCGCTGCTGTTCGCCACCTGAGAGTTCGCCGGGGCGATGTTCGCCGCGATCCTCCAGGCCGACCTCGCGGAGCCAGTTTGCTGCCACTGCCGATGCATCGCGGCGGCTGACACCGCGGGCCATCAACGGCATGGCGACGTTTTCCAGTGCCGTAAACTCCGGCAACAGATAGTGAAACTGCCAAACGTAGCCGATCTCGCGGTTGCGGAAGGCCGCGGCCTGACGCTGGGTGAGGGCGGCGACGTTGGTTGACGCGCAGTATACCGTTCCTGCTGAAGGAGTATCAAGCGCGCCGAGAATATGCAGGAGCGTGCTTTTCCCCGCGCCGGACTGGCCCACGATGGCCACCATCTCACCGGCCTTGACCTCCAGGTCGAGATTGCGAAAGAGCGTCAGCTTGCCGCGGGCGGTCTGGTAGGTCTTTTCGAGGCCCTGGACCTGGATGATGGGGGAAACGGGCGGGTGTTCCATGCCCTGAGAGTGGTTTTCAGGCCGCAACTGGGAGTCTCGCGCTGTGCGCGGGGCCTGGGGGGCAGCCGCTGGGGAGGTTTGCATCATCCGGTTGCACTCAATTTTACATGGTGGGGGAGGCGGCGGCGGCAAGAGGGATGCCGGGACGGGGCGGATGGCGGAGACTTCAGAGGCTGAAGGAAAAGTTCAACTTCCGGTTAGAGCCGGTGAGAGACACCCTTCTGCAGCTAAAGCCGCGCTGATGATGCGCGCTTTATGCGGGGGCTGCTTCCGCCGGCCTACAGATGCAGCAGGCGGGCCCCCGCTGTGCGGGGTTGGCGAGTTCGCAAGTTGGCGCAGTCCCCGTCGACGCAGGTTTCATGCGCCTGTGGGCGGGCTGCGCCGGTGGAAGACCAGAGCCAAGCTGGGTTAGCTGACGGCTGCGAGTTCCTTCTTCGCATTGGCGCAATCGGCTTCCATCTGGCAGCAGACGTCGATCTCCTGGTTGCCGGATTCCGGCCCGCCGATGCGAATGCGCTGTTCGACTTTGCGGTAGTTGGCGATTTTGTGCGTCAACAGTGCATGTGCGCGCTGCAGAGCAGTGATCTGCTCGGCAATCTCGGATTGGTGGTCTTCGAGAATCTTGCGCCGTTCGAGGGTGGTGGAGTCGCCCAGTTCGCGCAGTTCGGCGTAGCGCTGCATCTCGCGGATGGGCATGTTGGTGGCCCTCATGCAATGCAGAAAGCCGATCCAGCAAGCGTCGGCTTCAGAGTAGCGGCGATGGCCATTGCGCGCCCGCCCTACCGGTTGAATCAGACCCACGCGCTCGTAATAGCGCAGGGTGTGCGCAGTCATGCCGCACCGCGCAGCCATGCTCCGAATGGTGTAGCCAGTTTCTCTCACAATTCCAACGTACATCTTTGAGCGCGCTCAAAGTCAAGGCGCTGTGCGGAGGGCGAGTGGGCTGTGCGGGGTGCGTGCAAAGGTCGCGCGGGGAGACGGCGGAGCTTATGTTACACGATCGATTAACTTTCCAATTCTTCCTGGCGGCGCCGGATCGCTCCGAACGTGGTGCATAAAAAAAGGCGGCCCGGTGGGGCCGCCTCAGTGAAGTTGGAAACAATTCGCCTCTAGAAATCGAGACGCAGAGACATCTGGATCTGGCGTGGGCTGCCGATGGTGTGCAGCGTGATGCCCAGGCCGGCCGGGCAATTGTAGAACGAGGTATTGCTCTGATTGCCCGATGCATCACAGCCGGTCGGCAGCGCATTCTGCCCCCCGGTCGGCAGGTTGTTGTAGTTCTCGTTCTGGGTGACGTTGTCTCCCGTTACGTCGAAGCTGGTGGTATTGGTGACGTTGAAGACATCCAGGGTGTAGCGCAGTTTGGTCTTCTCGCCGAAGGGCGTGATCTTGACCAGCGAAATATCCGCGCGCTTCTGCGAAGCCTGGCGGAAGATGTTGCGCTGTCCGTGGGAGATGAAGCTGGTCTCATAGGGATCGTTGGCGGGAATGGCGCCGTCCAGGTCGTTGGGTTTCAGCAGGGGCACGGTGAAGCACTGCGCCTTGAGTGCTGCATCGGCGCTGCCGAATGCTCCGGAACGGCCGGTAACGGCGTTCTTGGGCGTGCAGCCGGCGGCCAGCGGAACGATGGGGTTGTTGATGCCGTCGAAGGTGCTGTAGAAAACGCTGCCCACGGCTCCGGAGTAGTCGATGATGCTGTACGGCTGTCCGCTCTGGAGCACGGTGATGCCGTTCAAGCTCCAGCCGTTCTCGAAGGCGCCCGCAATCCAGTGGCTGGGATGGAATTCGGGAAGCTGGTAGGTGTAGGTGAAGTCCAGCACATGCTTGCGGTCGAAGTCCGCCAGGCCGTAGCCCGAGCGCAGGTTGGTGGGGTTGTCGCCGTTGTAGAAGAGGCCCAGGGCGCTCTGCTCATCGGTGGCATGAGAGAAGGTGTAGGAAGCGCCGGCCTGCAGCCCGTGGCCCATCCGCTTGTCAAAGTGGATCTGAGCCGCGTTGTACATGGAGATGCCGGCGGCCTTGTAGTCGATGGACTCCGACGAGTAGCCGATGTAGGGAACGCGCAGATCGACGTTGCCGCCCTCGGAGTTGATCATATAGCTGCTGTTCAACGCGCCGCCGTTGTTGGTCGGCAACGCGACCGGGTCGTAATTGTCATCCACGATCGAGTAGCCGTAGGAGTAGAGCTGGCCTCGAATGGGGTTGCCGGGGCTGGCGATTTCAGACTGGTTGAAGGGAGTCGGAATGACCTGGTGGCGTCCCAGGTTGCCTACATAGCCAACCTCGACGGCGATATCGTTGCGCGGCTGCCACTGCACGTCGAGCGTGTAGTTGATCGAGTAGGGCAGCTTGTTCTTGCGGTCGTAGGCGCCCATGGCAAAGGGCGCCGCTCCGCTGACGATGGCATTGGCGTTGGGCAGATACTGCGTGATGTCGGAGGCCTTGCCGGTGGGCGGCGCTCCCAGCGTTGCGCCCCAGGGTTGAGAGAGATTGGCCTCGGCTGGATTGCAAGTGGGAATGTAGCCCTGGTAATAGCTGGCGCTGCCCTGATCGCAAATTTGCGAGTTGACGAAAGGCTGCGACTGGCTGACGCCGAACGGTCCGCCATGCACTTCGCCGGCCGCATAGCCGGGAGACAGGTAGGTGAACAGCTCGCCGCGATCGTAGTAGAGACCGGTGCCGCCGCGTACAACCACCTTGCTGGCAAAGCGGCTTGGCGACCAGGCAAAGCCGAGACGCGGTCCAATGCCCCACTGCCTTCCGGTTAGCGTGGTGTCGTGCGAGTCCTTGGCGACAACATAGCCGTTGTTGTTGAAGGATCCGATGGGGTTGCTGGGGTCGTTGGCCGTTCCGGCATCGAACAGGGCCGGATCGAAGTTGTAGATGTGGCCATACTTCTCGCTGAATGCGCCGTTCAGGTCGTAGCGGATACCGGCCGTGATGCTCAGGTTGGGACGAATCTGGTACTTGTCCTGCAGATAAAGGCCGGTCTGGTTCGAGCGATAGTAGCGGTCGCCATTGCCTTGCAGGAAGGTGGTGGTGTTGAAGTCGTCGTTGCTGGTCACCAGGCCCTGCACAAACTGGCCAAAATCAGCGGAGGAAGTGGTGCCCGCAACTCCGGGACGGCGGTCGCGCGGATTCAACTGCGTGTGCGCCCAGCTTCCACCCACTGCCAACGTGTGGTTGCCCACGGTCCAGATGCCATTGGCTGAGGGCATCAGGCGATTCTGAAAGACGCCGGTCAAGGAGCCCTGGTTCGATCCCGGGCCGATGTTGAGGGTCTGCATCGAGGTGGGCGTATTGGCGCCCAGAATATCCACGATGGTCACGCCGGAGTAGTAGCTCGATCCCAGGTTGTTGACGCCTACGCTGTCCGCCGAGAAAGGCTGCACGTTGGTCGAGTAGATCTTTTCGCGAATCACTCCCAGCGTTTCGGTCACGCTCAGATTCGGCCGCAGCACGTTCGTGTTGTTGATGGAGAAGACCTGGCTGCCTGCATCCAGATGCTGATCCCATCCGGGAATGTTCGAGTACGCGAAAGGAGCCACGGTCGGATCGTGCTGGTAGTAGTACTTCAGGGCCAGGGTGTCTTTGGGGCTTGCGTTCCAGTCCAGATCGCCCACCAGCTGATCGCCGGTAAAGTAAGCCGTACCGGGCAGCGAGACGTTATACGGATGAGCTTCGGTGGCGACGCCGGTCGGATTGGGAATCAGCCACTTGCCCGGCTCGCCCTTGAGGGACGGCTGATTGAAGAGGTTGTAGGCCACGGTGCTGCCCGGGTTCACCGCATTGTTGTTCAACTGGCTCCCGGCGAGAGGCGCGCCAAGCTTGCAATCCGCAGCCGGATCGGGACACCAGCCGGAATTGGCAACCGCGGCCAGTCCGTCGGTGCTGCGGTCGTCGCTCAGTCCCACGGGAACCGAGAACCGCGAATAGCCCAGTTCCTGATCGGAGACATGCAGATGCTGGTAGCCGATGAAAGCGAAAATCTTATCCTTGATGAGCGGGCCGCCCGCAGTTCCGCCCGCCGTGTAGCGGTGCAGTTGCGGCACCTTCTGGCTGGCGGGAATGTCGGGGTCGTTGTTGAAGAAGAACGGCGCGGCGTTCAGCCAGCCGGTGCCGCGATGGATGTAGCCGTTGCCGTGGAAGGTGTTGCTGCCCGCCTTGGTGCTGACGTCCAGGTGCGCGCCGGCCGTGGAGCCCTGCTGCGCGTCGTACATGGAGGCATTCACGCGAACTTCTTCAATGGTTTCGGGAGCCGGGCTGGGAATGGCGTTGCCGATGGAAAGGTAAATCGATGCGCTGCTCTGGATGACGCCGCCGGCGGAACTATTGCCGCTGCCCGTGTTGTTGATGACGCGGAAAGAGGCCACCTGGCTGGTGCTCTTGCCGTTGAACAGGTTGGATGCATCCACGCCATTCAGCAGGAAGGTGTTCGAGGTGTCGCGCTGGCCGTTGGCCCAGATCGGCGCGTTGCCCAGTCCGGAGTTGACGCCCGTGCCGCCGGACAGTTCGGCGCTGACGCCGGTGGACTGGATGGCCAGGCCGGTAAAGCTGCCCGTCGCCAGCGGCGCCATGTCAATCTGCGCCGTATCCATAACGTAGCCATTGGTGGTGTCCACGGCGTTCAGCAGCGGGGAAGCTTCCACCTCGACGGTCTCGCTGGTCTTGCCAACCTGGAGCGCGGCATTGACCGTGGCCGTGCGGTCTGCCTGCACCGCGATATGCTGCGTCTTCTGCACATCGAAGTTCTCGGCTGTGTAGGTGAGCGTATAGGTTCCGATGGGCAGGTTCACGAAGCTGTAAGCCCCTCCACCGTTGGTTTTCACCGTGCGCGTGAGCGAAGTCTGTTCGCCCACCACCGTCACCGTGACGTTGGGAATCACGCCTCCCGAAGAATCCGTGACCTCGCCGGTGATGCCGCCAAGCGTCTGCTGTGCCAACACATACGAACAGCACAGCGCAGCGGCCGCCACAATTGCGAGCAGCCGGGGAAGCAGGATAACGACTTTACGAATGGATAATCTCAAGATGCAGGCCTCGAAAATAGGGATTTCCCAACAGTTATTTTGAAGAGTTCTAATGGACTCTGGGCTGAATCGGAACTCTGGAATTCTGGATCGTGCAAAAAAAAGAATAAGGACAGCGCCGCCTACGAGGGATGGTCGTCTGTCGCACAGGTTCAGGTTGAATTACGCGGTACAAATAGGATAACGTCTGCGCGACGGATTTCAACCGGAAATTTACGGTTTTCGGTTGCCAGGTGTATGCCAGGTGTGATTGGTGCGGTGGACGCAACAAGCAGCATGGACGCCCCTTGCAGCAGGCTGCGTGGCACGATTTATGGAGCCGGAGTTTCGACCTACTTTTCCACATTGTGAATCACAGAAGCATGTTCATCGCTGCGGCGGACACCGCTGTGCGCTGGCGCAACAAATTGTGTGTGCCATACTGTGCGTACTCCGCTCCAGGCGAGATGGAAGGCAGGTTCCGATGTCCGGCAAGCCCGATCCAGAGTTTCTGCGGCGCGCCATTGCGCTGGCCACCCGGAATGTTTTGAGCGGCGCGGGCGGGCCGTTCGGCGCGGTGATTGTGCGCGATGGAAGCGTGGTGGGCGAGGGCGTGAACACTGTTACTGCCACGCTCGACCCGACGGCACACGCTGAGGTCAACGCCATCCGCGCGGCCGCCAAGGCTCTGGGCACATTTACACTGACCGGCTGCGTGCTCTACACCAGTTGCGAGCCCTGCCCGATGTGCTATTCCGCGGCCCACTGGGCGCGCATCGAGACGGTTTATTACGGCGCCAGCGCCAGCGATGCGGCCCGGGCCGGCTTCGACGATCTCTTCCTGTACGAGGAGCTGCGCAAGGACAAGACAGAGCGGAAGCTCAGGACGACGCAACTGCTTGGCGACGAGGCGTGGGCCAGCTTTGCGGCATGGATCGCCGCGGCCAATAAGGTCGATTACTAGCGAAAAGCAGCTTCTAGCTTGGGACTCAACTGGGTGAGGGCTGTGGTTTTCTCTTCCCTACTCCCTATTCCCTATCGCAGCCAAACCTTAGCGGCTGGAGGAGGGAATCCGGCGCTCCCAACGCTCCTCGTGACGATCGTCGCGGTAGATGGCTCCGGTGACGCGGCCCTGCGCGTCGCGCTCAAAGGTGAGGCGGGAGATGCTCGAGCCGTTGGGATAAAAGAAGATGGCCGGGCTCTCCGGGGCCAGCTCGTAAGTGTCGCCCACCGTGTTCCGCTCATAGAGCTGATCGCCCTGGCGGTAGAGAGTCGCCACCAAGTGGCCGCCCAGGTCGCGGTACTCGCCGGTCAGGCTCTCCAGCACGGACGGGGACAGCTTGATGGCGGGCGGATGGAGAGGAATGAAGAGACGCTCAGAGAAGGGCTGCGCAGGCGGCCGCGCTTCCTGGCGGTGCGCCAGCAGCCAGCGCGGCAGTTCCGGCTCGTTGTAGGCGCGGGTCCAGCAGTCGTGCTTCACGCCCTGATAAAGCCAGAGGCGCACGCGCCCGCCGGAAGCCTTGAACGCCTCGTACATCAGCTCGCTCTGTTTGGGGGCCACCACGTTGTCATCCGTGCCGTGGAAGAGCCAAACCGGGGTGGTGCGGCCCAGCGCATGGGCATATTCGGCCGGCAGGGTCGCGGATTCCTGCCAGCGTTCCGGGGCATAGCTCCAAAAAACGCCGCTGGCGGCGATGGCCACCGCAGCCCAGCGGAGGGGGTGATGTTTGGCCAGTTCCCAGGCGCCGTATCCGCCCAGCGAGAGCCCGCTCAGGTAGGTGCGCTGCGTGTCGAGGTGGAATTCGGCCGTCTCCCGATCCAGGGACTCCATGGCCATGGTGAGCATTTCCGGGTCAGTCCAGTAGTTGGCTAGAGGGCACTGCGGCATGATGATGACGAAGGGCCAGCGCTCGGGGTGGTCGCGCACCTGCTGGGGCAAGCCGATCTGGGTCTGCCACATGCCCTCCGAGCCGCGCTCCCCGCGCCCATGCAGAAAGAGGATCACCGGCCATTGCTTGCGGTCGTCGCGGCGGAACTCCTCAGGCAGGTAGACCTGGTAGCGGTAGAGGGCGCCATGCAGAACGAGGGTGCGATTCAGAAAGCCCGTCTCTTGCGGGAGCTCCTGGCGGTGGGACCTGCCGCCGCCCAGGAGAGCCTGCGCATGCCCAGGCGCAGGGGCGCAGGCTAGCAACAGGCCGAAAGAGATGAATCCCAGAAAACGGAGCATTGAAATCCCTTCCCACTATATACGGCTAAAAGGCGACGGCTGGAGAGGCCCAACCGGCTTTCTCCCCTTGTGGCAGCCGAATGAATTCGGTTTTCCTTTCGACTTTCTTGATGATTCTCTTACGCCCGGCCGTGAAACAATCGAGGCGACCGGCACAATGCGCCTATGAACACACTCGAACCCACCATCGAACCAGGCCAGATGCTGGACCACTACCGCATCGACCGCACCATTGCCCGCAGCGGCATGTCGGTACTCTTTAAAGCTACCGATATGAACGACGGCCGGCAGGTGGCAATCAAGGTTCCGCACCCGGAGATGGAAGCGGACCCGGTACTCTTCGAGCGGTTCAAGCGCGAACAGGAGATCGGCCAGACGCTGGATCATCCTGGCGTGGTGAAGACCTACGACGGCGAAGAACGCAGCCGCACCTACATGGTGATCGAGTGGGTGGAAGGGCGGCTGTTGCGGGCGATCCTGAACCAGGAGCGCAAGCTCCCCATCGAGCGGGCCGTGCAGCTTACGGTGAACATCTGCGACGCCCTGGACTACATGCACAAGCACGGCGTGGTGCATCGCGACCTGAAGCCGGAAAACATCATGGTGGACGCCGAGGACCGCATCAAGCTGATCGACTTCGGCATTGCCATGAAAGAGGATGCCCGCCGGCTGACGTTCACTAACCTGTCGGCTACGCTGGGCACGCCAGACTATATTTCTCCCGAGCAGGTGAAGGGACAGCGCGGCGACCAGCGCAGCGACATCTACACTCTGGGCGTGATGTTGTATGAGATGCTCACCGGCGAGACGCCTTTCAACGGGCCGAATCCGCTGGCGGTGATGAACGAGCGGGTGCTGAAGGACCCGACCCCGGCGAGGAAGCTGAACCCCGCGATTTCTCCGGAGCTGCAGGAGATTCTTTACCGTGCCCTGGAGCGCGATCCGCGCCACCGTTATGCAACCGCCAGCGAGATGGAGTGGGACCTGGAGCACCAGGAGCAGGTGGGCGTGGAAGAGGGCGAACGGCGCTCGGTGTTGCGCGGGCGCGGGCTGCCCGGCAGGCGCAAGATGATGCTCTACGCGGGCCTGGCGCTGGTGCCGGTGCTGCTGTTTGCGCTGATGCTGCTACTGGCGCGGCGATAAGAGAGCGGTGCGATCCGGTCCTGGCACTACGGGTGCAGGTCGACTTTCGCGGAATTTTCAGGGGCCTTTACAGGCTGCGGAAAAAGAGCGGCTTTTGGATAGAGGCCGCGAATCCACCCTTTTCAAGACCACAGAAGCCGCCGCGGCTATTGGAGCGCGGACGCATTCAGGCGGGCGATGCGGCCGTTGGGGCCGACGACAAAGGGTAGCGAGAGAGCATTCCAGTTGCCGTCGTCGATGGGCTGCCAGGTCTTGCCGTCGTCGCGGCTGATATCCGAACCATTGGTGCCAGCGGTGATCCAGGCTTTGAGGGACTCGCTCCATTGCACGGAGGAGCGGTAACCGTGCGGCGGCTTGGCGGAGGCGGTCCAGTGTCGGCCTCCATCGGCACTCGAGGCCGCGGTGCCCGAGGATTCGTTGGGCTTGGTGTAGTCGCCGCCGACGGCGATGCCACGCCAAGGCGCAACCGGGTTACTGAAAGCCAATGAGAATATTCCCGACGATTCAGTGCCGCCTGCCATTGGCACCGGAACGCTCAGGCATGGATCGGAATGCTTGAACTGTTGCAAGGGCGAAATCAGAACTCGGGCGCCGCTCTTGCCGCCCACGCCAAGAATGAAGCTATCGAATGCCGACACGGAAACAGAAGAGTTGCTAGCAGCAAAAACGGCATCGCCATCGCGGGCTTCGCAAGTCTCGACTGAAGTCTCCCAGTTCAATCCGGAGCTCAGTGTTGCCCCATCCCGCGTGTCAAAATGGCCATGAACTGGATCTCCCACCAGCAATGTGTAACCGGGGATCTTCGTACATCCGTAAGTTTGGTGCGGTTGGATGATCGCATCCCAGAACCCTTCCTTTTCGGAGTTCTTTGCGAGCAGCCTCCACGTCTTGCACTCGTCTGTCGTCTTGTACAACCGGCTCTTATCCCCCGGCCCGGAAGCCATGACGATGGCCGTCTGTGCGTCCCAGGCCTGCACGCCGCGAAAGTCCAGCGTGGCTCCGTCCGTGGCCGCGTCGGGAATCACGCACTTCTGCCAGTGAGTGCCCGCGTCGGTGGTTCTGAGCACAGTCCCTCCGGTGCCGCTGGCCCAGGCAACCGTGCCATCGACGGAATAGATGCCGCGCAGGCCGGCGGTGGTGCCGGAGTCCTGCATCTGCCAGGGAGATTGTTCCTGGGCCAAAGATAAGTGGGCCGCGAAAACTGCAGTGGCAATGAACAAGGCGTGCCGGATCACTTGCATGGGAGAAAGTATAGCCGCGGGGACAGCTAAAGACAGGGATCAGGGAACAGGGAACAGCGATCAGGGTTCAGCCGACAGGCATTGGGCCGGCCCCGGATGACTCAGTCCCCCCGAGGTCTGTCCTGCTGACGCGCAGGGGAGGGGGCTGCCGTCGCTCTTGCTCTTCTCCGTATCAATTCCTGCCGGGCAGCCGTGGACTCGGACGGCGATGGAACGGCGCACACCACAGATTCGTAGTACTCTCGGAACGGATTTGAGGAGGCAGCCATGTATTGCAGCGGATGTGGTCAGGTTCTGGCGCCGGGACAGGCAGCTTGCCCGCAATGCGGCCGGCTGGCCGTCGCGCCGGCTCCGGCGGTGCCGGGAATTCAGTTTCAACTGGAGAGCTACGCGGGCAAGGTGAAGGCTCTGAGCGTGGTGTGGTTCATCTACGCTGGCTTTTCGATGTTGACGGGCATCATCGGACTGGCCTTTGCGAATGCGTTCATGGGTGGACGCTTTGGCCCCTGGATGCACGGGCCTTGGTCGAACGGCTCCATGCCGCCCATGTGGTTCCTTCCGGCGGCGATGCATTTTGCGTGGATCTTTCTGCTGGTGCGCGCGGGCCTGGCGCTGGCGGCCGGATGGGGACTGTGGGAGCGTTCGCAGTGGGGGCGGATTGTGGCCATTGTCGCGGCCTTCCTCAGCCTGCTCAAGTTCCCCTTCGGCACGGCCCTGGGCATCTGGACGCTGGTGGTTCTGATGGGCTACCGGAATACGACGCTCTACGAGCAGTTGTAAGGCGCCTGATTGAGGAGCCCTTCTATTCCCTCGCATTCGGGGTAGTACTACAGTTGTGTTGCGCGGGAAAGCTGGAGGAGAATAAGGGCCCGGGCCTAAAGGCCCGTTCATTCCGTGGCTTTTTCAGGGGCCTGAAGGCCCCTGCTCCCTCCGCAAAAGTAGATCTGCATCTGTAGTATGAGAACTTCTACACTGTCGCGGAGAGCCGGCCGGTCCTGTGGGGCAGGGCCGGCTTTCTTTTCTGGACGGAGGAACCAACTCAAGAGCCAGATGCGCGGTTGAAGAAGTTCAGGAGAATAGGCATTGAAACGAGTTTTCCCTGCGTTACTGCTGCTTGCAACCGTTCTGTCAGCGAACGCTCAGGAGCCGAAGGCGGCCAACGCGGGCCAGGCGAATGCTCCCCGGCCCGCCGGCCCTGCATCCACCGATCCGCTCGATCTGCCTGCAGTGACCGGCAGCAACGGCGCCCAGATGTCGCTGAGGGATTGCCTTTCCCAGATGCATGCGTGTTCGATTCTTGCCCCCGCGCTGCATGCGCAGGTCGAAGCGCAGCCGTGGAGCCTTGGCGACACACTCACAAATGGAATTCCTGTGGTTGGGCCCAAGGCGACCGACCCCCTGGGTTGCGTAACAGACGATCGGTGGGGAATACCGCAGGTTATCTGCAACCAGGGACTGACCATCGGCACAACCGGACGATTCATGGGGGCTTCTCCTCTATTTGCTCAGGCCATCACCGCTTTTGGAAACGGTCTTACGCCGCACGCGCCTTCCGCGCTCAACCTTCAATATTCCGTCTTCGGAGGTTCGCGCGATTTTGGGCCGGGTGACGAGAGCGATATGTATGTATTGACGAGCAACATGTGGATTCATTCATCGGGCAACCAGAATCTTTTCAACGGGAATATCAATGGATATGCTCCGGGTGACTCGATACCCCTGAATGTTTCGGCTTGGAGTGTCGGGCAGGGTCTGGCGCAAAACGAAGGTCTGGAGTGGCGCTCACGGCTCAGCGAGTCGTGGAACGTTCCCCAGGGAACGCTCAGCGCCAAGACGTGCGGGGCTACATGCACTTTCTCGCTCAGCCAGACGCAGGGAGTCACGGGCAGTTGGGGCAATGATTTAGCACTCATCGATGTGACCAAGGGATATAACTCAGGGTATATTTCTGCGGTCAGCATGGGCATTTTTACTGGCTCGGGGACGAACTGGGATGCGACGTTCGGCGATACGACCGGCACAACGACGACCACCGCTGCGGTAAGCAATGCCAGCGGGGGGAACCCGAAACTTAATATGTTTCCGGAATCGAACGTGACGATCTCGGTGGCCAGCTCATCGGGATTCAGCACCGGACAGACTGCCTGCCTGTTCGACAGCATCGATCCGAGCTGGCAGTGCTCTCATATCACGGCCGTTTCAGACGGGACGCACATCACCGTGGATGTGATGAATTATCCGCTCTCGAATGGCTCGACAGTTGCGGCGGGCGGACTTACCGGATATGGCTTTGGCATGGATGCAGATTGGGTGATTCCAAACGCTACCAACGGGTTGTCAGTGAACGGCGATCAGCCGCCGACAGGAATCGTCCGCCAAGTGTATCCCATTGTCTCCAACGCCAGCGGAAACACGTTGACGATTTATACGCCTACGGGAGTGAATCAAAACATCAGTACGCGGGGGTACCACTCGGCGGCAGGATCGGGCGGTACGGCCAGCGTGACGGTGACCGGCGGGGCAATCACATCCTGCACAGCAACCGGGGGCAGCGGATACAACACGACCAACCCACCGTCCATCCTGGTTACAGGCATCACATCCACAAAGGCGCCGATGGTCTATCCCACGGTGACCAGCGCAGCGCTGTCAGGCTGCACCGTTTTGTATGCGGGCGCGGGCATCTCCGGATCTCCAATTGTCACGGTCAACCCGAACCCCTACCACATTTACCCGCAGGGACGGACGCTGAACGTCTACAACGGGGCCACCGGGGCGGTGGATGGATCGGCAATTGTCACGACGCCGGTTGTGGGGGCCTTCGCCACAGGCGATACGCTGGAGCAGCCGCATTACTTCAGGATAAAGATCAATGGGATGAATTTCGCTTTCAACAACTATCAAGCAGGCGGTCAGCACTCCAACATGTTTTTCAATACAGGCGGATCGTTTGCCACCAATGACTATGAGGCGAATTTTACCAACAACAACGATCCGACCCTCTACCAAAACTATCCTGCGGTTACGACGCCGATGCCCGGACGCGGGCAACTGGGCACCCCGTATGGCTTTGTGCTGAAAGGGGCGCACCGGAATGGCCTTACGATGTCGCTGCCACCGTTCTCAAATCAAGGTTCGCGTATCGGCGCGTTGACGGTTGGTTGCGGCACAGCGGCGCAATGCGCGGCCTGGAACACGACCTATCCCCTGCTGAACGCACAAGGCTGGAACAGCAGCCAGTCCAGGCAGTCGGAGGATATTCTTGGCTACAATCCGGTGACGCAAACCTGGACTCTGACTGCCGGCTCGAAGGGCTTCTCCGGGGCCAGTCCGTCCTGTGCCTTGAGCTTCGGCCCTTCCGGTCTATCTTTGACGGGACCCGGCTGTGCTTCGCACATTACGATGAGAGGCTCCGCGGAGTCTTCGGTGGACCGGCCCGCGCGGCTGCTTTCGGCGGTCGTCGAGTCAAGGACAGCGTCCGCTTCCAGCAAAGACGCAGGGTTGAATTCGGCGGCGGAGAGCGATTCCATCACCATCAATGGAGTTGCCTGCGCGCCCGGTTCGCCCTGCACCGTTCTGCCCGGCTCGAATGTTCCTGCGTGGCTGCAGTATCTGGGGACCGGGGGGGATGGGGCCAACACCGACGCCAGCGGGGCTCTGAGCGGAGAGAAGTTCTATACCGACTTCACGGTTCCTTACG
>Ga0255355_1000250_pt1 | contig 36148 bp, 28 predicted proteins | sample HBST75metaG_FD_189943 | JGI IMG/M metagenome (GOLD analysis project Ga0255355, IMG submission 189943) | Peat soil microbial communities from Stordalen Mire, Sweden - H.B.S.T75 | ecosystem: Environmental > Terrestrial > Soil > Wetlands > Peat | place: Sweden: Norrbotten County, Stordalen Mire...
GGTGGTACGGACCGGGCGCACTCCCTTCCCATGTTCATGATGCGCTGGTGAATGGAAATGATCTGCAACGATCGGGGTCAGTGAGATCGATTGGGATGAAAATCGCTCTTCGAACCCATAATCCTAAAGCGAAACCACAGTAGACATAGCCTTGTTAGGAGTCTTCAGGGTGGCTTTATTTCCACCCCAACGAGCCAAAATCGCTCGCCGGGGACCCCGGAGAGGAAAAAACCACTTGAGGTCATGGCTTCTGGGTACAGCTACTCTGGTTTTGCTATAGAACCTCTTTGCCATCTCGATGGAATTTTGCAAGAGGTTCACTATACTGAATCCAGCCGCACCGCTTTGCGCATTGCGCCTCTACTCCATGCCATCCTCCCCGCCCACAGACGTTTCTACTCCTCCCACCACCGCCAGCAATGGCAGCGCGCGGAAGATTCTCGGCTATGTTTACTTCACCGGGGTGGTCTATTTCTCCATCGGCCTGCCGTTGGCGATTCTGCCGGCGTATGTGCATTTCCGCATGGGCTACAGCGCGGCGCTGGCCGGTTTCGTCATCAGCGTCCAGTACATTGCCACTTTTCTGAGCCGCCCCTGGGCCGGACGCATCTCCGACAGCGCCGGGGCCAAGGTCTCCGTGCTCTGGGGCATGACCGGCTGCTCGGCCAGCGGCGCGCTTCTTCTGGTGGCGGGCCTGCTGCACAGCAGCCCGTGGCTGAGCCTCGCCAGCCTGATCGCGAGCCGGCTGGTTCTGGGCGTAGGCGAAAGTCTGGGCTCCACCGGCTCGACGTTGTGGGGCATTTCCAGCGAGGGACAGCAGCACACGGCCAAGGTCATCTCCTTCAACGGCGTCAGTTGCTATGGCGCGCTGGCCCTGGGCGCGCCGCTGGGCGTCGTGCTGGAGCAGCAGTGGGGCCTGGCCTCCATCGGCCTGGTGACAATGGTGGTGGGCGCGCTCAGCCTGGTGATAGCCAGCGCCAAACGGCCTGACATGGTGACGCCGGGCAGGCGTCTCCCCTTCCGCGATGTCATGGGCCGCATGACCCCGTACGGCACGGCCCTGGCCCTGGGCGGCGTAGGCTACAGCGTTCTGGCCACCTTCGTCACCCTCTTTTACATGAGCCGTCACTGGCATGGCGCGGCGCTTTGCCTCACCGCATTTGGCTTGGCTTTTGTTACGGCGCGGCTGCTCATACGAACCATCAACCACTATGGGGGATTCCCGGTCTGCATCGTCTCGCTGCTGGTCGAGTCGCTGGGAGTTCTGTTGCTGTGGCGCGCCAGTTTGCCCTGGATGGCCTTTACCGGGGCGACCTTCATTGGGCTGGGCTTTTCTCTCGTCTTTCCCGCGCTGGGCGTGGAAGCGCTCAAGCGCGTTTCGGAGAACAACCGCGGCTCTGCGCTGGGCGTTTTCAACGCCTTTGCCGACGTTTCCTTCTTTCTGGTCGGTCCTCTGGCCGGAGGCGTCATTGGAGCCTTCGGCTACTCCAGCGCTTTTCTCTTCGCGCTGCTCTGCGTGCTGGCTTCGCTGGGAATCGTGATCGTCCTCATGCGGCTGCAGCGCAGAGAAGCTCGAAGCTCCTGACGGGAAAGCCGGCTGCCGCCGCGCCCGTCACAGAGGCAGGCGGATGTCAATGCCAGGATGAAAAACCAAGGAGGACAGCCGTGCCCCGCGCGAAGACAATCTTCGATCAATTCCGGAAACCGGATGGATGGCTGGGACGATTCATTCTGTGGCGGATGAACCGGGGGCATTCCAACTTGACAGATTGGGGCTTGGCGCACATTTCCATCAAGGAGAGCGACACCATTCTCGATGTCGGCTGCGGCGGAGGCAGGACGGCGGGCAAGCTGGCTGCGCGCGCCTCGCTGGGAAAAGTCTACGGCATTGATTATTCCCCGGAGAGCGTCGCCGCATCCAGAAAAACGAACGCGCGATGGATTGCGATGGGGCGGGTCGAGATCCGGCAAGGCACGGTCTCGCAGTTGCCGTTTCCGGACGGCGCCTTCGATCTCGTTACGGCCGTGGAAACGCAGTATTTCTGGCCGGATCTCGCCGCTGATATGCGGGAAGTCTTCCGCGTTCTCAAGCCCGGCGGTTCTTTCATCCTGATCGCCGAGGTCTACAAAGGGGGACAGAAGATGGCGAAAAAGCTTTCAGAAAAGCATGTTGAAATGAAGATCTTGAGCGTGGAGGAGCACTGCGAACTCTTCGCGCGGACCGGCTACGCCGAGATTCAAGTGATTGAGGAGCGCGAAAAGGAATGGCTTTGCGGCATCGGGAAAAAGCCTCCAATTTCGAACTGAAAACACACTCCAGACAGAAAACAGGGGCTGGCTTGGATTCAATATGCCAAGCCAGCCCCTGTTTTCAGGCTGTAAATATCGGTTGGAACTCAGGCCTTCAGCTTGCGCTTGATGACGCCGGCCAGCGCAGCCAGCCCGCTGCCCAACAGCAGGAAGCTGCTCGGTTCGGGCACCGCAGGCGCAGCCCCCCCGGTGCCGAAGTCCGCTCCCCAATAGCCATCGATCACGTCGTTGATTGGGATAATGCCGGTGTCGTCCGCCGATGATCCGCCATTTCCAGAATAGTTGTCCCCCAGCAAAGTGATGTCTGCATTTGTCGTAAACCCGTTGGTGTCCCATGTGTAGGGATCTTGCAAGCCGCTGGCGCCGTCAATCACGTAGGTCTGGCCGGCAAGCAGCGTAATCGGTGTGATCGAGTTATATAGAAAATTGGACGAGGCAGCGGTTGAGCCACTGGTAATGGTCGAGGAAGCCAGTTGATTGCCGCTCGCATCGTACAAAGCCACCGGGTGGGACTCGCTCATGCTGGCAGATGAATCGTAGAAGTAGCCCAGGTAGTCCACCGTAATATTCTGGCTTCCCACTGTAAACACTTCGCCCATGGAATAACCAGAGCCATTGTTCAATTCGCCGCCGGTTGAAGTGAACTCCCAGGCAGGAGTAACGTCATCCGCCTGGGCAGCAACGGGCAGCAACAGCCCCGCGATAAGCAGCAATCCGTAAAGTCTTCTATTCATTCTCTAGCCTCTCCCGCAAGTTGCGGATTACAAGCCCCCGGGCCTGCTGGGGGGAAACGGCTGAACCGTGATGCGTCATCACGCCTTCAGCCGGCGTTTGAGCATCGCCGCCATACCCGCCAATCCGGTGCCCAGCAGCAATAAGCTCGAGGGCTCCGGCGTAGCTGTTTCACTCTCGCCCAGGATTCCGAAGGTCTGCGAGGGGACTGTCTGATCAGCGTTCTGCCAATATGCGGTCGAATTGCCGCCACTGGTATCCCACTCGACGGCGTAGGCGTTGCCATTTCCGTCATCCCCGGCCATGTTATCTATTTCAAGCCAGTATGTGCCGCTGGAGAGATCGAGGCTGTCAATAGAGAAGGATGCCTCGTAGGAGTTGTTCCCTTTCGGGGTTTCAATAAAACTCGTCGCCGTTCCCGCCGCCAGCACCGTCGCAGTTGTGCCGCTGCCAGTAACCCCTCCGGACGCTAGATCCGTGATCGCCCAGGTCACAGAATCCAACGGATCCAATGGATACGTATACTCGATGCCCAACGTGATGCCTGTGACGGTAGAGGCCGACGAAAGATTGAACGAATCCGTGATCTTACTGCCATAGGCGTAAACCACCGTCCCCTGGCCCTGGTACGAGGTTCCGGAGACGGTGTTGTCATACAGAACATCGTCGGCGAATGCGGGAACCCCCGCCATTGCGCCTGCCAGGCCAAGAACCAAAGCGGGAAGAATGATCGATCTCTTCATCAACATGCCTTTCACAACCACAACGCCATGCCCTGAGACGTTCCGCCTTGCAGACATGCCGAAACCCGTATCAATCTCCGTTGTGCTCCCGCGAAGACAGCCTCGAGCACACATGGAAATCCATTCATTGACTTGCACGCAGGGTTCCAATCGAGATGATTTAATTTGAATAACTTGAGCGGAATAGAGTTTCTAAATATGCAAACATTTGCGCACTTATCCCCAAAAAACTCCCACTCTGGGAAACAAGACCCCATCCCCGGATGGCAGCGCGGAAGCGCTGATTCGCTTCCAAAACTCCCCGAACGCAACAGCGGCCACCCCGAAGGATGGCCGCTGCTGTCCTGCTCGTGAAAGGCGCCTTGCTACTCGCTCTTCTCTTGTTCGCTCTTTTCGCTCTTCCAGTTGATCAGATCGCCAAGGGTTGTGGTTGAGCTGGAGACCGGCTGCTTGTGGCTCTCCTTCTTATAGCTTTCCACCTGCGCACGGCTGGCCTCCTGGCCCACGGCGCGCAGACTCAAGCCCACCTTCTTCTCTTCCACGTTGATCTTGATGATCTTGAACTCGTTCTCCAGGCCGGTTTCCAGCTTGGCAGGATCGTCGCCAGCTTCGGAGATGTGGCACAAGCCCTCAACTCCCTCGGCAATCTCGACGAAAGCGCCAAACTGCGCCGTCCGCAGAATCTTGCCGTGGACCACGTCGCCCACCCGGTGCGTCGCGAAGAAGCTCTCCCAGACATCAGGCTCCAACTGCTTGATGCCCAGGCTCAGGCGGCGGTTCTGCGGCTCAACGCCCAGAACGACAGCCTTCACCTTCTCGCCCTTCTTCACAATCTCGGAGGGATGCTTGACGCGCTTGGTCCAGCTCAGGTTCGAGACATGCACCAGTCCGTCGATGCCGTCCTCGATCTCGATGAAGGCGCCAAAATCGGTCAGGTTGCGCACCCGGCCCTCAACGATGGTTCCCGGAGGATACTTCTCCGAGAGGTTATCCCACGGATTGGGAAGCAACTGCTTCATGCCCAGCGAAATGCGGCGGTCAGCCGGATTCACGCTCAGCACTACCGTTTCCACATCGTCGCCCGGCTTGACCAGCTTCGACGGATGCTTCAGGCGCTTCGACCAGGTCATCTCCGAAAGGTGAACCAGGCCTTCAATGCCCTGCTCCAGCTCGACAAACGCGCCGTAGTCGGTAACCGAAAGAACACGGCCATGTACATGCGCCCCCACCGGATAGCGCTCCGATGCGTCCAGCCACGGGTCGGGCGTCAACTGCTTGAAGCCCAGCGATACCCGCTGCTTTTCCTTGTCGAACTTGAGCACCTTGACCTGAATCTCGTCGCCCACATTCACCAGGTCGCGGGGGTGCGTCAAACGTCCCCAGCTCATGTCGGTGATGTGCAGCAAACCATCGATGCCGCCCAGGTCCACGAACGCGCCGTAGTCGGTCAGGTTCTTCACCGTGCCGGTCAGCACCGCTCCCTCGCTCAACTGCTCAAGAGTGTGCGAGCGCTTGGCGTTCTGATCTTCTTCCAGAATCTCTTTGCGGCTGACCACGACGTTGCCGCGCTTCTTGTTCAGCTTGATGACGCGGACTTCAATCTGCTGCCCAAGATAGCCGTCCAGGTTGCGTACCGGGCGAATCTCAATCTGCGAACCAGGCAGGAATGCCTTCATCCCGATATCTACGGTCAGGCCGCCCTTTACGCGGCTCGCCACCGTGCCCATGACCGGCGTCTTGTCGGCGGCGGCCTTCTCGATTGTGTCCCAGACGCGCAACCGCTGCGCCCGCTCGTAGCTCACCAGGTAGCCGCCTTCCGGCTCCTCGCGCTCGATAACCACATCAATCGCATCGCCGGGCTGGAACTTCACTGCCCCGGTATGATCCAGAACCTGTTCGAGCGGCACCAGCCCCTCGGACTTCAGGCCCACATCAACGACCAGATGCTTTTCCGTCTGCTTCAGCACCGTCCCGGAGACAATCTTGTCGCCATAGGCTTCAACAGCGGCGGCCTCCGCGGCCTGTTCGCGCTCAAAAGCTGCCAATGCGGCCGAAAAATCCATCGACTCCATGGCGTGCTCTGCCGGCGCGGCGGCCTTTGCGGCTTCCGGCTGCCTGGCCTCGGCTTGCGCAGCCTCTTCGGCCACGGGCTCGGATTCCGCGGGAACTTCCGGTGCAACAGGTACGGGTGCGGCTTCTGCCGTGACTTCCGCCACGGGCGCGGCCTCGGCTTCAGGCTCGGTGGGGGCATCTGCGTCCAACACTGGTGTTTCGACTGCCGCTACTGCTTCGGCTGTCTCAGGGGTGGGCGTGGATTCTGGCAACGGCTGCTCTTGCTCCGTCGCAGGTTCGAGGGTTGGGCTTTCCAGTTCTGTGTTCAGGGTTGTACTCTCGGTTTCGGGATTGAGGACGTTTGCCATTACTGCGAGCTCCGCGATTCCTTGCTCCCGCGGTACAAACCTGCCTGCCGCTGAGAGGTGGTTCCTCGATTGCGTTTGCCGTCAATGAGGAGTGCCGAAGACCATCTGCCTGCCTGCAATCGCGTGCCTGTAGCCGCAGCGCTCTCGCAAGGAACAGTCCACCAGCCCGTTAAGCTGGCTTGGAAAGCAACTGGTCTCCTTGGGGAACACCCGGCAGGCATCCGCTTGCTGGAGGGTGGCCGCAACTTGCTGCTGGAATCCGCGCAGGAAGCTACGCTCTGAGTTTAGCAACCGCGGCTTTCTCCCGTCAATGCAACAAATTGCCCGAACCGCCTTGAGAATGCCCCGCGAACGCAGAATGCACGCGTACCTCAACCCCAGCCGTCCTTCGCCGGCAACCCTCTATACTGTTGCAAGACGGACCCCTGCTTATGGATTTTCTCTGGACTCCCTGGCGCTATGCGTACATCACAACAGCCGACAGCGATGCTCGCCCCGGCGTTCCCGCAGCTCTTTCGGCCTGGCCTGGCGACCACCACTGCGTCTTCTGCAACCTGATCGCTTCAATCGACTACGCCATCGCCAACGGCATGAAGGCGGACGAAGCCGAAGCCGCCGGCGGGCTCATCCTGCGCGGCAAAAACTGCTTTGTCTGCCTGAATGCCTTTCCCTACACCTCCGGCCATGTGATGGTGATGCCTTACGCGCATCTGGACCGGCTGGCCAAAGCGCCCACGGAAACCGCCCACGAGCTGATTGACCTGGCGCAGCGCACCGAGCAGGTGCTCGACCAGCTCTACCATCCGCAGGGCTTCAACTTTGGCATGAATCTGGGCCGGGCCGCCGGCGCAGGCGTCGCCGGCCACCTGCATCTGCACGCCCTGCCCCGCTGGGTCGGCGACAGCAACTTCATGACCACCGTCGCCGAAACCCGCGTCCTTCCCGAAGCTCTGGAAATGACGTGGAAGCGGATGAGGGCGGCTTTCGCTGAAGAGCGGAGATAAAGGGATTTTGCTTCTCATGCTCCATAGCGGGCACCCTGCACATGGCCTGTCTGAATGAAATCAAAGAGGATTTTAAAGGCGCCTGATTCGGGCGTTCCTACCAAATCGGTCTAAAGAAGAGCTTTGAGAGAAAAAATCTCTCATAAATGCAGACAGTTCCGATAAAAACGTCTATATTTACATATTCAAGAGGAAATATCTCCCAAGGTGACAAAATGCTGCTACGCTTTTCCGTCGAGAACTGGATGTCCTTCCGCGATGAGGCAACCCTTGATCTGGTCGCCACCAAGGAGGAACAGCACTCCGACCACATTGCTGCCATTAAGAAATACGGGCTGAAAGTGCTACCCGTCGCTGCGATTTACGGAGCTAATGCATCGGGCAAGAGCAACCTCATCAAAGCAATGCGCTTTGCCCAGCAATTCATTACGGAGCCGCCTAAGCAAGGAGTCCCCATTGCCATCAAGCCGTTTCTCCTGAGCAAGGGTTCTTTTGATAAACCGACAGCCTTTCGATTTGAGCTTCTTCTTGATAAAACAATCTACGAGTACAGTTTTGCTGTCACGGCAAGCAGCGTTATTCGAGAAGAACTTAAGCAGGTCAATGCGACTTCAGAGGAAACACTTTTTCGGCGTGCAGTCGAACCTGAGGAATTCTTCTTATCTGAAAAGGTGCAAGATAAGAGCCAACAGCAGTTTGCATTTCGCGGGACACACGATAACCAGCTCTTCTTGACGAACTCAGTCTCCCAGCGGCTAGCAGAGTTTAAGCCGCTTTTCGACTGGTTTGAAACTAGTCTCATTGTGATCCTTCCGAATTCTAGGTTCGGACAGTTATCCGAGATTACTGACAATCACCACCCACATTTCAGGAGAATGATAACCAGGCTGCATGCTCTAGACTCAGGAATTGCTGATTTTCGTCAACTGGATATTTCCTCGGAAGGAACTCTGCCCAAAGAATTGTTCGACGCAATCGCGTCTGACCTGAAAGAGGGACAAACACTTCCACTGAGCGGACCGTGGGAGGAAGGGGTTTTTCTGCGTAAGGAAAATGGCAAAATCGTTGCAATACGACTTGCGCCAGTTCACGAGAATGAGAGTGGAGAGGAGATTCTCTTTAACTTTTCGGACGAATCCGATGGAACACGCCGATTGTTCGATCTCCTACCGGCTTTTTTGTTCCTAGAAGAAAGGAGTATTCCTCCAGTCTTTGTAATTGATGAACTTGACCGTAGCCTACATCCAAATCTCACAAAGGATCTGCTCGAACATTATTTGGAGCAGCGAACGAATTCCTCGCGCTCCCAGCTGATCTTCACCACACACGACACTCAACTCATGACACAGGACATCTTCCGCCGAGACGAAATCTGGATTACCGAGCGTGACCAATTCGGGGCATCCAAGCTGGTCGCATTCAGCGAATTCAAGGACGTACGCAAAGACAGGGATATTCGGAAAAGTTATTTGCAAGGCCGGATGGGCGGCGTGCCACGAATCAGAACCGCGAGTTCTCCGTGCTAAGAAGAGGCGCCGGTACGATGAAACCCTACTTTCGCCGTCCTACGGGTCAGCGCCGATACAAACGGATGTTCGTCATCGTTGCCGAAGGCTCGGTTACGGAGCAGGAGTATTTTCAGCTTTTGAGTGATGAATCGATCATTCACATAAAATGCCTCAGAAACCGGGGCAATCTTACTCCCAAAGAGGCTCTGCTGCGTATTCGAGAGCATATCGGCAAAGAAAGTCTCAGGAAGACTGATGAAGCTTGGGTTGTCGTCGATAAGGATTCTTGGGAAGAAGAACATCTCGACGAGTTGCACAACTGGGCACAAAGCCGTTCCAATTATGGGTTTGCCCTCAGCAACCCAAAATTCGAGTTTTGGCTGCTCCTGCACTTCGAGGATGGCAAAGGCGTGGCCACGGGCGAGCACTGTGACAGAAAACTTGCCAAGCACCTACCCGGCTACGACAAGCACGTGGACGGGCAAAAGTTTACCCGTGAAAGAATCAAGGCAGCGACGGATCGAGCAAAGAAGCGGGATATTCCGCCCTGCGCCGATTGGCCCCATAAAACCGGAACCACAGTGTATAAATTGGTCGAAAAGATACTCGAATCGGGCACAATTCGTTCTGCAGCGATGCCGCGATCCCATTGAGTCCGGTGGTCTACTCCGCTTCTCCGTTCTCGTCGGCTCCAGCCGCCAGCGCCAGTCCCGGCTGGGACCATTCCTGCGATTCCATCTCGCGGACGTCGGGCTGCAGCTTCACTATCTCGGCTAACTCGCCGTCAGAGTGGGCTAATTCGCCTAATTGCCTGCCGTAAGAGAAGACGCCGCCCTTGCCTTCGATGGTGCCGAGAAACTTGTTGTAGTAATCGACGCTGCTGCCGAGCGCGTTGCCGAGCTTGGTAATATGCCCCTGCGCGACGACCAGCTTTTCGTAAATCTTCCGGCCCATCTCATGGATTGCCTTCGCATTTTGGGTGATCTCCGATTGCTGCCAGCCGAACTCGACGGCCCGCAGAAGAGCGATCAACGTCGTCGGGGTTGCCATGACCACATGGTTCTGCGCGCTGAATTCGATCAGCGACGGATCAGCCTCAAGCGCCGCGCTGAACAACGCTTCACTGGGCAGGAAACACACCACAAAATCGGGAGCTTTTTCGAACTGTTTCCAATAGGCCTTGCTGGACAGATCCTTCAGATGCGCCTTGACCCGCTGCGCATGGGCCGCAAATCGGAGCGTTTGCGCGGCTGGGTCCGTGGCGCCTGTGGCATCGAGAAAAGCATCCAGGGGAGTCTTGGCGTCGACCACGATCTCGCGGCCATTCGGCAGTTGGATCGTCATATCCGGGCGCAGCATCCGGTCGTCCTCGTCGCGCGCGGTGACCTGCTCGGAAAAGGAGCAATACTGCACCATTCCGGCATATTCCACGCAGCGCTTGAGCTGCAGTTCGCCCCAGTTGCCGCGCGTCTTGGGAGCGCGCAAAGCCGTGATCAACTGCGCGGTCTCATTGGTCAGCGCGGCAAGCGATGCGGGAATCGATTTCTGCATATTCTCGACCATGACCTTCACCTCGGAATAAGCGCCCGAGCGTTTGGTCTCCATCTCACGCGACTGCACATCCAGACTCTTGAGTGTCTTTTCCAGGGGATCAAGCATGTTCTTGATCGCCAGTTCCTTGGCCTCCAGGGTTTTTGTCGCCTCGTTGGTTTGTCCGCCAAGCTGCTGCTTGGCAATCGCCAGAAACGAATCTGTGTTGGCGCGCAGAGCATCCGCGGCGGCTCCCTTGAATGCCGTGTCAAGGTCCGCCTTCATTTGCGCATACTTCGACTCTTCGTTTCTGAGTTTCTCCTGAACACGAGTCAACTCTTCCGCTTTGGGCTTCAATTCAGCGATTTCGTCTGTCGCGCCTGCAAGTTGTTCCCGCAGTCCAGCCTCGCGCGTTTCGGCCAGCTTGCGTTCGCCGGCCAAGGCCTGATCGAGCAGGTTCTGAGCACCTGCGCGGCCCTGTCGGGAGCCCACCCAGAGCCCAAGAAAAAAAACGGCTACGGCAACCAACGCAATGATTACGGCGGAGTTTCCCACGGCAGCACCCCTGTTTCGCCTAATATACGCCTCCGGCCTGTGCATTTTCCGCCAATTTCAGCCTCTTTTCTTCCTTCTGATCCCCGCCGGGGCTTCCAAAGAGCGTCCTGAGGCTTGCCAAGGTAGCTGATCTCTGACCTTTGATCTCTGATCTCTATCGCAAAGCCTTTACACACCCCCGTCCGCCCGGTAAACTTGAACTTTCGGGGCCATGCGCATCTTTTCGGGCGTTGTGGTTGTGCTCCCCTGCCGTGAGCCGTTATTGTAGGCAGACGGAGCCTGAACAGGCGAGCCCCGGAGATTTCAGAGTTTCACACATCATGAGGAGATACACGCATGGCCGTTGAAGAGAAAGTCAAGCAGATCATCGTCGAGCAGTTGCAAGTGGACGAAGCCGAAGTCACCCCCGGCGCCAGCTTCCAGGAAGACCTGGGCGCGGATTCGCTGGACGTTGTCGAGCTGGTAATGCAGTTCGAAGAAGCTTTTGACCTGGAGATTCCCGACGAAGCCGCCGAGAAGATCAAAACCGTCAAGGACGCGGTCGACTATATCGACAAGAATGCAAAAGAGACTGCGAAAGGCGGCAAGTAGCCTGTGACCCGCCGAGTAGTAATCACCGGCCTGGGGCTGATCTGCGGTGTGGGCAATACCGCTCCCGAGGTTTGGCGGCAACTTCTGGCTGGCGCCAGTGGCATGGGGCCCATTCAGGGCTTTGATACCACCGGCTTCCCGGTCACCTTCGCCGCCGAGGTCAAGAATTTTGACCCCCTGAACTTCGTGGACAAGAAAGAAGCGCGCAAGATGGGGCGCTTCACACACTTTGCCTTTGGCGCCACCCACGAAGCCATCACTCAGTCAGGCCTCCAGATTACCCCGGAGATCGCCGACCGCGTCGGTGTCCTCATTGGCTCCGGCATCGGCGGCTTCGAAATCATCGAGCGCGAACACGCCAACCTGATGAACGGCGGCCCGCGCAAGATCTCGCCCTTCTTCATTCCCGCCGCGATTGTCAACATGGCGGCCGGCCAGATAAGCATTCGCTATGGCGCCAAGGGGCCAATTTCAGCCACGGCCACGGCTTGCGCCACTTCGGCCAACGCCATCGGCGACTCGGCGCGCATGATCATGCACGGCGACGCCGATGTGATGATTGCCGGCGGCGCGGAAGCGGCGGTTACGCCTCTGTCTGTAGGCGGTTTCGCCTCGATGCGCGCGCTTTCCACGCGCAACGACGACCCCACCCACGCCAGCCGTCCCTTCGACAAGGACCGCGACGGCTTCGTTATCGGCGAGGGAGCCGGCATCGTCATTCTTGAGGATCTGGAATTCGCCAAGGCGCGCGGGGCAAATATCCTGGCAGAAATCATCGGCTACGGCATGAGCGCCGACGCCTATCACATCACCAGCATCGCCCCTGAAGGCGCGGGCGCCCAGCGCAGCATGAGAGCAGCCCTCAAGGACGCCGGCATCCAGCCGGAAGAGATCGGCTACATCAACGCTCACGCCACCTCGACCCCGGCCGGCGACGGCAACGAGTCGCAGGCCATTGAAGCGGTCTTTGCCGAGCACGCCCTCAGCCACAAGCTGAAGATCTCCGGCACAAAGTCCATGCATGGTCACCTGCTGGGCGGCGCGGGCGGACTGGAGGCCGGCATCACCGTGCTGGCGCTCCAGAACCAGATGCTTCCGCCGACCATCAACCTCGACAACGTCGATCCGGAGTGCCACCTGGACTATGTGCCCAACAAGGCCATTCCACTCAGCTTCGATATCGCCATGTCGAATTCCTTCGGCTTCGGCGGCATCAACGCTTCGCTCATCCTGCGCCGCTGGACGGAATAAAAACAGCTAAAAGCTGCCAGCTGGCAGTTAGCAGTTTTTTGAAGGTGCAAACATTAGCGGCGCGAATCCCATCAGGGTTCGCGCCGTTATTTTTTCGCCACCATTCCGCTAGGAAAATGTGGCCCGCCACAAAAGTTCCGTGCCCCACCCATGCGCGTTTTTTGGCGCATGGGTGGGGAAACCACAACCTCTCTCCGTCAGCCATGACTCGGCCGCGCAGCTTGACCACACTTTACCCGAATATTGCCGCAACTCCCATGCCGAATAGCACAAAAATCGCCCACCATCCGAAGACAGCAAGATAGCCCGAGGTTCGTTTCACGCCCGCCACCATCGCCGTTCCGATTCCCAGCAGCACCAGCGTCCAGATGGTAATCACGTCCAGTGAACTGGCCAAAGCGTAGAGCGCCTTATTGGTTTCCAGCGGATTCAGAAAAGAGCCAATGTTTGTGGGAGCGAAGTTCTTGATGTTGAACGACTCTGGAGCAGCCCCCGTAAAGATCACGATCGTCCCCAATAGTGTCTTTACGAGGGACGGCAAACTCGCAAACATCCAAACGGCGAAGATGCTTCCATAGGCTGCCTTGCCTCCAAACACAAAATTGATCGTGCCCCACAGGCCAAGCGAAAGCAGGGCAACGCCCGCCAGCACGAAAGCCGGATTGGCGATGAAGATACCTTCCGTGATGTAGACGGAGATCTTGGCGCCCATCTCGCGCTGCTCGGGCGTAGCCTGAGCCATCTTCTCTTCTTGAGCTGGGTTGAGATGGATCTGGTTTTCCGCGACCTGCTGCATGCCAATCTTCAAGGCGACGGCCGCGAAGAAGATGTATCCAATGATCGCCATGATCACAAACGGCATCCACCAGCTTCTGTGGCCGTGTTTGATGTCTTCAAAGGTCTTCGACGGCGCTGTGAATATGTTTGTAACGCGCTGCCACTGAGAAAGGCCGGGGGCTATCTCGCCCACGGACTGGACTTCCGGATCGCTCATGATTCCGCCTCGTTCAGCCTATTTTTTTGGCTATGGGCGCGATTGTACCCTTGAAGGGCATACTCGGCAAACTCAAATTTTCGTACTCTGTTTGCGATGGAAGAAATGCGGGCTCTGGAGCTTTTTTTGGCATAGAGCGGTCTCTTGCTTGGCTCAAGGTTGCCGGGGCTGCAAGAGTTGGTAGCGCCGGCCTGCTGGCCGGCTGTTGCGTGGACCTCCCGGTCCACGCCGCACTCTGCACAAATAGGACAAACGTTTCAGCCTTGTGCGGTTTTCACCGGCGCTGCCGCCGTCTGCACCGCCGGCTTGCGCGCCGGACTGGGCAGCACGTAGCTCTTGTAGACGGTGATGTGGAAGCAGGACTGCTGAAACTCCTCCTCCACGTCGATCTTGCCGGCATTTTCGAGTTGCAGCAGCCAGGTGCGCATCCAGGCAATCTCCTGGAGCGACATTCCCTGCTTGGCAATGTCGATGGTGGCGCCTGTCAGATGCGGGCTGGCCACGTCGCCCTCCGCGGCCGTCGCGTTGCCGTTGGTCTTCATCAGCTGCTTCTGATAGGCGACGGTCCGCACCGCCGAACTGACCTCGAGAGGGCTATGGAATTGGTCGGCATGGGCGTGCGCCAGGTCAGAAAGAAAGGTCGCCGTCCAGGGCCGGCAGTAGCGCCGGTTTACCGGCAGATTGCCGTTCACGGTCAGCGCCGCGGAAGCCGGGACCGGCACCAGCATTCCCCGGATGATCCGGTCAATCAAATCGTCATCGTCCTGGATTCGCTCCAGGCCGTCGGCTTCCGTCCTCTGGTTTTGCCGCACCAGCGACTCCATGCTCCCGCGCAGCGGCGGCGGCATGATGATCCGCGTCCTGCTTATCCTGCTCAGTGAGGCATTTTCAACGACAGCGGGACGCTCAGCGGCGCGATTCTCCTCGTTTCGATGGAATCTTCTGCTCATCTGAGATTTCGGAACCGGATGAGGCTCTGCGGCCTGACGAGAGCGCGATGTCCGCTTCTTCGAAGCCGGAAGCTCCTCTTCGTCCGCCGCGCGTGTGCGCGAGGACGCCCGCCTGGATTCAGGTCTGGATTCGTGTCCTGATGCGCGCTCAGCCGTCTGAGCTGCCGCATGACGCAGTTTCTTGCGAGAGGACGCTGCGGGTGGGTGAGAAGCCGTCGCGGACACAGTATTCTTGTGCGACTTCGCCGAGTGCCTCGGCAAGCCGTTGGCCGCGCTCCCACAGAGCGCCACAAGCACGAAAAAAACAAGGAAGGTCCGCCACATAGAGGAGTGTGCGGAGAATTCCAGAGCAATTTCAGTGTAGGTCTCTTGGGCGTCAATTTCGAGTACCTAATCGGGTGCGGCCTTGTCCGATAATTGACGCTTCTGCTTCACCGTTTGGCCGCCGCCACCACAGAAACCTTTCACCATCTACAATGGAATTTTGATTTCCGGAATTTTGATTTCCGCAAGACAAGGGAGTGCTGAACACTGTGTCAATTGGAAAGAAGTGGGTATTGTGGGCGGTTCTCGCCCTGGTTGCCGTGCAGGCCTTGCAGATAGCCTTCGTCGTACATCGCGAATCGCTCACCTGGGACGAAGACGACCACATGTTCGCCGGCTACATGATGTGGAAGACCGGCGACTACGGCCTCAACCCTGAGCATCCGCCGCTGGTCAAGCTGCTGGCCACGCTTCCCTTGCTGGGCGAAAAGCTCTGGGTTCCGCAGCTCGAGAACCGCGACTTCAAGACTGAAGCCTACCTGGGCGGCCGCGAGTGGCTCGCTCGCAACGACGGCGCAAGCCAGCGGCTCGTCTTCCGCATGAGGCTCGCAGCCGGACTGCTGGCCCTGGCGCTCTCCTTGCTGATCTTCTTTGCCGCGCGCGAATGGTTCGGCACGCCCGCCGCGCTCGTGGCGCTCGTGGTGGCAACTTTCGACCCGAACCTGCTGGCTCACTCCGCGCTGGTCACCACCGACATGGGCGTCTCGCTCTTCTTTCTGGCCAGCATTTACGCCTTTTATCGCTACGTGAAGCGGCCCACGCTGCTGCGGCTGCTGTTGGCGGGCTTGGCGGCAGGCCTGCTGCTGGCCACAAAGCACTCGGGAATTCTGCTGGCGCCGATGCTGCTGTTGCTGATCGCCGGGGAAATTGCATTTGCACCCAAGGGAAGCCGGGGCCGCACTGCCCTGCGTCTAGGCGGCGCTTTTGCGGCCATCGTCGTCATCGGTGTCACTATTCTCTGGGCCTTTTACGGCTTCCGCTACGCCGCGCGTCCGGCGCCCCTCGTTCTCAGCACCTCGCTGGCCAACTACGCCGGAGGATTGAGCCATTTCAATTCGACCGCAGTTCTGACCATCGCCCATCTTCACCTGCTGCCCGAGTCCTATCTGATGGGCCTGGTCGATGTGAAGCTGATGGCGCAGTTCTACTCTTCCTTCGTCTTTGAAAAGCTCTATGCGCACGGCGTCTGGTGGTACTTCCCGGCCGTCATCGTCATCAAGACCACCCTCGGCCTGCTGGCGCTGCTTGCGCTTGCAGCCACGGCCATCATTGCTGGCTGCCTCCGCGGCAAGCGCCGCGAAATCCTCTATCTTTTCGTTCCCGGAGCCTTTTATCTGGCCGTCGCCATGCTCGCGGGAATGAACATCGGCGCGCGCCACATCCTGCCGCTCTACGCAATCTCGGCAATTCTGGCCGGAGCCGGCCTCGCTGCTTTGGCCGCCTCCAGTCGCCGCTGGACGCGGATCGCCGCCTGGGTGGGCGCAGCGCTCGTCGTGGCTCACGTCGCCTCCGCGCTCAGCGTCTTTCCCAATTACATGGCCTACGCCAACGAGGCCTGGGGCGGCCCAAAGAACACCTACAAACTGCTCAGCGACTCCAACGACGACTGGGGGCAGCAGCTCTACCAGGTCAAGGAGTGGCAGGACCGTCATCCCGGCCAGGAGTGCTGGTTTGCCTATTTTGCTTTTCCGGTCATCGATCCCGCCGTCTACGGCATCCACTGCCACCACTTGCCCAATCTGGATACCGGCTGGTTTGGCAGCCCCGAAGTCGTTCCTCCGGTCATCAGCGGAAATGTGTTTCTCAGTGTGGCGGACCTGATGGGCAGCGAGTGGTCCGACAACCGCCTTAATCCCTATATGAGCTTTCATGCGCTGCGGCCGGACGCGCAAATCGACTATAGCGTGCTCGTCTATCGCGGCACATTCCGCATTGACCAAGCCGCCGCCCTCAGCCGCGTGCAGCGCGCCAACGGGTTAATGCACGAGCACCAGCCCGTACAAGCCCTGGCGCTGGCCCGCGAAGCCGCCGCCATCGACCCCGAAGGGATCGATGCCCAGAACACTCTGGGCAACATTGCCGCCGAGCTGGGCCAGAAAGACGAAGCCCGCAAAGCGTGGCAAGCAGCCCTCGCCAGCGCCCGCCAGCTCGAACCCGACGCCGGCAAAGGCTACATCCTCGACATTGAGGCCAAGATGAAGAAGCTGTGAACTACAGTCCTTCCGTAGCGCTCAACTCTTTCCGGCTCCGCGCGGCTTCGCCGGCGTGGATGCCGTGCGCGTACGGACAGAGACCGACTGAAGCTTCTTCGCGTCGAGAATGTCCTGTTCTCTTCCGCTGGCCAGCTTGTTGCGGATCAGGTCGTCTTTGGAGATAACATAGGTGGGAATTTCGCCGTCGATCCGGCCTTCAATACGATGCTCCCAGGCTTCCTCGAATGTAATGCCGTCGATGTGTTGAAGGATGTCTACTCGCTCGGGAGGCTGACCCATCTGGAAGCACGTGCCATCCCTGAAATCAGCCGGAGTCAAACCGCCGAGAGGGGCGCCAAATTCAGCAAGCGACTCATAGATGGCTTTGCTGTTTTCTTCATCCGCGCGGATGAACAGGTCCAGGTCTTTGGTCGCGCGCGGTTCCAGATGAACACCGTAGGCGTAGCCGCCAATGACAAGATACTTAACGGCGTGTGCGTTCAATACGCGCAAAAGGTCTTTCATGTCCTTGGTCATCATGGCGCGGTGCTCCTTTGAAAGCGGCGGCAAAGGCGTATGCGGCTTCACTGACATCCCAGACGGCCGAAAGCCGGTCACCAACAGACTGGCTTTGCCAATACCGATAAGTCTCCAACTGCTGCTCGTGGAAGTCTGTCACTCTGCGGATTGTCTTATCGAGACTCATGGCTCATATCCACTTTACTCTGCCGCTTGCCAGAAGCCCCAGGTCTCGAAATCGAGGCCTGGGGCATCTTGCTTGCCGCGTAGTTCTACTGCAACAGCGTCGGCTCGTCGTGGTTATTGCCGTTCAGTTCCTCCGGCGGAATGATGACCGCCGCAGCCACCTTGTCGTCCGGCTCCAGGTTCAGCAGCTTCACACCCTGAGTGGAGCGCCCCGCCGCCCGGATGGTGTTGGTGTCGATGCGGATCATCTTGCCGAACTGGCTGATCACCATCAACTCGGAAGTTTCATCCACCAGCAGAATGGCCGCCGATTTGCCCACCTTGCCGGTGGCCTTCAGGTTCGTGACCCCCTGCGCCGCGCGCGCGGTCAAGCGATACTCATCAATGTCCGTTCGCTTGCCGAATCCGTTCTCGGTAATCGTCAGGATAAGGAATTTCTTGACCCCCAGACGCTCGTCCAGGTGCTTCAAGTCCTTCTGGGCCTTATCGACGGCCTTTTCAGCGGCCTTTTCAGCGGCCTTCAGATTCTCGTCGTCCGCCGGACCGTTGCGCCTCTCCTCGCGCGCCTTCTGCAGGGCATCCTTGGCGTCGGAGTACGCGGTTTGCAGGGCGACCAGCTTCTCAGTCATGCCAAGCCCTGCGGCGCACTCGCTGCGATTCAACTCGCGGGTTTCATCTGAGCTGGTCACCGCCTCGCCAATGACATAATCGCCCTTCTTGAGCGAAATGCCCTTGTTGCCAGCGGCGTTGCGCCCCATCGGGCGCAGGCCGATTCCGCTGCGCTCGGGGTCGTACTGCTCCTCGAAGCGGATAGCCATGCCGTCGCGCGTGCCCAGGAAGAGGGTCTGCTTGCCGTCCGTCAGGTCGGCGGCGATCAGGTCGTCTTCCTTGTCGATGGCGATGGCGATAATGCCCCGCGACATGACATTGCTGAAATCCTTAAGCGGGGTCTTCTTAACGATGCCGTTGCGCGTGACGAAGAAGATAAACTTGCCTTCTTCCTCCAGGTCGCGAACCGGCAGGATGGTGCGTACATTCTCGCCCGGCTGCAGGTTCAGCAGGCTCTGCATCGATTTGCCCTTGCCTGCCGCGCCCACATCCGGAATCTCATACACCTTCAGCCAATACACGCGGCCCGTGTTGGTAAAGCACAGAAGAAAAGCGTGCGTCGAGTCCACGATCAGTTGCGAGACGAAATCCTCTTCGCGCGTCTTCATGCCCATGCGCCCGGTGCCGCCGCGCCGCTGCTGGCGATAAATTGAAATCGGCGTCCGCTTCAGGTAGCCCTGATGGCTCACCGTCACCGCGACCTGCTCGTCGGCGATCAGGTCTTCCATCTGCAACTCGGCGCTCTCGTCAATGATCTGCGTGCGCCGCGCGTCGCCGTACTTGTCGCGAATCTCTTCGAGTTCCTTCACGATCACCGCGCGCAGCTTGGCTTCGCTGCCCAGAATCTCCTCGTAGTCGGCAATCCGCTCGCGCACCTGCTTCAACTCGCTCAACAGCTCGTCGACGGACAGTTGCGTCAGCCGGTAAAGTTGCAGTTCGAGAATCGCGTCAACCTGCCGCAAAGTCAGGCCCTTTTCCTCGTGCGGCAGCCGCTCGCGGTCCAGGTTGATGACGATCTCCGTGCCCTTGCCCCAGGCATACAGGCTCTCGCGCGCATCGGCGCGCGAACTCGACGCGCGGATGATGCGGATGACCGTATCAAGATTGTCGAGCGCAATCTTGAGGCCTTCCAAAATGTGCTCGCGCTCCCGCGCCTTCCTTAGCAGGAAGACCGTGCGCCGCTGCACCACGTCGACCCGGTGATCGATGAAAACGCGAATCGCCTGATCCAGGCTCAGCTCCCGCGGCTGTCCGTTCAGCACCGCCAGGAAGATCATGGAGAAGCTCCCCTGCATCTCCGTGTGCTTGTAGAGCTGGTTGAGCACGATCTCCGGTTGCGCGCCGCGCTTCAGTTCGATGACGATGCGCATTCCGTCGCGATCGCTCTCGTCGCGCACGTCGCTGATCTCATCGATGATCTTGTTGTTCACCAGCTCGGCGATGCGCTGGATCAGCACGGACTTGTTGACCTGGTAGGGGATCTCGGTGACGATGATCGCCTGTTTTTCCTTGGTCAGGTTTTCCGTGCCCACCTTGGCGCGCATCATGAAGCGGCCGCGCCCGGTCTTGTAAGCCTGCACAATGCCGCTCTTGCCGTAGATGAAGCCGCCCGTCGGGAAGTCCGGCCCCTTCACGTACTTGAGCACCTCGGCCAGCCCCGCGTCGGGGTCCTTAACCAGCGCGATGGTGGCGTTGATGACTTCCGTAAGATTGTGCGGCGGGATGTTCGTGGCCATGCCCACCGCGATGCCGCTCGATCCGTTCACGATCAGATTGGGAATCCGCGTGGGCAGCACCGTGGGCTCGACCGTGGTCTCGTCGTAGTTCGGCTGAAAATCCACCGTCTCCATCTCGATGTCGGCCAGCAACTCGCCCGCGATGCGCAGCAGGCGGCACTCGGTGTAGCGCATGGCCGCCGGAGGATCGCCATCCACCGAGCCAAAGTTCCCCTGCCCGTCCACCATGGGATAGCGCATCGAAAACGGCTGCGCCATGCGCACGAGGGTGAAGTAAATGGACGAGTCGCCGTGGGGATGGTACACGCCCATGCACTGGCCAACCACCTTGGCGCACTTGGTGTACCGCTTGTTGTATTCGAGGCCCATCTCGCTCATGGTGTAGAGCACGCGCCGGTGCACGGGCTTGAAGCCGTCGCGGGCATCGGGCAATGCGCGCCCGATGATCACGCTCATCGAGTAATCGAGATACGAGTGGCGCATCTCCTCTTCAATGTTGATGGGGATGAGGTTAGCGCCGCCGTTTGGCGGAGTGCCACCTTCAAGGGGAAGTTGGGGATTCTGATTATCTGGCATAGATTGTCTTTTCGCGCTCGTCGGAAGGCGGCAGAAAGTGCCTGAAGAATACAAGACCTGCCTGACACGGGCTGTGCTTCTATTTTACTCGTTCGAAAGCCGTTTTAGCAAGATGAAATCGCAGGAATAAGTCCTTATTATGCTTTAATTTATCGTCTTTCCGCAGCGCCCTCTTCAGTGCCCTTCCGGCTCAGGCGGCGCGAGGCGTCCCAGCCTTCGATTTGGCAGCCGTCCGAGTCTTCTTCTTCGTCTTCTTTTTGCCTTCGCCCGCGGTCTCGCCCAGCCCCGCCAGAATCACCGGCGGATGGTCGGGAAACTCGACAATCAGCGACAGCTTGCCACCCACGCCTTCCACATAGCTCCGCAATGTCGACAGGTACAGGTCCGTGCGCTTCTCAATGCGCGAAACGGTTTCCTTACTCACGTTTAGCTTCTTCGCGAGAGAGGCACGGGTTCGTTTGCGAACCTTTGCCAGCATCTCTCGTGTTGCTTGATCGGCCTGTAGTTCGGAAATACCGCTGTGGTTTCTTTGTTCTTCGCTCATTCATCTCCTCCATCGAGTTTAGAGAAAGAATCCTGTGTTTGTCTGCAAGCTCTGTATCGACAAAATCGCGCCCTTTACAACAGGCTCAGCACGCAGAAGACCGCCTGCAGCAGCACAATGGCCCCGGCAGCGCCCACAGCCAGGCGTCCCCGCCGGCTCTCATAGGCGTCGGCAAAGACCCCGCCCACAAACGTCAGCAGAAACGGCAGCGCCCACAGCGACGGACTGCCTTCGGCGCCCTCCATCACGAGCAGGATCAGAGCCAAAGCGCAAAGCAGCGGAGTTGTATTGCCGAAGTAACGCGACCGGCGAAAGATCAAAAACAACACTCCGGCGGCTGCCGCGGCCACCGTGATCCCGGCGCTGCCCGGCGCGGAGAAAAACCGCCATGCCGGATCGAGCGAGAGCCCTGGGAATGCTGCTGATGAGAGGAAGAAATCGCGAAAAGCATCCGGCGAAAAACCATAGCAGGCGAAGACAAGCACCAGCGCCCCGGCCGCCGCTGCCAGCACAACCGGCAGCACCTGGCTCCTGCGCCCCTCGGCCACCCATAGCATGAACGCCAGGCCAAGCAGCGCCGCCACCAGCACCGCCGCAAGGTGCGAAGCCGCCGCCAGTCCAAAGGCCGCCATCAGCAGCAAGATGCGCGGCCGCCATCTGCGTTTGGGACCCTGCATGGCATGAGCCACGCCGATGCATGTGTAGATGCCCCCATAGACCCCCAGTGCCGCCAGCAACTCGGCGCTGGGCGTCACACAAGCCTTCAACACCGCCGGAGAAAAGCAGTAGAGCGCCAGCGCCGTGTAGCCGCCCAGATTGCCGTAAAGCCGCCGCGTCACCCACCACAGGCCGCCACCCAGCAGGCACCCCGCCCCCAGAAACGGCAGCCGCAGCAGCAAGAGAATGTAGGGAAGTTGGTGGCGCAGCTCCCAGGTGCTCGGAGTCGAGCCCTCCGCCCCCGGCTGCACCACGCGGTCCTCCGGCTGGCGGAAGTGGTCCATCCCCCGTTCGGCCAGCAGATTCAGCGTCAGCGGCAGCCCCGCCAGCCGGTAGGCCAGAATCCCATCAGGAATGCTGCCGCAACTGGTAAGGGAGCCGCCGAGTTGCGAAGGCCGCTCCCACATCTCGCGCCCGCAGCGCGCATATTGATAATCGCGATCTGTCAGACTCTGGCGGCCGATGATCCACAACCCCTGCGCCAGAAACATCGCCAGCAATCCGGCGGCAATGCGCTGCGGCAGATTGAAGCGAAAGCGGCGAAGTCGTCTGAGCCGGTGAGTCATCATGCTTGGTGGAACCTTACCAGTCTAAACGCCTCTCCCCACGCTTGCCGCTAATCGTCCTTGCATGAGTTCCCAAGCGAACTCTTCTGATTTTTCGCTGGGAGTCAGGCGGCAATTCTCTTGTCTTGGCTCCAAACACACGAAAGCCGCCCCGAGGGGCGGCTTTCGTGGTCATGGTTGAACTGGAAATCAGTTGAAGATAGCTCCAACGGTTTCGTTGCTGGTCGTGGGTATGATTGTGCAAGTATTTGGTCCGGCTGCAGTTGGAGGATTGGGGCTCGGAGTGCAGTTCGAGGACCATCCGCCGAAGGCGCCCGTACCAGCTGGCGCAGTCAAGATCACGGGAGTACCGATGGGGTAGGTTGCCACGCACACAGAGCCGCCAGTACCGGTCCAACCGGGTCCACAATGAATCACGTCCGCAGTGCCAGTCGCGGAAGGAGCCGTTACCAGCCAATTGGTGGTGTTCAAGCCTTCGTTATAGACGGTGATGGTCGACAGGAGTGATGATGCCTCCGAACCTGGGAAGCATGAACCGTAGGTAACCGGAAGGTCCGGGGGGACCAATGGGCAGTTGAATGTTGCCGTGGCTGTCTGTATCGACCCTGTGACTGAATCGGTCGCTTCCGCAAGGATGACGGCGCCTCCGCTCCCATAGGCAGTGACAATTCCAGCGGAAGCTCCTGTATTCCCTCCGGTATTGGTGTTGACCGGGAAAATGTTGGGCTCGGTAGAAATCCATGTAACCGAGTCTGTCAGGTCCCGGACCTGTGGAGAGTTCGAAAACGTTCCGATCGCCAGGAAATTCCCCGTACCCTGCAAATTGAGGACTGTGATGCTGGACGGAATAATGGTGAGCGAAAGCAGAGGCTCTGGAGCTGCTGTAGATGTCACCGTGATGGTTGCGGGGGATGCCGACACAACGGTGCCATCGGGGTTCGTCCAGATTGCTGTGATTGTGGTTGAGCCCACACTCATTCCCGTGACAAGTCCGGCAGAAACGGAGGCTATCGTTGGGATGCTTGAGGACCACGTGACCTGCGGCGAGTTTGTCACATTTTCTTGCAGGCCGGTGGTTCCGGAAACGCCAAGTGCAATAAGCTGGCCGGTCTGCCCAGACGCGGACAACGACTCAGCGGTTGGGGTGATGGAAAGCGCGGTGAGGGGTTCACTTGTCCCGCTTGTCACCGTAAAGTTCGCTTGGCCCGTCGCCGTAGTTCCGTCGGCGTTCGTGTAGAGGGCGGTAATCGTCGTAACTCCCTGGCCCAACCCTGTGGCAAGCCCCGTAGAAGTGATGGTGGCAATCTGTACGCTGCTCGATGTCCATGCGACCGCGTTTGTCAGGTTTACCGTAGCGCCAGATGAAGTCGTTCCAATCGCGATGAACTGGCCGGTTTTTCCTGGCGATGCAACCGATTGAGCGCTTGGAATGATAGTAATCCCAGTCACATCTGCGGTTGTGCTACCGCCTCCGCTCGATTGGGTGACGTTCACCGTCATGCTGCCTGAAATCAAGCCGTTGAATCCGTGAGCGCTGGCGGTAACCAGGATGTTGGTGCAGGTGTTACCACCCGATGTGATGAACCCTGTGCTGCTGACAGTTACACATTCGGGGGTGGAACTCGCCCAGGTGACTTCGTCAGTGATGTTCTTGGTCTCCGCCGGATGATTGGGGTGGGTGTAGTATCCGGTGGCCGTCAACTGCGTAGTGAGGCCTGCTCCCCCAAAGTTCATCGTGGTCGGGCTGACCGTGATGGAGGTCAGCGATGGGGAGCTGATGCAACTGGTAAGTGGCAATACAAGGCCGGCGAGCAAGAGCGCTCCGAAGCAGAAGCGATTGAACATTGTAGGTCTCCTGGCGTTTTTCAACGGCTTCGGCTCCGCCATTACGCAACGAAGCCGGACAAGTTTTTCCACCCTCGACTATATACCATTCCCTCACTTGGCCACCTGAGTTGCTGAAGTAGCCCCTCTTCATGTGGAATCAAGTCAGTCAATAATCAATTTATAGGCAACTCGGATACTTCGCGCATGCCGGGCTGGCGAAGCCCGGCAGAAAGCCGGCCCGCCAGCCGGCCAGTCAAAAGCGAAAGAGCAGCTCTCCATCGCCCTTGAAGCCGCCAAATCCCGCGGCGAGGCGCTGGACCACGTCCTTCTCTTCGGCCCTCCCGGCCTGGGCAAGACCACCCTGGCCACCATCATCGCCAACGAACTCGACGTCGGCTTCCAGCAGACCTCCGGCCCCGCCCTCCAGATTCAGGGCGACCTTACCGCCATCCTCACCAACCTGCGCGAGCGCCAGGTGCTATCCTCCTGAACAAGGACTTGCGCATGAGCAGTTTCTTCACTGTCGGTCACTCGAACCACGACATCGAGGTTTGGATCGGCCTCCTTCGCCAGCACGGAATTGAAGTGGTGGTCGATGTGCGCAGTTCTCCCTACTCGAAGTATGTCCCGCAGTTCGACAGGGAGCTCATGCAGCGGTCCCTGGAAAACGCGGGAATTCGCTACCTCTATTTTGGCGCGGAGTTGGGTGGACGCCCATCCAATCCCGACTATTACGACGGAGCGGGACACGTTCTCTATAGCCGGCTTCGCGCTGACGATCGCTTTCAGGCAGGCATTGCTCGCCTTGAAACCGGCATGGAACGCTTTCGCGTGGCGCTGGTTTGCGGCGAAGAGGACCCTGCAAATTGCCATCGCCGCCTGCTCATCGGCCGCGTACTCGCCGGGCGCGGCCACACCATGCTTCATATCCGCGGCGACGGCCGTCTGGAGCCGGATGAAGAGGTTGCCACCGAAGCTCATAAGCCGTTGATCGACGCACAGCCCGCACTCTTCGCTGAACTCGACGAGGACCAATGGAGATCTACAGCATCGGTTTTACCAAAAAAAACGCCCGAGAGTTTTTTGGCACACTGAAGGCTTACCGCATCGAGCGTCTGCTTGATGTGCGGCTGAATAATACCTCCCAGCTTGCCGCATTCGCCAAGAAGGACGATCTGGCCTATTTCCTCCGTGAAATCTGCTCGGCGGTCTACGAACACGAGCCTCGTCTCGCGCCCACGCAGGATATCCTCGATGAGTTCAAGAAGCGCAAAGGAAGCTGGGAAGTTTATTCCGAGGCCTATCTCTCGCTGATCCGCTCCAGAAAGGTGGAATCGGTCCTCTCCCAGGACAGCTTCCAGAAAAGAACCGTGCTGTTATGCAGCGAAGCCACTTCGGAGCATTGCCACCGCAGGCTTGCGCTCGAGTATTTACAGAAGCACTGGAAAGATGTAGAAATTCACCATCTATAATTTACAGAACGGAGGTAAGTCCAACTCCATGAGTCTTGACCGTATTCTCTGCCTTGCTAACTCTTACAAGCACGAAAACCGATGTGTTGCCGGAATCAACCTTGGAACAAAGAAGTGGGTCCGGCTGGTTGGCCGGCAGGTTCCTGGCTGCGTCACCCGAAAACAAGCCTGCTATCCGGATGGAAAAGAAGTCGCATTACTCGATGTCTTTGAGGCCGAAATCGGCGAGCGATGCGGCTCCAATTGCCATCCGGAAGACATCTATGTAACCGAAAAGCCATGGCAACCCGTGCGCCGCTTCGTCGAGCCACGCGATGCGCAGTTTCTCGCCTCCTATCTGAACAAGGGACCGGCCATTTTGCAGGGATGCGGCGACAGGGTATACGGCCGCAAGATTGAAAGCTCACCCCTGGAAAAATCCCTCGAACTTATTCCTCCAGAAAATCTGTGGTGGTGGATACGCGAAGAAAACGGCAAGCGCAAAAATCGTGCTCTTTTTCGCGCTAGTCATGTTATTCGCATTTGCTATGATCTAGCCGTTACTGATCCCATCTGGCTGGAGAAACTACGCCCCCGTCCTGCTGGAATCTATCCACACTCTCAGTTCTTCGACGGCACCCCTCCAAAAACGCTGCTCACCGTGAGCCTGAGCGAACCCTTCGAAGGCTTTCACTACAAGCTCATAGCGGGCGTTGTCTGCCTTCCGGCCTGACGCGCGGCGCGCGCCACAGTTGCAGCCACCACCCCAGCCCGATAAACTTCTCCTCAGCATGGCCATTGCACGCGACAACACTCCGGAACGGCTGGTGAGCGCCGCGCGAGCCGACGAAGAGCAGGGTTTTGAACTCAAACTGCGCCCCCGCTGGCTCGGCGAGTTCATCGGCCAGTCAAAAGCGAAAGAACAGCTCTCCATCGCCCTCGAAGCCGCCAAATCCCGCGGCGAGGCGCTGGACCACGTCCTTCTCTTCGGCCCTCCCGGCCTGGGCAAGACCACCCTGGCCACCATCATCGCCAACGAACTCGACGTCGGCTTCCAGCAGACCTCCGGCCCCGCCCTCCAGATTCAGGGCGACCTTACCGCCATCCTCACCAACCTGCGCGAGCGCCAGGTCCTTTTCCTGGACGAAATCCACCGCATGCAGCCGGTGCTCGAAGAGAAGCTCTACACCGCTCTTGAGGACTACAAACTCGACATCATCATCGGCCAGGGCCCGGCGGCCCGCACCCACGTCATGGAGATTCGCCCCTTCACATTCATCGGCGCTACCACTCGGCCCGGACTGCTCAGTTCGCCCCTCCGCTCCCGCTTCGGCATCCTTCTGCGTCTTGAGTTTTATACCGAGGAAGAGCTGCGCTTCATCGTCACCCGCTCCGCCGAAGTCATGGATATTCCCATCGACGAGGACGGCGCTTCCGAGATTGCCCTGCGCTCACGCGGCACACCGCGCATCGCCAACCGCCTGCTGCGCCGCGTGCGCGATTACGCCCAGGTGCGCGGCAACGGCGTGATCGACCGGCCCACCGCCAACGCCGCCCTGACCATGCTTGAAGTGGACGCTCACGGCTTCGACGAGATCGACCGCCGGCTGATGCTGACCATCATGCAGAAATACGACGGCGGCCCGGTCGGCCTGGGCACGCTGGCCGCCACCCTGGCCGAGGAGGAAGACGCTCTCGAAGAGGTCTACGAGCCCTTTCTCATCCAAATCGGATTCCTCGACCGGACGCCGCGCGGCCGCGTCGCCACGCGCCTGGCCTATGAGCACTTCGGCCTGACCATGCCGGGCAAGCAGACGCCGCTGTTTTAGGAAGACAGCGGAGTTAGCGGGGTTAGCGCAAAAGCCAACTCCGCAAACTGCGCTAACTCGACGCGAAGCGCCGGCTAACTCCGCTCTATAGCTGTATTCCCTTCAGATACTCACGGAACTGCGGCCCCAGATCGCTGCGCTGAAGCGCAAACTCGACAGTAGCCTCCAGCATCCCCAGCTTGTCGCCGGCGTCAAAGCGCTTGCCCTCGAAGGTGTAACCGAAGACCTTTTCTTCCTTGGCCAGTTCCTTCAGTCCGTCGGTGAGCTGAATTTCTCCGCCCGCGCCGGGAGCGGTTCGCTCCAGAAGCGCAAAGATTCGCGGCGTGAGCACATAGCGGCCAATAATGGCCTGCTTCGAGGGCGCGTCCTCGATCTTCGGTTTTTCCACCATGCCGGTGCAGTTGTAAATCCGAGGGTTGCCAGGATCTGGCGAACCGGCCAGCACACCATAGGCGCTGATTTCCGGTCCCTCGACGGTCTGCGTCGCCAGCACCGAGCCGCCCTTCTCGTCGAAGACGCCAATGATCTGCTTCAGGCAAGGCACCTCGGCATTGATCACGTCGTCAGGCAGAATGACGGCAAAGGGCTCATCGCCCACAAACTCCTTGGCGCAAAGCACAGCATGACCCAGCCCCAGTGGCTCCTTTTGCCTCACATAACTGATGCGCGCCAGCGACGAGACGCCGCGCGAGACCGCCAACAGCTTGTGCTTGCCGGACCTTTCCAGCATTGTGTCCAGTTCGAAACTATTGTCGAAGTGGTCCTCGATGGCGCCCTTGCCGCGGCCGGTGATGATAATAATGTGCTCAATTCCCGAGGCGATAGCTTCTTCCACGCCGTACTGGATGATGGGCTTATCGACCAGCGCCAGCATCTCTTTGGGAATCACTTTGGTGGCCGGCAAAAAACGCGTACCCAGTCCGCCTGCCGGAAAAATCGCCTTACGCACCCGTTGACTCATGCCTTCTTCCTCGTTTCAGCAACCATCGCGTAATCTCCGCGGTTTCATTTCTTCGCCCAGAGCATTCTAAGACATTCGCATTTCCACTGTAATCCGCGCGCGAAAGCCCTGTAAAAGGATAAACATCATGCCACCCTAGAGCGCCGGCGAATCGTCTCCCAGCATTGCCTCCCGCACGATTTTAATCGGCGGAAATCCTTGCCGCAAAAAGTTATTATGAAACTCCTCCAGAGAGAAAGCCGCGCCCTGCTTTTTCATCAGGTCCGCGCGCAGCTTCATAATCTCCAGTTTGCCCAGCGTGTAGTAGAGATAAGTCGGATCGCCGGCCCCGCGCTTGGTCTCCACCACGGCCGACTCTCTGGACTGGTAGCCTTCCTTCTGAAAAAACTCTACACCCTGGTCAAAGCTCATCTTGCCTGTATGCATCTGGATTCCCACGATAACACGAGCGTTCCTGAGCAGCGCATCCTGCAGTTGGCCCAGGCGCAGAAACTTCGATTCCCTCTCGTCCTTCGCCCCTGCGCCCGGCTGGCCATAGCCCTCGTCGAGCATCATCTGCTCGGTATAGTGCGCCCACCCCTCGACGTCCGTGTTCGCGCTCAGCAGCTTGCGCACCCGGCTCGGCGCCTGCGGCAGCCACAGGAACTGAACGTAGTGGCCCGGGTACGCCTCATGTACCGCCGTCGAAATCACCGTGCCGATATTGAAGCCGTGCATGTAGCCCTCAACTTCCTCAGGCTTCATCGCGGGGTCAGGCAGCGTCACATTGAAATAGGCTTCCGTCGCGTGCGTCTCGAAGGCCCCCGGCGTATCCATGCTGGCCGTGGTCGTGGCGCGCATGAAGGGCGGCGTCTCTTCCACAATGGGCCGCACATCCGAGGGAATGGTCACAATATGATGCGAGCGGATGAAGCCCACCAATCCGTCAAAAGTAGCGCGGAAACTCTTCAGCAACTGATCGGGAGCGGGATGATTCTCGCCCAACTCCTGGAGCACGGCGCTCGGTTCCTTATCCGGCTCCAGTTCTTTGGCAACCTGCTTGAAGTGCGCCTGATTCTGGCGCATGTCGGCCCATCCGATTTCAAGCAGCTTGTCGAGTGGAATGTCCACCATCTCGTCATACTGAAGCTTCTTCGAGAAGGTCTCCGCGCCGATACGGAAGTCGCCATTCGACCGCGCAAGCACGTCTGTCTTCAGCCATCCAAGATAGTTATTCAGCGCCGCGATGACCGCCGCATTCGTCTCGGCAAACTCGGCCTTCAGCGCGGGGTCTTTGGCATCGACAAAGGCCAGCGGAACATCGCTCTCAAAGAAACCCACAATCCCCGGCAACTGCTCGATGGCAATTTCGGTAAAAATGCGCGGCGGATTCTTCAGATTCACGCGCGCATTCGCGAGCAGCGCTGGCATCTGCTTTTCGCGGGCAATCAGTGAGCGCAGCCTCTCATCCGGCGAAGCAAATTTGCGCTCCATCAGCGAAAAAGCCCCATTCGCGCAGGCGCCCGAATAGTTATCCGCATTCTTTTCCCACGGACGAATCGTTTCCAATGTCAGCAGCCGCGAGCGAATGTTCGCGAGCACAATCTCACGGTCGCTTCGCGGAACAAAATCGGCCGCGCCGGCGTCGGGATGAATCGCCTCAATGCGTATCTCAAAGCTCTTCAGCTCCGCAATCTCCGCATCGATGCTCTTGCGCGAGAAGTTCTCAAGCTGCGTGTCGTACTGGTGATATCCGTCCAGCGTTCCCTGCGTCGGCTGATAGCGCAGATACACCTGATCGAGATACTCATCGGAGGCCTTCTGAAACTGCTGCTTCCAATTCTCATTCGCAGCCTGGGCGCTCAGCGCAATCGTCATACAAGCTCCAATCACCAGCACGCAAGATAACTTCTTCATTTGCACTCTCACTCCGGTTCTAACTCCGCTAACAACGCTAACTCCGCTCCGCGGGCGCCAGTTTGTCAATCAATTCACGAATCTCCAGCAAAACATCGTCCGGCCGCGTAGCGGCCAAAGGCAGCTTCAACACGCCCTGCGGCGTGAACTGCGCGCCGCGCTTGGCGTTTTTCGCCACCAGGCGCATCAGAACCTGCGGATCGACGAGGGCATTTTCCGTGAAGCGAATGTGCAGCTCGGCGCGCTTGCGATCTACCTGCGCAATGCCGATCCGCTCGCATTCCAGCCTGATCAGCGAAGCCTCCAGTAGAAACACCGTCGCGTCCGGCGGCTTGCCGTAGCGGTCTTTCATCTCCGCGCGCACCTCGTTCACCGCCGCCTCGCTCGTCGTTCCGGCAATCTTCTTGTAAAGCCTCAGCCGCTGATTCTCTTCCGGCACATAACTCTCGTCGATGCGCACCGAGATACCCAGGTTGAGCTGCGTCGTCGGCCGCTCTTCGGTGCTCTCGCCCTTCATTTCGCTCACCGCGGCTTCCAGCATCGAGGTGTATAACTCGAATCCCACCGCCTCGATATGTCCGCTCTGTTCGCCGCCCAGCATGTTGCCCGCGCCACGCAGTTCCAGATCCAGAGCCGCAATCTTGAAGCCCGCGCCCAGATCGCTGAACTCCTTCAGCGCAGCCAGCCGCCGCCGCGCGATCTCCGTCAACTCCTTCTCCGGGGGAATCAACAAATATGCATAGGCGTGCCGGTTCGACCGGCCCACGCGGCCGCGTAGTTGGTATAACTCGCTCAGCCCGTGCCGGTCAGCGCGGTTGATGAGAATCGTGTTGGCCAGCGGAATGTCCAGCCCGTTTTCGATGATCGTGGTCGCCACCAGCACGTCGTACTCGTGCCGCATGAAGGCCAGCATCACCCTTTCCAGTTCCGCCTCGCCCATCTGTCCGTGACCCACGGCCACGCGCGCCCCCGGCACCAGTTCCTGAATCCGCGCGGCAATTTCGTAGATCGACTCCACGCGGTTATGCACAAAAAACACCTGCCCGCCGCGCTCCAGTTCCACCTCGATGGCCGAGCGCACAATCTTCTCGTCGAACTTGGCCACCACGGTCTGAATCGCCATCCGGTCCTTGGGCGGCGTCTCGATCACGCTCATGTCCCTGAGGCCCACCAGCGACATATGGAGCGTGCGCGGAATCGGCGTGGCGCTCATGGCCAGCACGTCGATGGCGCGCCGCATCTGCTTCAGCCGCTCCTTGTGGCGCACGCCGAAGCGCTGCTCTTCGTCCACTATCAGCAGGCCGAGATCCTGAAACTTGATGTCTTTCGACAGCAGCCGGTGCGTGCCGATCAGGATGTCCACCTTGCCCGTCTCCACCTTCTCCACAATCGCTTTCTGCTCCTTCGGCGTGCGGAAGCGCGAGATCATTTCGACATTGACAGGAAACTGCGCAAATCTCTTCTTGAAGGTCTCGTAATGCTGGAAGCTCAGAATCGTCGTCGGCGTCAGCACGGCCACCTGCTTGCCATCCTGCACAGCCTTGAAGGCCGCGCGCATCGCCACTTCCGTCTTGCCATAGCCCACATCGCCGCACAGCAGCCGGTCCATCGGCGTTGTCGATTCCATGTCGTACTTGATAGCCCGGATCGCCGATAACTGGTCTTCCGTCTCGGTATAGTCGAACGCGTCCTCAAACTCCCGCTGAAACGCGTTGTCTTTCGAGAAGGCCGTTCCCTGCGCGGTGGCCCGCTCGGCGTATAACTTCAATAACTCGCCGGCCATGTCCTGCATGGCCTTGCGCACCCGCGCCTTGGTCTTGGTCCACTGCTGCGAGCCCAGCCTGCTCAGCGGCGGCGCCGGTCCCGTGTCCGTCGAGCGGTACTTCTGAATCAGATCCAGCCGGGTCAGCGGCACATATAACTTGGCCTGCTCGGCAAACTCCAGGATCATGAACTCGACCGTGAGCCCGTCCTGCTCGATTTCCTTCAGTCCCTGGTACTGCGCGATTCCGTGCTCCACATGAACCACGTAATCGCCTACGTTCAAATCGCGGAAATCGGAGACAAACGCCGCCGTCTTCGACCGCTTCGGCACGGGCCGCGCCGCCACGTCCGCTTCGTCGGAAAGATCGTTGGCCCCGAACAGAATCAGATTCGCGTCCTGGAAGTTCACGCCCGCGGCCAGCGGCGTGCGCACAATCACCGGCACGCGCTCGTCGTGGGCCTGGTAGCTCGCCTCATCCACCACCGTCTCGCCGGGGCGCGGATTGCGGCTGCCCAGCCGGTACGGAATCTGGTAGTCGCGCAGCACCGTCGCCAGCCGCTCCACGTCGCCCTGATGCGGCGCGGCCAGCACCGTTCGCGTCCCCGCCGTCATCAGCTTTCGCAGTTGTTCAGTCAGCGCCGGAAGCGACCCGTGAAACCTGAACGCCGGCCGCGTGTTCATCTCGATCTCGCCCAGCGTCGAGTCCTCGTCCAGCACGTCCACCGCGCCCAGTTGATCCAGGTCGAGGCCCATGTGCGCGTCCAGCGCCGCCTTCAGCAGCTCGGGCCGCAGATAAATGTCCTCGGGCGTAATCAGCGAACCGATTCCAGACCGCTCATGCCGCTGCTCGACCTTGTTCCACCAGCGGTCGATCTGGTTGCGCACCATCAGCGGCTCCACGACAAACAGCGCCGACTTCGGCGTCAGCGTCAGCAAGGACTTCTCCGCCCCGGCCACCGTGGCAAAAAACTCCCAGCCCGGAAAGACGCTCACTCCGCCTGCCGCCGCAACCTCTTCGGCCATCTCCTCTGCTTCGCCCGCGCCTTCGGAATCTGCTTCAAAATCCAGCCGCTGCTTGCTCAGCCGCCCATGCACCGCGGCCAGCAGGCGTTCGTTTACCGGCGTCTCGGTCAGCGGCAGCAACTCGGCCGTGTCCAGCCCGCCCTGCGACCGCTGCGTCTCCGGATCGAATTTTCGGATGCTCTCAATCTCGTCGCCGAAAAACTCGATGCGCACCGGCCGTTCGTCTTCCGGCGAATACACGTCCAGAATCCCGCCGCGCCGCGTGAACTGCCCCGGCATCTCGACGATGTCCATCTGGGTGTAGCCCACGCTGGCCAGGTGCCCGGTCAGCACCTCCAGGTCCATCTCTTCGCCGCGCTTCAGCTTCACCGCCAGGCCGGCGTAGTAGCTGGGCTCAAAGAGCCGCAGCGCCGCCGACTCCACCGGCGCAATCAGAATCGAGGCCGCCCCGGTCGCCAGCTTCCACAGCGCCGCCACCCTTTGAGCCTGCACATCCGGGTGAGGAGAGAGATTTTCAAAGGGAAGCACATCGTGAGCCGGCAGCCGCACCACTTCGGCCGGGTCCACCGCGCCGGTCAGCTCGCAGCTGGCCCGCACCATCGGCTCCAGCGCTTCGGCGGCCTTGTTGTCGGCCACCAGCACAATCACCGGCTGGCGCGCCGCCCGCGCAAACAGTGGAATGTAGACGGCCTGCGCCGTCCCCGTCACCCCGGAGACACGCCTCCGCCCCGCCGCAAGGCTCAGATGCCTTCGTACGCGCTCAAAACCCGAAGAGTGCTCCAGCTCCGCGAAAATATCGCGGACAAACGGGAGAATCATGAGCTTCTAGTTTAGCAGCGGCGGGGCAATCGGCATCACTCGGAATCAGGATGAACGACTTTTGAGCAAAGCCATGGAAGCAGCGAAGATGCCCACCACGGATTCATCTACCCAATATATTTAAGACATTTTCAAATCTTGCACGAGCCCGTTGAAGTATCTCACCGAACGACCACAAATGCAGTCCCGCTTGTGCCTGCTTTTCTCGAATTGCCAGCACAGTAGGGTCATATTCCCGGCCTACGACGTATGTAACAAAGCTGATACCGGGGCGATGTTTCTTTATAAGACCCTCGTACTCCAAAGCCTGCGTTACGTGTTTCATCTGAATAATTTCTTTAGGTCTTTTGAACTCCATAATGATCGCCTCATCCCCGCCATCGCGAGATCGGCAAATCAGGTCAGGACGAATACTCTCCCGATCCTTATATAATTCATCGATACGACCATCGAGGATTGTCTTTAAAGGCTTATCAGAAGACCACAGTTCTAGCCCCTCTTTCACCAACCACAGGTTGCTCTCGATTAGCTTATGCAGGTCGATTTCGTATGCACTGTTTGAGGAGACAAGCTCCTCTAGTCGGTGAATGATATTAATCTGAGTTTGCACAATTCCTACGACACTGTTAAGCTGCGACAATCCCCATTCGTTCACGAGGCCGGCTAGCTTCTCCGCTTCTCGTACGTCCGCTGAGGCAATTGCATTCATCAGCTCTTTCAGAACATTTGATTCGTAATAGCGCAGTATCCACTCAATCAGGTTTTCAGCATCATCGTCGGAGGCTGTCTTGAGTTTTCCAATGATCCCGCTAACAACCCTTGTTGCTGTTCCGCGAACATGTGGAGGTAAGGCTTCAAGTCGTGCTTTGATTGCAGGGGCATTCAAAAGTTTATCGGTCCGCTTCTTTGTTTCTCCCGCATCTACCCCTTGAATAACCTTGAGTATGAAGTTATAGGCCCAATCGTTGAATTTCTTCACCACATCAGAATCTTCGAGAAAGCCATCTCGCGATGTTTTGATCAGATCATGTCTGTCTTCACCGGGGCACTCTGGATCGAGGAACTCGGCATTGATTTCACCAACGATCTTTTCCGATGTGAAAAATCCGTGCGACTTCGTGTCCAAGCCAAAAAGCGATGGTTCTTGAACTGTCCGTCCGCGCACCCGCACGGACAGACCTGGATAATCTTGTCGAGCATTAGCAATGACATAAAAACCAGTCACGTTTCCAATATCTGGTATATCTTCGGAAAAATCAGATTTTTCGCCTACGACATCATCTGCCGTGCACTCAACATTATTGACAGTAATTATAAAATCAGACCGATTTGGCATGACGCGATGCAGATGCCGGCGAATCACATCCGCAGTAGGCAATTGCAACCCATCATGGAGTCGAAAAAGCTCGATAGTTGTTCCATTCTTCAGTGTGGTGTCGGTAATGGTGATATCGAATTGATGTCCGACAAGTTCATGAATGCTGTCTAGCTCATCCCTATCGATAATGAGGGACGTCTGCTTACCACCCTGGCGAGTCGTAAGCTTAATTTGGGAGGCGATTCCAAAGCCGGCAAGTTTGCCAATACCTTTGCTACCTATAATAAGTCTCTTGCCTACTGTACGATCACCACCTAGGCGGCGATTGCGTCCGATGTATAAGAACTTTGTCTTGACATCATCAACGCTCATGCCGTTGCCATCATCTGACAGAGCAACGGAAGCATTCTCATCAATCACGTCAGGGATGGAAACATTCACATGATGAGCATCGGCGTCATACGAATTGGCAACCAACTCAGCAAGACATTTGCGCACACTATTGTAAGCAGATATCCCGAGATGCTCTAATATGCGAGGAGAAAAGGTAAACTCTGCTTTCATATCTTCCATGATGGCCTCTCATTTTCTCATTTATTGAGGACTGTCTTGTCCGGATCATTATAAACTGAGCGCCGCGCACCCCATCCATCGCGCTTTATGCGAAGGGGGGATGCCTCGGCCCACCGCCCTCCCCGCATC
>Ga0255355_1000254_pt1 | contig 35443 bp, 31 predicted proteins | sample HBST75metaG_FD_189943 | JGI IMG/M metagenome (GOLD analysis project Ga0255355, IMG submission 189943) | Peat soil microbial communities from Stordalen Mire, Sweden - H.B.S.T75 | ecosystem: Environmental > Terrestrial > Soil > Wetlands > Peat | place: Sweden: Norrbotten County, Stordalen Mire...
AACCCAAAAATCGTACCTTGTTCTGCATGACCGGTTCCTCTCCGCTTGTGGCTCTGAACTGTGTTCCTTCGTGGCTCACAGCTTAACCCACGGCCAGCGCATTGGTGCCGGTCACTCCATTGTGACTCAATGGTCGGTACGTCGCCGGCACAGGCCAACACAACATCCGGCTCTGTGCCCCCATCATTGGTGGCAAACTTCCATATGGAAGCGCCGCGCGAACAGTGCTCTAGAGCCTCGTCCATGTTTAGCCACTGGAGCTGAGGCTGCTTGCCACAGGTAACAATGTTGACGTAATTGCGGCTGCGCAGGCAATGATCGAAGACGCTCAGAAGGCAATTACTGTCTGGCGGATAATACACGCGAATGGTATCGCTTCTGCGTGCCAGAGCGTTGTCAACGAAACCAGTGGCCTGGTGGCTGAATCCATTATGATCATTACGCCAGGCATGGCTTGTGAGCAGAACATTCAGAGATGCGATCGGCTTGCGCCAGGCATACTCGTGGCATTGCTCCAGCCACTTGGCGTGTTGCGTCACCATTGAATCGACAGCCTGAGCAAAAGCCTCATAAGAAGACCACATACCGTGGCGGCCTGTAAGCAGGTATCCTTCAAGCCATCCCTCACAAAGATGTTCGCTCAACACCTCCAGCACCCGTCCATCCGGGCCGAGTTCATCATCAATGGAGACAAGTTCAGCCATGGAACAACGCTTGGTGGCTTCAAAGATTGAGTTCAGCCGATTGGAATTCGTTTCATCGGGACAGAACATCCGAAAATTGGTCAGATTCATTTTGAAGATGTCTCGAAAGAAATCTCCCAATTTGCGTGGGGCTTCGGCAAGAACCTTTCCTGGTCCGGGAATTTCTAGTGCGTAACTCGTAAAATCAGGAAGAGCGAGTGTAACCAGGGACCGTCCGCCATTCACATGGGGATTGCCTCCCATGCGCCGGTTGCCAGCGGGAGCGAGAGACGCCAGTTCCTGAATGAACCTGCCATTGTCGTCGAAGAGTTCCTGTGGCTTGTAGCTGCGCATCCACGCTTCAAGAATCTTGAGATGTTCGGGGTTTTCGCGTACGGTTGCGAGCGGTACCTGATGAGCTCGGAAGGTGCCTTCAATCGGTATCCCATCCACTTCCTTGGGGCAAGTCCATCCCTTCGGTGTGCGTAAAATGATCATTGGCCAGACGGGCTGCTTTTTGAATCCGTTCTTGCGAGCCTCCTTTTGAATTGTCCGAATTTCGTCGTAGCAATCATCCAACGCTCCGGCTAGGAGCTGGTGTACGACCTCGGAATCGTCTCCCTCCACAAAGTAAGGCTTATAGCCGCGCCCGCTGTAGAGGGCCTTCAAATCCGCATCGCTGGTGCGTCCCTGAGCTGTCGGCCCGGATATCTTGTACCCGTTGAGATGCAGTATCGGAAGCACCGCGCCGTCTCGCACAGGATTGAGGAAGTTGACCGACTTCCAGCTTCCTTCCAGGGGGCAAGTCTCGGACTCACCGTCACCTATAACACAGGAAACAATCAGATCTGGATTGTCGAATGCAGCGCCAAATGCGTGAACCAGCGAGTAGCCGAGTTCGCCGCCTTCATGCAGAGAGTTAGGAACGTGCGGCCCGCAATGGCTGGGCACTCCCCCAGGCGTAGAGAACTTGCGAAACATAAGCCGCAAGCCGTCCTCATTCAGCGTGATCTCGGGGTGGACCTCAGTGTACGAGCCTTCCAGATAAGAGCATGCATTGAGCGAGGGGCCTCCGTGTCCTGGGCCAGAGATATAAATGATGTCTGCATCCCGCTCTTTGATGAGACGGTTCAGATGGATGTAAATGAGGTTCTGCCCTGGCGATGTTCCCCAATGCCCGAGCAATCGCGGCTTGATCTGCTCTGCCTTTAAAGGCTCTCTCAACAGAGGGTTCTCAAAAAGATATATCTGGCCAATACACAGGTAGTTCGCTGCACGCCAATAGCGATTCATCTTGTCAAGCATCTCTGGCGAAAGAGGCCCCTTCGGCACCGGCGCTTTTACTTCAAGTTTTCCATCTGCCGCAATGGCAGTGGACAAGGTTACGTCGAAAATGAACTTAGATGAGGTAGAAGCCTGGCTGGCGTTCTCGCTCAAAGTTGACGGTACTCCATTGTGCTCAGCACTCAAAACGAGATCTGTGGTCGCCATATTGTCGATCCCTTCCTATTTCTCCGTTCAGGATTGTAGCGTCTATAGTGGGTTTGGGACGTTGGTATGTTCGGGGCTGTCCGCGATGGGTATCCGAAGTTATTTCGCCAGCAGCTTTTGAATTGTGTGCAGTTCGATGCGTCGTTTTTCGGTAACCTTTGGATATGTCATCTTGAGTTCCTCAAGCGCATCCAGGACGATTTGGGAGACGATGAGCCGTGCATTCTCCTTGTCATCTGCCGGAACAACATACCAAGGCGCATGATAAGTACTGGTGGCATGAATGCACTCCTCGAATGCCTTCATGTAGTCCTTCCAGTATTTCCGCTCATGAATATCTGAGGTACTGAACTTCCAGTTCTTCTCTGGCTCATCGATGCGCTCAAGAAATCGCTTTCTCTGTTCTTCGTGAGAGAGATGAAGAAAGATCTTTACAATCTTCGTACCGTTTCGATAAAGATGCTTTTCCAGGTCCACAATGGAGGCGTACCTGTGCTCCCAAATCTCTTTTTCTTTGCGGAACTCTTTGGGTAGCCCCTGGCTGCGCAGAATCTCCGGATGCACACGAACGACCAGCACTTCCTCGTAATAGGAACGGTTAAAGATGCCGATCCGGCCGCGTTCGGGAAGGCGGCATGTGGAGCGCCAAAGAAAGTCATGCTCAAGTTCCTCGGCACTCGGTTGCTTAAAACTGAAGACCTCGCAGCCTTCCGGATTCACCCCGGACATGACGTGGCGGATTGCGCCATCTTTGCCGGCAGCATCCATCCCCTGAAAGATCAGCAACAGCGCGTATTGGTTGGACGCATAGTGAAGATTCTGCAACGAACTTAGCTCCTCCATGTGTTCGTGCAGAAGTTCCCTATACTGCCTTTTTGTTTTGAAATAGTGGCCAACAAGCGTCGGCCACTCACTAAGGTCGACCTTTTTGTCTGGTGGCACACGAAAAGTCTTCGGATGGATTGTCATTATTCTCACTCGATGTTGCGAACCTGTCTGGTGGTGATTGGCGTGCGCGAAATTCTGGCGGTGCTGGTATCGAAGCTGTGCCAATGACCGAAACTTCTCAGAAAAGTATGGTCTCGCGTTCATCTGAAATCTGAGCAGTTATGCTCAAGACAGGCCAAGGGCCGCGGCATTACAAATTTATTCATGGTTGCACACACAGCATCGACCGAAACACCCAAGAGGGATCTTGCTATCCGCCAGAGCCAACCTATCAGGTCAGTTGCCGGACATCCGTCAGAGCTTCGTAGCCGGATATAACGTCGAAAAGCTCCTCATCTATCGACTCCTGTCGGACCAAGCCCTGATCAGAACCAAAAAATAGCACCGATCCCAGGCTGTTGCCGCGGCTCGATGTCTTCAACTCCATTCGTTGGTCCACTCTCACGAAGGCACGCTGCCAACGCGCGCTCCACCGCCGTCGAGTATTCATCCAGTGAACCCACTGCTTTTTCATATTGTCCAATGCTCGAGGCGGCAAGTGCCTTCATCGAACGAACAACGCCCTCCAGATCGTCGGCTCCGGAAATTTTCCGCGTCAAGCTTTCGATTGTTCCGCTCATGGCGCAGGCTTCGCGGCGGGCTTGGCCGCTGGGACCGGGGGGAATGAGGCCAAAGCCTGTGTGGCGATTTCGAGAATCGCCTTCTGATCGTCATCGCTGAACTTATCGGCTGACATCAATCGCCCCGCCAGGTCCGGTGGAATATCTTTCGTGGCTTTTTGGAGTGCCATCTCAGCGCCACTCACTCGGTCGAGCGACAGGGGATCTTAGGATGCGTTCATAAATAAGGATAGCAACTAAAGGAGAATGGAGATATACTTATTCGGCATGAGTAATGGCGAGAGCTCGTTACGTCGCAAGTTCACCAGCGTGTGGCCGCTGCTTGACGAACGGAGTCGGCGACTTATGGCAGCCAGCGAAGCAGTTTCGTTGGGGTACGGGCGCATTTCGCGGATTCGGCTTGCCAGCGGGATTTCCCGCAAAGCGATTGCCAACGGGATTCGCGAGATAGCCGAGGGATCCGCACTGCCGGGGCGCATTCGCCGACCGGGAGCGGGCCGGAAGAGCATTACCGAGATCGATCCCAAACTGCTGGCCTCGTTGGAGCGCCTGAAATACCCGACTGGCCGCAAGGTAACAAACCAAGAGATTAAGCGAGTAAACCTGAAACAGAACAAGTTTCATGGTGTATGGAATTACACCATTCGCCCCTCAATGCATTAGCCAAGTTGCGACCTTTATTTATTAACGATGCCTAAGTCTATTTTGGCTTTTGTTCAGAATCCAAACCAAAATGGGCATGTCCTACTTCTTGCGGGAGCAAAAGGGGAGGGTACCCAGGCTGCCGGAGAACTTGCTGCCGATTTACCTCACATCTCCCCCGTATTGCAGAAATGCGGCGTTACACTATCTGGCCCACTCCAGCATTTTGAGATTCTGATGCATTTAAACGCTATGGCCGACACGCCAATCAACTTTGATGTGGTGGCGTGCCACATTCTGCCGGACACTTCTTCCCGCTATAAACTCGGCCCATAAATACTATTGATTTCTGCCTAGATAACTCAATAATCGATATTGAGGTACGGAATCGCTATGCCCAGACTGAAGGGGAGCGCCGATCTTTTGGAGGACCGGCGCAGACGAGCTTTGGCGTTGCTGGATGATGGGTTCTCTGTAGTAAATATCCCCCGGCAGAGCCGGGGGGCTTTACGGTGTGAGCCGCTCAAAGCGGCTTGAGCGGGGTCGCTAACGCGGCCCCGACGTTATTGGGGCCGTCTTTCGGCGGCTATTTCCACATCTTCAGTTGGTCCAGCCGCTTGTCCTCGACTTCCTGGTTGCGGATGTACTCGCGTATCGCCGTCTCGTCCCGTCCCACCGTCGACACAAAGTAACCGCGCGCCCAGAAATGCTGCCCTGCAAAATTCTGCTTGTGCTCGCCGTACGTTCGCGCAAGGTGAATCGCGCTCTTGCCCTTGATGAAGCCCACCACCTCCGACACCGCATACTTGGGCGGAATCGAAAGCAGCATATGCACATGGTCCGGCATCAGGTGGCCTTCCAGAACCCGGCTCTCTTTCTGCTCGGCTAAACGGCGGAAGACCTCTCCCAGATGCTGCCGAAGCCCTTCGTAAAGCACGCGGCGACGGCATTTGGGGATGAATGATACGTGGTATTTGCACTCCCATACGGAGTGGCTTAGACTCTCCAATTGGTCCATCCAGATTCTCCTTGACGTGTGCTTTGGTCGGCTCACATCTGGAGTTTCTTGGATGGACTCCCGTAAATGTCAAACTGCTACTGCCACCCCGGCAGAGCCGGGGGATCTCCTCACCCTTTAGTCAGAGCAAACGCATCTGTTAAACTGTTCACGGCTGTGATGGACTGTAGTCATGAGCGAAGAGTGACCGCGCCTATTGGGACGAAGGGCATTCGATTCGTTTGAAGTGGAACTGAGGATCGCACTCTTTCAGTTCTCCGCAGAAAGCTTTGTTCTCAGGCCATGAGAACCCTATGGCATACAAGAAACGGCTAACTCTCTTTACCGTGGCCGGGCCGCCTATTCTTCACTGGACTCCCGCGTCAAGCCCCGGCGGGCACCTGAGGCATCTTCAACCCTATCACGATCGCCTCTCCAATCTGACGAGCCAGAGTTTGGATAACCGCTGTACCGTTATAATGAAAAGGGCGCGCTACGGTGTCGAAAGTGGTAGAGCTAGAGCGGCAGCGCGCAGACGAACTCAAGGGTAAGTTTTGGCCGTGTACTTTTGAATTTGTGTGGACGTTGAGGTCAGTAAACCGCTACGCGGGATGATCCGCTTTTGCCAGCATCGCCATGTTCAAGGCCATTGGAGAGACATGACTACAGCCCACCAACACCCTCTTCAAAAGATCCTCGATAGCCGTATCGCCATTATCGATGGGGCGATGGGCACCACGATCCGCACCTATGGCATGACGGAAGCGGACATCCGCGGGGATCGTTTCAAGAACTCGACCAAAGATCTACTGAACAACGGCGACCTCTTCTCTCTTACTCAGCCAAAGATGATCTGCGATATCCATCGCCGGTTTCTGGAGGCCGGCGCGGACATCATCGAGACGAATACCTTTGGCGCAACCAGCATCACGCAGAGCGAATTCTTCGTCGACGATCCGCGCGAGCACGGCGGACGCAAGGATCCTGACTTCTACCAGAAGATCATCGACGATCCGTTCCTTAAAGGCCTGGCCTGGGACATCAATGAAACTTCGGCGCGCCAGTGCCGCGAGTGGGCCGACCGCGCGGCAAACAAAACCGGTCGTCAGCGTTTCGTCGCCGGAGCCATCGGGCCGCTCACCGTCTCGCTCTCCAACTCGCCCGATGCCAACGACTCCGGCTTTCGCGTCGTTACCTTCGATCAGGTAAAAAGCGCCTACGCCGAACAGATTCGCGCCCTCATCGCCGGCGGCTCGGACCTTCTGCTCGTCGAAACCATCTTCGACTCGCTCAACGCCAAGGCTGCACTGGTCGCGATTCGCGAGGTCTTCGATCAGGACGGCCTTACCGCGAACAATAGGGAACTGCCGGTGATGATCTCTGCCGCTGTGGGCCGTGGCGGCGAGACGATGATCTCTGCGCAGACCATCGAGGCCTTCTGGAACGCGGTGAAGCACATTAAGCCGCTGTCGGTCGGGCTGAATTGCTCTCTCGGTCCCAATCTTATGTATCCGTTCCTGGCCGAACTTGCCGAAAAGTCGAGCGTGGCCATCTCCTGCTATCCGAATGCCGGTTTGCCCAATCCCCTCTCGCCGACAGGCTTCGATCTGGAACCGCAAGATATGGCCCGCTATCTAGGCAACTTTGCCAAGAATGGGCTGATCAATATTGCCGGCGGCTGCTGCGGCAACACCCCGGAGCACATCGCTGCGATTGCCCAAGCGCTCAATGGACAGGCACCGCGCAAGGCGAGCAAGAGCTTCGCCGTGGGCTTTGATGCTGACCAGGGCACAAATGCGGTCGAGGCAGTGAAGCCTTTGCGTCTCTCCGGATCGCAGCCCTTCACCCAGCAGCCGGGCGTTTACCTCATGATCGGTGAGCGCACCAACGTGGCCGGTTCGCCCAAGTTCGCCAAGCTCATCAAGGAAGGCAAATACGAAGCAGCGGTCAGCGTGGCCCGGCAGCAAGTGGATAACGGCGCGAACGTCATCGACATTTGCATGGACGAGGGCATGATCGACGGCGTTACGGCCATGACCCGCTTTTTGCAACTGCTGGCCAGCGAACCCGAGATTGCCAAAGTCCCCTTCATGGTGGACTCTTCGAAGTGGGAGGTCATCGAGGCCGGGCTCAAGTGCTTGCAGGGCAAGGGCATCGTCAACTCGATCTCGCTGAAGGAAGGCGAGGAAAAGTTTCGCAGGAATGCCGCGACTGTCCTCAAATATGGCGCGGCTGTGGTGGTGATGGCCTTTGACGAGCAGGGCCAGGCCGCAAACTACGAAGAGAAGATCCGCATCTGCGAACGCGCGTATCGCATTCTCGTCGACGAGATCGGCTTTCCGCCTGAAGACATCATCTTCGATCCCAACGTGCTCACCGTTGCCACCGGCATGGAGGAGCACAACAACTATGCGGTGGATTTTATCAACGCCACGCGCTGGATCAAGGCCAACCTGCCCCACGCGAAAGTCAGCGGCGGAGTTTCAAACATCTCGTTCAGTTTCCGCGGCAACAACAAGGTGCGCGAGGCCATGCACTCCGCGTTTCTTTATCACGCCATTGCGGCGGGCATGGACATGGGCATCGTCAATGCCGGAATGCTCGAAGTCTACGAAGAGATTGATCCGGAACTGAAGGTGCTGGTCGAGGACGTGCTGCTCAACCGCCGTCCCGATGCGACTGAGCGGCTGGTGGAATTCGGCGAGGCTTTGAAGGCTGCGGGGTCTGGCGCAGGCAGCGCGGAGGCAAGTGAAAAGAAGGCCAAGGAGTGGCGAAACGGAACGGTCGAAGAGCGCCTTTCTCACGCGCTGGTCAAAGGCATTGACGCCTACATCGAGATCGACACAGAGGAAGCCCGCGTCAAGCTGGGGCGTCCCCTGTTGGTGATCGAAGGCCCGCTGATGGACGGCATGGGCGTGGTCGGCGACCTCTTCGGCGCGGGCAAGATGTTTCTGCCCCAAGTGGTGAAGTCGGCCCGCGTGATGAAGAAGGCCGTAGCCCACCTGACGCCGTTCATGGAAGCCGAAAAGGCCGCACTGGAAGCCTCTGGCCAGGTGGTCAAGGCGCAGGGAAAGATCGTGCTCGCAACGGTCAAGGGCGACGTTCACGACATTGGCAAGAATATTGTAGGCGTTGTGCTCGCCTGCAATAACTACGAGGTCATCGACATGGGCGTGATGGTCTCATGCGAAAAGATTCTCGAACGCGCCAAGACCGAGAACGCCGACCTGATTGGCCTCAGCGGCCTGATTACGCCGTCTTTGGACGAGATGGTGCATGTGGCCAAGGAGATGGAGCGACAGGGTTTCAAGCTACCCTTGCTCATCGGTGGAGCCACCACGAGCCGCGCCCACACCGCCGTCAAAATCGCACCCCATTACAGCGAGCCTGTCATCCATGTGCTTGATGCCAGCCGCGCCGTGCCTGTCACCACCAGCCTGCTCAGTGAAGACGGCAAAGCATCCTTTGTCGCGCAGCATCGCGACGAGTATGAGGCACTCCGCAAGGCCCATGCCTCACCGCAACCCAAGCTCGTTTCCCTGGAGACGGCGCGCAAAAGGCGCACGCCGATCCACTGGCGCGCCGAAGACCTGCCACAGCCGGAATTTACCGGCGTGCGTGTGCTGGATAACTTTTCCCTGGCGACGCTACGCGAATTCATTGACTGGTCGCCGTTCTTCCACACCTGGGGGCTGAAGGGCCTTTACCCGCGCATTCTGGAGCACGAAGAGCAAGGGGAGCAGGCGCGCCAGATATTCAAGGATGGCAATGCGCTGCTGGATCTGATGGTGGAAAAGAACCTGCTCACGGCACGCGCCGTCTACGGATTCTTCCCTGCCGGCGCGGTAGGCGACGATGTCGAGTTATACACCGACGAAACGCGCGCAACGGTGCTCGATCGCTTCCATTTCCTCCGCCAGCAAGTGGAACGAGATGCGAGCCAGCCGTTCCGTTCGCTTGCCGACTTCATTGCGCCGAAAGAAACTGGGCTGCCTGACCACATTGGAGCATTCGCCGTCACCGCCGGGATCGGCCTGAAGGAGTTGTGCGATCAGTTCCGTGCTGAGCAGGACGATTACAACGCGATCATGGCCGAAGCACTCGCGGATCGCTTGGCAGAGGCTTTTGCCGAGTATCTGCACAAGCGGGTACGCGACGAATGGGGCTGCGGTGGCACGGAAGACTTGAGTACCGCGGATATTCTTCAGGAGAAGTATCGAGGCATCCGTCCAGCTGCGGGTTACCCGGCCTGCCCGGATCACACCGAAAAGGGCATACTCTGGCATCTGCTCAACGTGCAGGCCAATACCGGAATGCTGATCACCGAGTCGTTTGCCATGTGGCCTGGATCGAGCGTCAGCGGACTTTATTTTGCTCATCCTGAGTCGCGCTACTTCAGCTTGGGCAAGATTGCCCGCGATCAGGTTGCCGACTATGCCGAGCGCAAGGGGATGAGTGTGGCAGAAGTCGAGCGCTGGCTCGGGCCAAACCTGAACTACGATCCCGCTGAATAACATCTGGACTTGCAGGCGGCCAAGTAGCGATCCTACGTTCGCACTGCGCAGGCAAATCAAGACGCAGTTAGTCTCGACACCAAACCGTAATCGGCATACTATCAGTAGTGCTATGGTTCAACATGGCCACAATATCTAAGGCTAAGAGGGAAGCCGGTCCCGTCGTTTCGACTAAACCGGCGCTGCCCCGCAACTGTGAGCGAAAAGCTGCAATCCACGTAAGTCACTGCCTCCCGAGCGGGGTGGGAAGACCGATTACCGCAGCGATCAGCGAGCCAGGAGACCTGCAATAGCACACGAATCGTCCACGGGCGGGGTATACCGTTGGGTCGCTTGCAAGCCTTGGCCCAGGGCCATTCTGTGCCCACAATTCGCCCGACCCGGCATCGCCGACCCGCATGAAAAGGATTGTGTGCGCCGAAGCAAAAATAGACCACCGCCGGATTCTTTGTCAGAACCGCTGTTCGTAATTTTTTCGCCCACCTGCAAGATCACTTTTGCCAACGCCAATCTCTCGTGTAAATCTCAATAAGAACGATTGGAATTGTCAGCCACCAGTTTCCTATCTCTCGATGGATTCGTGAAATAGCAATTCACAGATAGAATGTCCTTTGGCAATGCGGCGCACGATCGCACTTTCGTTGATGATGTTGTTCAGCTGGATGCTGATCGCGCCGCTCTTTGCCCCCGACGCCGACGCAAGTCTCCCGGCGTGCTGCCGCAGAAGCGGCAAGCATCACTGTATGATGCGCATGATGGAGCGGCGCAGCGGCCAGCAGAAAGGCTCCACGTGCGTTTCGGAGAAGTGTCCTTGCTTCCCGGTCAGCACCTGTGCTGCTTATTCTTCAATCTTCAAGCCGGAAGCCGGGGAACAGTTCTACGCGGACGTTGTTCGCCATGCGGCGATTGCTCCGCGGTCTGAGGCGCTCTACCGCATTTCTTCTCTCCGCAGTCATCAAAAGCGCGGCCCTCCAACTCCTCTCGCCTGACAACTTGTGGTGCGTTGCGGATGGGACTGGCATAGCCAATCCCGTCCTGACACTTCGCGTTTTCTTGAAGCAAGGGAGAGAGCATGGAAGCCAAGTTTTTGCTGGCGTTACTGCCAGGCATCTGCCTATGCTGGCCGCCGACGTTGATTCACGCCCAAAATAGCCCCAGCGCTGTCACCTCTGCCGAGTCCGTTTCGGTACAGAGCCAGCCCGTTGCCGTCAGCCCCCGTGCAACCGGCCATATCGCCGGAGTCTTGAAGGATCCCTCTGGAGCGGTCATTCAGGGAGCCAAGGTTGAAATCAGGAGTCTCGCCTCCGGATTCAGAAAATCCCTCGCAACCAACTTTGAAGGCCGCTTCGTCTTCGAGATGCTTCCAGTGGGTCTCTACGAGGTCACCTTGACTGCCGACGGCTTTGATATTGCAATTCTTCATCATCTTGCCGTAACCGCTGGCACCGAAACGGCCGCCAATGTGGTTCTGAAAATCGCTAGCGCAAAAACGGTGGTCGAGGTAACGCCAGCCAGCGAAGTAGGTGACGCAGCCATCGCAAGCAGAAAAACCGGGACCAGCGATACGGCTTCCCTGCTCAACGGTGTTCCGGGGCTTGCTGTTTCCACCAATGGAGGCGTGTCGGGGTTACCGGCGATTCATGGGCTGGCCGATGACCGGGTCAAAGTGCTGGTCAATGGAATGACCGTGGCGTCGCACTGCAGCAACCACATGAATTCTCCCTTGTCCTACATCGACCCCGGAAATGTGGGCAGGGTCAATGTTATAGCGGGTATTACCCCGGTGAGCAGCGGCGGCGACAGCATCGGTGGCACGATTCTCGTCGATTCCGCGGACCCCGAGTTTGCCGCGCCAGGCCAGCGTGCGGTTACGCATGGTGGAGTTACCGCATTTTACCGCTCCAATGGCGTAGTAAACGGAGGAGACGCCTCGCTGACTGCCGCAACCGAGCATCTTAGCGCGGCGTATACCGGCACGTACGTCAACTCCGGCGATTACAAGAACGGCGCTGGAGAACGAGTTATATCGACCTTGTACGAATCCAGAACCTACAACGTGCAGTTGGCCGCCCGCCGCGGCAACAACCTGTTCTCAGTCGGACTCGGGTATCAGGACATACCGGAGCAGGGGTTTGTCAATGCCCACATGGATATGATCGAGAATGAATCAAGATATGCTAACCTTCATTACCGCGGAACCTTCGCCTGGGGGAAACTCGATGCACGCGCTTTTTACGAGCACACCGGACACGAAATGAACATCCTCTCGGAGAAGCAGGCTATCATGGATATGAATATGCCCATGGATACCAGGGGCGCGAACCTGGGTTATTCGCTCAAGGCGGAGATTCCCCTCACCGGGCAAGACATCTTGCGCGCGGGCACCGAACTTCACCGCGTTACTCTTGATGACTGGTGGCCGGCGTCCATGATGATGGCAGGTTCCATGGGGCCAAACACCTTGTGGAACGTACAGGACGGCCGCCGCAATCGCTTCGGAACCTATCTTGAATGGGAGGGCCGCCACGGCTATGGATTTACGCAGTTACTTGGCATCCGCAACGATGAGGTGCTGATGAATACGGGCGACGTGCAGGGCTATAACATGTGTGGCGGACAAATGAATGAGCCGGATGATTGCATGATGGCGACTGAAACCGGAAGCGCTGCCTATTACGCCGACGCCACGTCCTTTAATTCGACCAGTCACAGGCGCCTGGACAATAACTTCGACCTGACCGCTCTAGGCCGCTACGAGCCAGGGTTGAACAGCACCTTTGAATTCGGCTACGCTCGCAAGAACCGCTCGCCCAACCTATACGAACGCTATCTCTGGGTAAAGCAGAGCGCCATGTCGGTGGATATGAACGGCTGGTTCGGCGATCTGAACGGATACACCGGAAACCTGAATCTGCGTCCCGAGATTGGCAACACTGCCAGTATTTCCGCAGACTGGCACGATGCCGCCAAAAAGCAGTGGAAATTGAAGCTCACTCCCTACTTTACCTACGTTCAGAACTATATCGACGCAGGCCGCTGCCTGGTCATCGAAAACGGTCTTGGCAACGGCTGCAGTCAGACCCGCTTCGACGCCACCCTCGCTACGCTCGGCACGACCCCTTACGTCACCTTGCAGTTCGGCAATTACGATGCACGGTTGTATGGCGTGGACGGCACCGGACGCATACCCTTAGGCGGCAACAGCAGAGCGGGATACTTTTCGCTCAACGGCATCTTAAGTTATGTTCACGGTACGGATACCGATGCGGCGGCGGCTGGCTCGCCTGGACAAACTCCTCTCTATCGCTTGATGCCGCTGAACGGGACGGTGGCCCTGGAGCATCACCTCGGCAACTGGTCCAATGTTGTCGATCTCCAAGCGCTCGATCGAAAAAAGGACGTTCAGGCCGTCCGCCTGGAGCTGCCCGCTCCGGGTTATGCACTGGTCAATCTGCGCACCAGTTATCAACAGCCTGTATCCGGTCCTCTGAGCCTGCGATTCGATGCCGGTATCGACAATGTTGGCGCCAGGAATTACGTGCTTCCCCTGGGCGGTCGCTACTACGGACCTACGATGATGGCCATCAAGATGGGAACCGCAGTGCCTGGCATGGGCCGATCGTTCCATGGCGGCCTGACTTTTCAATTCTGATGGAAGGGTGTTCGGTTGCTTGGCTGCCGTTGGAGAAGTGAACTTTGACGACTTCACAGCGAGCATGTGAATGAGGCAGGTCAGGCCACTGAGGGACCGGGGAAGATCAGCCTGTGCAAGCCTGACCGCTCAGTTCTGACGAGACGATTTGAAGTCTATTGTGGAAGGTGGTGCTTGAGCGCCGCGCACTGAGTGGCGGATCGACGAATGCGAGCAGACTCGGCATAAAGCCTCCCGGCTCAATCGGAGCGCAAGGGCTCGCGGCTGAGCGGCAGGCGCATATAAAAGCAACTGCCGCCTTTACTGCCGGCGCCTACGCCAATGGAACCCGAATGGACCTCGACGGCCCACTTGACGATGGAGAGGCCAAGCCCGGTGCCTCCGTTTTCGCGCGACCGTCCCTGATCGGTGCGATAGAAGCGGTCAAAGACGCGCATCTGTTCTTCCGTCGGGATGCCGGGGCCCTGGTCGGTGACGGCTATCTCCGCCGGACTCCAACGCAACCCCAACTGCGTCTGAAGCAAAGCCCGTTCCACTAAAGACAACTGCTTGTAGCACTTCCCCATGCAACATTATCCCTTCTGGATGTGTTGCACTTGGATTTTGAGCGCGACTACAGACGAACCCTGCTCTCTGCTCGTACTCGAATGGGGCGGGGACTAAGGTGGCAAACTGGACGGCGAAGCCGTGAGTCTCGATCCTTGGCTAACTCTCCAATTGCTCGTTGCTGTGAACCGTATCGATACAACTCAGTCATTCATGCTAATCGCAGGAGCGTACACAAGTTGATCTCTATTGCTCGCCTCGAAGCATTCCTGAAAAAGTCTTTTTGTAGCGTGTTGGTATCCGGCAGCCGCAAGTAAGCCCATTGGGCGACGTATCGCATTGCTCTGCAGGTTGACGACAGAGGATGTAAGACTCTATGTATCACCGAGAAGCACAGGCCAGGAGAGTCACAATGCAAGCTGCCGTATTCAATGAAAAGGCGATAGCGCCAGGAAGGTATCTCAGCATCGAGGAAGTTCCGCGACCGCAGACCACGCCCGGTCACGTGCTATTGCGCGTGGTCGCCTGTGGCGTATGTCGGACAGACTTGCATATCGTTGAAGGAGACCTGCCCCCGCTTCGGCAGCGATTGATCCCTGGCCACCAAATTGTCGGAGAAATCGTTGAAGGGGCTACTGACCTGCTGCCGCTGGGAAAGCGGGTCGGCGTTTCGTGGATGGGCGGTACTGACGGCTCATGCCTTTACTGTAAGCGGGGGATGGAGAACCTCTGTGATCAGCCAACCTTCACCGGGTATACGGTTGATGGCGGTTACGCGGAGTATGCGCTGGTGCGGGCGGATTTTATCTATCCACTACCGGATGAACTCGATGCGACGCATGTAGCGCCGCTGCTCTGTGCGGGGATCATCGGATTTCGGAGCCTGCGTGTCGCCGGTGTCCAGCCGGGTGACCGGGTTGGACTGTTTGGTTTTGGAAGCTCCGCTACGCTTGCAATTCCCATTCTGCGGCATTGGGGATGTGAGGTGTATGTTGTGACTCGCGGAGACGCGCATCGAGCGACGGCCAACAGGCTTGGTGCGACGTGGGTTGGAAAAGAGGACGCCAAGCCACCCGTGGAGTTGGATCGTGCGGTGACGTTCGCACCGGCTGGCAAGGTGGTTGTTGATGCGCTTTCCAGTCTTCGGAAAGGTGGCGTGGTTGCCATCAACGCAATCCATCTTGACCAGATGCCGGCGTTCGATTACGACAGGCTGCTCTGGGGTGAACGACAGATACGTAGTGTCGCCAATATGACTCGATCGGATGCGCGTGACTTCCTGACACTGGCGCGCGATCTCAAGATCCATCCGCGGGTCTCCGTCTTTGCTCTTCATGCGGCCAACAACGCTCTTTTGGCCGTCAAAGAGGAGACCGAGAATGGATCTGCAGTGATTGTTCCGTAGTTGGGTGCCTGCGGGGGCCCGAGAGCAAACCTCTCAGTTTCCCGATTTCTGTCAGCCCACAATCATCCTGGCCTCGCTACGGCGCGAGCATCAAGGCAATCACTTCGCTGGTCCCCAAGGCTCGCATCTAACCGTTTCGAAAAGAGGAAATCCGGATGGCATACGAAAGTGTAAATCCGTATGACGGCAAAACCGTCAAGACGTTTTCAGAGTTGACCAACGAGCAACTCGAAAAGAAGATTGCAACCGCAGCTGCCTGTTACGAGGCATGGAAGAAGACCCCTTATTCCAAGCGTGCGGTGATCGTTGCCAGGGCCGGGGAGTTGATGCGGGCGAATGTGGATAAGTTCGCCAAGCTTGCTACTCTTGAGATGGGAAAGCTGATCAATGAAGCGCGCGGAGAAATGAGTTTCAGCGCAAACATTCTTGCCTATTAGCGAAAAATGCTGAGCGCTTTCTTGCGCCCGTGAAGCTCGATCCAACGCACGGCGAAGCCCACATGGAGTCCAGCCCCATCGGTGTAATCTTCTGCATCGAACCATGGAACTTTCCCTACTATCAGTTGGCCCGCGTCGCAGGTCCTCACCTGATGGCGGGCAATACCATTATGGTGAAGCACGCAAGCTGTGTGCCGCAGTGCGCCATCGAGTTTGAAAAGCTCTGGATCGATGCAGGCGCGCCAGAGGGCTTATATACCAATCTCCTCATCTCGCATGAGCAATCCGATCGGGTAATCGACGATCCGCGCATCAAGGGGGTTGCACTGACTGGAAGTCTGGCCGCCGGTCGAAGCGTCTCGGCAAGAGCAGGAAAGAACCTCAAGGTCTCCTCAATGGAATTGGGCGGAAGCGATGCATTCATCGTGCTCGAAGACGCCGACCTTGAGAAGACGATTCCGTGGGCGGTATGGGGCCGTATGTATAACAACGGTCAGACGTATTGTGCAACCAAGCGTTTCATCGTCGTCGATGAGATTGCCGATCAATTCCTTGCGAAGTTCAAGGCCGCGTTAGAGGCTCTGGAGCCGGGCGATCCAATGGACGAAAAGACGACGCATGGCCCGCTTTCAACGGAGGCCGCGCTGCTGCAACTCGTCAAGCAGGTGGAGCACGCAGTCGCCAAAGGTGCAAAGGTTGTGCTTGGCGGCAAGCGCCTCCCATGCGCAGGCTCCTTTATGGAGACGACCATCCTGACCGATGTTACACCGGAGAACCCCGCCTTTCGCGATGAATTCTTCGGCCCTGTGGCCATGTTCTTCCGCGTAAAGGACGAGGCCGCTGCGATTGCACTAGCGAACGACTCCGATTTCGGTTTGGGCGGTTCGGTGTTTACCAAGGATGTCGAGCGCGGAAAGCGCGTCGCCACTCAAGTAGAGACCGGCATGATGTTTATCAACAATATGGACTGGTCGGATGCAGAACTGCCGTTCGGCGGCATCAAGGACTCGGGCTATGGGCGCGAACTCGGCAATATGGGTATTCAAGCGTTTGTAAACAAGAAGTTGGTGCGCACGCACGACATGGACGCTCCGCTGGTTTAGAAGAGCAGAAGAATCCGGCAGTTTGAATTTTGCCAACCAGTGGATCAAGGCGATTGTTGCGGCGCGCACCCGCAACAATGATGCCTCCTTGGAAAACCAGATATAGGGCCACGAAGTCCAGGTTTGGCAAGACCCAGACTTCGCGCTCTCTACCGGTCAAACGAGAATTACTTTGTGCCTTGCAATGTCTTCAGCAGCTTGAGTGTGGCGCTGGCCGCCGGAGCGGAGGAAGCTGGATTCTGTCCGGTAATCAGGTTCCCGTCTACCTGCACGAAGGGCGTCCAATCCGGCCCCTTCGCGTATAGGCCGCCAAGACGTTTCAATTCGTCTTCCACAAGGAATGGAACCACCTTGGTGAGTTGCGCAGTCTCCTCCTCCGTATCAGAGAAACCGGATACGTGCTTTCCCTTCACCAGTGGGGCACCGTCGGGTGCTATTACGTCCTTCAGAACTCCCGGAGCATGGCACACAAGAGCGACTGGCTTTCCCGCACGGTCCATTGCCTCAATCAAAGCTATCGAATGTTTGTCGTTGGCCAGATCCCACAGCGGCCCATGCCCGCCCGGATAGAACACGGCATCGAATTCGTCGGCAGCCACGCTGGCTAGTTTCACCGTGTGGGCAAGCCCATGCTGCGCCGCCGCATCCTGCTTGAAGCGCCTGGTCGCATCGGTCTGCGCATTGGGGTCATCGCTGGTGGGATCGAGGGGCGGTTGTCCGCCTTGGGGTGAAGCCAGCGTAACGCTTACTCCCGCATCGACGAAGACATAATATGGCGCGGCGAACTCCTCCAACCAGAAGCCGGTCTTTCTGCCCGTATTTCCCAGCTCAGCGTGTGAGGTAAGAACCATCAGGATTTTCATTTTCAGCTTTCTCATGGGTTGGTCGTGGGTTGGTTGGGTTATGGCCGTGAGGTTAGCAGCACCCTCGCGGCTCAGTGAGACATCGACTTCGTAAGTGCAACGGCTATCCCGAGCGTGGCGATGGAGAGGATCGTGCTGAGCAGGGTCGTTTCGTCGGATTCACTTCGGGCTCAATTTGTGCAGGCGCAGTAACGTACCTCACTCTAGCGATAGCATTTTGGGCAAAACCGTCCAATACTGTACAGTCGTTTCACGTCAACAGTAGAGTCGTCCTTGAATACGTCAAGTGAAGCACTCGCGCCGGCCGTCCAGCGTACATCGCATCCATTCAGTTCAGATTTACCTCTCTGCCGGTCCACCAGGGATCCGCTTCTGACGCTCGGTCCAGTTTGTCTTGATCTTTTCGTATGTGGTCTGCATCTCATCCAGTTCCAGATCGCTCAATCTCTCGATGTCGATCATTTGGTTTCGAGCCTTATCCATAGCTCGAATCAACTCGTTGAGCTTGAGGTTGATCGCACGCGCATCGCGATTTTGCGTGTTCTGGATCAGGAATACCATCAAGAATGTTGCGATGCCCGTTCCGGTGTTGATGACCTGTGCCCATGCTTGCGAGAAATGAAGAACGGGTCCAGTTGCCCCCCAGACAACGACCACCAGGCCTGCACCCACAAAGGCCCAAGTAGATCCCAACCACACGCAGGCCACTGTGGCGAATCGGCCAAAGTGGCCGTGAACGGTTCGATCCTTTACCTCGCTCTGGTTCTTGTCCATATTCTTGCCCCTGAAACTTGCATACTCGTTGACAATTTTGAAGCCCTTGCGGATTGCTGCGATGAAAGCGGAAGACCTGCGGTGCAAAGGACTGATCACTGGCGTGGTGGTCGAGATGGAAGATCCTCGGTGCAAGAGCGCGGCGATTGAGATGGAAGACCCGCGCTGCAGGGGCCTGAACCGGGCGTTGTGATTGAACCTTGCAACGGATCTTCGGCGCTCACAGATGGTTGCCTGCGTCATGCCCTAACTGTTTTTCTCGACTCCTGAATCCTGTAAGGCATCTTCCTGCGCACCGGATCCGTCCGAATGTTTGGGAATTCCGCTGATAAGCCCCTGATAGTTTGTGAGGCGTTTGCCGAGGATAACCACGCCCTTGGACGTGATTTCATATTCGCGAATATCCTTGGCATGATTTCCTCCCCGCATCTTGATCACCACCATAATCTTGCGAAGCTGGCCATCGATGGATACATACCGTAGCCGGATGATGTCGTCAGTGAGGAAAGAAATTGAGTAGGTACTGAACGGGAATTCGGTGAAAGACTCATCCACCTCAACGGTGCTAAGAATCGTCACTCCGATTCCTGTCAAAGCGAAGATCATCCGGTAGAGCGATTCGCGAAAGTCGGCGCGGAAGCCGGGCGACAGAGCCATCTCAAAGCCCGCCAGGGAATCGATCACCAGGCGCTTGGCGCCAATCTTCTGCACTGAGTCTAGAATTGAGTGCATGGTTTCATCCACCGAGAGATCGAGGGGACGGAGATAGAGAATTTTGAGTTTCCCGTCTTTCCGCGGCGTTTCCAGATCCAGACCTAAACTGCTGGCTCGCTCCGCGTACGCTTGCGGGCGTTCTTCAAAGACCGCCACGATTCCCGGCTCCCCCTGGCGTATGCCTTCAGCAATGAATTGGGTTGCCAGCACCGATTTCCCAGTTCCCGAAGACCCTGCTACGAGGACACTATCGCCTTCGCGAACGCCCCCACCCAGCATCTTGTCCAACTCCGGAATACCGAAGCAAAGGCGCCTATGGCTGGGCGGATCTTTTACGTGTCCGGTCAACCCAAAAGTGCGCGAGAAAGCTTGCACTCCGGCATCGGTTATGCGGAACGTGTGCAGCCCCGGCACGGAATCCTGACCGCGCAGTTTTATAATCTGCAACTTCCGTACAATTGAATTTCGCTCCGGCGTTTGGCGCAGCCAGAACAGACCATCGGCAACGGTAAATATGGGATTATCACGTAGCTCGTCCTCCGCATATTCTCCGATCAAGAAAGTTGTAGCTTGCCAACTAGCCAGAAACAGGGCTAACCGTTGAATGAAAGATTGCAGTTCCATGTCACTTTGCGGCTTCCGAACCATGGTGCGGAAGGAGTCCACAACCACGACGGCAGGGTTAGCTTTTTCAACTTCATCGGTAATCTCCTTCAAAACAGCGCCCAGGTCCTGCTCCAAGACAACCTGGCTCAGGTTGATAAAGCGGATGGCGCCGGGCAGCTTGGCCGGATCGAAGAATGTGTACTGTTGCTGGTATCGCAGCATTTTTATGGAGGATTCGCCCAGAACGGTGAAATAGAGAGCAGGACGCTCTGGAGTGGCATTGGCAAACACGAACTGGTGTGCCAGCGTCGTCTTCCCACTGCCGGGAGCGCCAGCAATGATGTTGAACGAGAATTCGGGTAGACCGCCGCCCACAATTTCGTCGAGGCCCGGAACTCCGGTAGGTAGTTTGTTGATCTCCACTTTACCTTCTGTGGTCATGCTCTTCTCCCGTTCCCCGAATTGCGATCATCGAAGGTTGCATCCGGCCACGCATTGCGTAGCAGGCTTAATGTTAAAGCTTCCCCAAGAAATGTAAGAAGCAGACCAAGAATGCGGGCGATGAGGATAGCCCCTGCTTCACCAGGTGGATCTTCGCCAGCCTGCTGGTTACCAGCCTGATCCTTGTTCATGTTGGTCTGAGGATCAACGTCGCCCAAACCTTTTAAAGCTCCATCTACAGTGACCTGCACCGCGCATAGACCGGGAGCTTCCGTCTGGGCGAGCACCAAAGCACGAGATGCGAGCGATTGAAAGCCGGCAGCCCCGGCAAATGACACAAGACTCTGGCGCAATTTCTCATAGGCGCGAAGGGTTGCAGACTCCATTGGCCTGGAGTCTTTGTCCGCAACGGCTTCGTAGGTAAGAAGTCGCAGGGCCAAATCTCGCATCTCTGGGGAAGTCGTCATTTTCAATTCTGCATCATTCCAGGTAAGAGATTCCGAAATACTTCACACGTTTAGCTGAGGATCATGGATGGCGGTTCCATCTTATCGCAAGATTCTGCACGATTGGGCTATCTGCCTCCAGGCCGCAATGCAGGGTATTAGAGGCAGCGTCGGTGGAACTCAATTCACGTATCCATTTGTCTGTGGAAGCGGTGCGTCTTCTTGCGAGCCTCCAGCCTTGCTTCGGATGAGAGTGAAGACGTCCAAAATAGTAGCAAGGCTGCGAATGTTCCCCGCAACATTCAAAAGTCCATCTTCCATGCCGGAATGTTTGTCAGCCAAGGTTTCAATACGGTCGCTCACGCTCCTCAAGTGGTCAATTTCTAGCAGAAGATCCTCGAAAGCCGCGGCCGTGTCTGGTCCAGCGGCGGCCGAGGCTGTCGTGCCTGCTGTGGTCGTGGCCGACTCTGCCCTGACGTCAACCTGAAGGCGTAAATCTTCTATCAAACGCAGCGTTGTTGCCTCGCCAAGGAAGGTAAGAAACAGCCCGAGTAGTTGCGCAATCAGGATGACTCCAGAGTCGCCATCCTGATCCGTGTCTGTTTGGGATTCGACTTCGCCGAGACCGCGCAAGCATCCATCGGCGGTGACCTGTACCGCGCTGAGCCTGGGAGACTCTGACTTGGCGAGGGACAAAGCACGAGAAGCTAGCGCCTGAAAACTGTCAGCTCCCATAGGTGCGCTTAGCTGGCGGCGCAGCCTCTCATAGACGCGCACAGTTGCAGGTTCGGTTTGCAGGGAGGTTGTACTGGCATCGGTCTCGCAAGCAACGAGGTTGCGGGCCAAATCACGCGTCTTTTGTCGAGCAGGCATCGGTTCCGTTCTTTCTTTGTACGCTATGCCTCGCGTTGAGCGTGAGGTGCCTACAGGCATAATACCCTCTTGCCGGTTGCTATGGTGGCGAGATTCCCGTCGCTTCATCAGACTCCATTTAGAGCCACATAATCCAAGAGACCTGAAATGTTTCCGGAAAGATGAGCACAATTGAACAGCAGGCCCCCGTCGGTGTAATCGTGTGCTAAAGTTTGGATTAAATTGTGCAGCCAAACAGGGCGCAACGAATGCTTGGTCGAACGAGGAACATCCTGCATCCCAAGGCCCTGCTTGCAGCAGATGATTCTTTGCTCATCGCGCACCCCTCCAGCGGTCATCCAGCAAAGGCCGCAACCGGAAGGAGCCCTTCAATGGTTGAACTTGAAAATACCGGATTCGATATCGCTGCTTTGCTCGCGAGCGCTGGTCTGGGTAGAAGAATTATCCAATTTGCGCCGAAGGATGCATTCTTTTCGCAGGGAGATCCAGCAGACTCGGTTTTTTATCTTCAAAAGGGTCGAGCGAGAGTCACGGTCGTCTCCGCAGCCGAGAAAGAAGCAACCATCAGGCTGCTCTCTGCGGGAGAATTTGTTGGTGAAGGGGCACTTGCGGCCGTGGCGGGGATGCGTCTATCTACAGCTACGGCCGTTACCGCCTGCACCGCGCTGAAAATCTGGCGGAGCGAGATGATCCGTTTGATGCACGACGAACGCGGCTTTTCCGAATTGTTCATGAAATATCTGATCGAGAACAGCATGTGCATCCAGGCTGATCTGGTGGATCAACTTTTTAACTCGAACGAAAAGCGGCTGGCGCGAGTTCTGTTGATGATGGCCGAGTACGGCGAACCGGGAGAGCCGGAACAATTCATTCCAAAGATATCTCAAGAGACGCTGGCGGAGATGATCGGAACCACCCGCGCGTGTAAGCTTTTTCATGAATCGCTTTCGCAATCTCGGGTTTATCGAATACAAAGACCGGATCCGCGTTCACAAGTCGCTGCTTAATGTGATTCTGCTCGATCAAATCAGCGAGCAGAATGCCGAGATACCCCTTGGTTTAGCCAATCCACGAAGCGGCCCAAAAGCGGACTATCAGCTACAGTGAGCTTGTCCACGGCCCTCAACCCCACGTCGGCATCTGCTTCTGTATGATAGCCCGGAGCCGCTTCCATATCGACATCCCCATTATAGCTTTTCGCAATTGAGCGAAACTGAGCAGACAGTCGCTGAGTTCAATGTGATATTTATCAGAAATCTGGCGTGTCCATATCAGGCAATAGGATAATCGTGGTCAAAGTTCTCCTGCTGTCTTTGAGACAAGTTGGGACGGCTTAGCTCGTTGTGTAGTCTGTCCTGATATTCCGTCAATATAAGCTATTTGCTACCAGAAGGGGTAGGAATGACAACCGCACACATTAACCGCATTGCGACAGCAACCCCTCAACACGATGTCCACCATGCCTTCATTGACTTTGCGGCCAATTTTCTTGCAGAGGGTACGGTCCGAAAGTTGTTTCGCCGCATGGCGCGATTGTCGGCAATCGAACACCGTTATTCATTCGTGAATCCCAGCGCCACAGCAGATGGTTCGTGGCTGGACGCTGAAAGTATCTATGTGCCAGGCGACTTTCCCTCAACGGCGCGCCGCATGCAGTTGTTCGAAAGATTTGCCCCGCAATTGGCGCACAGCGCACTGGACAAGCTCTCTCTGACTCAAGAGGAGCGACGCGGAATTACGCACGTGATCGTAACCTCTTGCACTGGACTCTACGCACCGGGTCTGGATTTCGAGGTAGTCAATCATCTCGGGCTCAATCCGTCAGTCGAACGTACCATGATCGGCTTCATGGGATGCTACGCAGCAATCAACGCGCTCAAGTCGGCAAATCACATCGTTCGCTCGGTGCCGGAAGCCGCAGTTCTGGTATTGAACCTTGAGCTCTGCTCGCTGCATTTTCAACAAACTCATGAACTGGAGCAGGTACTGTCTTTCCTGGTCTTTGCCGATGGCTGTGCCGCATCGCTGGTAACTGCGCAAAAGAAAGGCCTTGCCATTGACAGCTTTCTGGCACTCAACATTCCGCGGACAAGCAATCTGATCACGTGGCGGGTTGGCGATCTTGGATTCGACATGCATCTCTCTGGTGATGTTCCAGGAGAGATCGGCCGTGCGCTGAAAGAATCAGGCATTGAAATTACGCGAGGGCAATCTATATCCGCCATCGATTGGTGGGCTGTGCATCCGGGAGGCCGCTCAGTTCTTGACTCTGTAGAGAAAGGCCTCAGTTTGCGCACGGATGCACTCGCTTCCTCACGCGATATTCTGGCGCGATACGGCAATATGTCCTCTGCGACTGTAATGTTTGTGTTGCAGCAGATCATGGAACAAGCCCAGGCAGGGCAGCAAGGCTGTGCCATGTCGTTTGGACCTGGGCTGACCGCGGAAACGATGCTCTTCCATGCAGCATAACGCGCCGGATTTTCGCTATCGCTCGCAGCTTGATGAACGCATGGACGCGCCATGCAGCCGCGAGGAGATGCGCGCCTGTCTTTGTGACCTTGCTTGGACAAACCGTTGGACCCTGGCCTATCGGCCTCAGATGCATTGGCTTGATACTCTAGCGGATGAACTATTGGCGCTAGCGGATCCGATCTGCATACTCGATGTTGCTTGCGGCTATGGAGACGGGTTGCGTAGGATTGAGCAATGGGCACGTAAGCGCGGCATTGCCGTGGAACTTACTGGACTTGAGCTGAATTTAGATGCTACGGTGATAGCTGCGGAGGCAACTCCGACATCAAGCAGAATTCGTTGGGTTACCGCGGATGTATTTGCATACATGCCGCCGCATCCGGTAGACCTTGTAATCAGTTCGCTCTTCACACATCATCTTTCGGAAGACAATATTGTTAGATTCTTGCAATGGATGGAGCAGCATGCCAAGCTGGGATGGTTTATCAACGATCTATCTCGCGCTTCGATTCCTTACTATTCCTTCCAAATCTTCTCAAAGCTGGCAAGGCTCCATTCCTTTGTGCAGCATGACGGCCCCATCTCAATAGCGCGGTCTTTTGTGCTGGAAGACTGGCAAAAGATGTGTGCCATCGCTGGACTCAAAGATCATGACATCGATATCGAGCGCTTCGCACCGGCACGTCTGTGTGTGTCCCGACGAAAGCCATGATCATGGAGAATGCATCAGTGAGAACTGCAAGCCCAACTGTTGACAATCTTGTCATTGGAGGAGGGCTTGCGGGTTCAATGGTGGCAATCCGACTGGCAACCGCAGGGCGACAGGTGACTCTTCTTGAGAAGGAGAGCTCTGCACACCACAAGGTATGCGGTGAGTTCCTGAGTCCAGAAGCCGTTGGGTATCTCAATCAGGTTGGGATCAACCCATTGGATCTAGGTGCGGCGAAGATCCGGTTTGTACGCCTTTCCTCAAAGCAGAGAGCGGTGGAGACAGCTTTGCCCTTCACCGCTCTCTCACTTTCACGATTCACTCTGGATGAAGCCTTGCTCTCACGCGCTGAAGAAAGAGGATGCAAAGTGCAGTGTGGTTCGTTCGTGGAACAACTGAATATTCAGGACAACCGATGGTTTGCGCAACTCCGAGGCGGCGAATCGGTGTGCGCTCATACAGTGTTTCTCGCCAATGGCAAACACGATATTCGAGGATGGGAACGTGCGCACACCGACCAAGGCGACCTGGTCGCCTTCAAATTGCACTGGCAACTCGATCCGGCCCAGACCGAAAGGTTGAGAGATTTCATTGAGCTATTTCTATTTCCCAGAGGATATGGTGGACTTTCTTTAGTTGAGAGAGATGTAGCCAATCTATGCTTGGTAGTTCGACAGGCAGAGTTGCGCAGGATTGGCGGGTGGCAAGAGCTCCTCGCGTCTGTACTCGATGATAATCGGCATTTGAAGCAACGTCTACAAGGAGCAAAGGCCTTGTGGGATCGGCCGTTGGCCATCTCTTCCATTCCGTATGGACATCTTGCCGGACAACCCTTCGGTATTTGGTGTGTGGGCGATCAAGCTGCGGTAATTCCATCGCTTACAGGAGATGGGATGTCGATCGCCTTGCACAGTGCTGCTCTTGCCACGGAGATGTATCTGGCTGGCGAAAGCGCTGAACAGTACAACCATAGGCTTCATGCTCAGCTTAGCCGAGGTATGAGTCTTGCAACCCGTCTCTCGCGGTCCATGGTCACCAAAGCGGGCCGCAGCTTGGTCCCCTTCGGCCTTTCTCTCTTTCCAAAATCCATGCGATGGATCGCTGCATCGACCCGTATTCCGAAACAAGCCCTTCTTGCACACCCGTTATCTTCCAAGTACAGAGAGTAGCCGCCCGCTGTAGTTCTATGTCTCTTTGCAAAAGAACAATTCCAGCACATTCTGAATAATCCTCTAACAAGGCAGTGAACTATCTGTGCAATTGGAGACAGTCCGCTTCGGATTCAAGCGCGACAATCTCTGTATAAATTGCTGGAATGTGATGATCACAGTCAAGAACGCGGCACGAACGCACGAGGAGAGATGGGGCTTATGACACAAAAGATGATGAAGGCTGTATTGTTACATGGTTATGGAGACGTCAATCGGCTCTCCTACGAAGATGTATCTTTGCCTGTTCCAGCAGCCGGTGAAGTATTGGTGAAGACGATAGCGGTGAGCATCAATCCAATTGATTGGAAACTGCGCCGCGGTGACCTCAAGGAGATGATGCCCATCGAGTTCCCAGCCATTCTTGGCCGCGATCTCTCAGGGGAGGTGGTTGCGTTTGGTGAAGGCGTAACTGGCCTGAAGGTTGGTGATCGGGTCTTTGGTCTGGTCAATCATTCCTATGCTGAATACGTCGTTTGCAAGCCCGAGGACCTCGCTCAGACACCCGAAGCTCTTGACGGCATCGACGCGGCGGCATTGCCTCTCGTATTGCTCACTGGCGCCCAGGTGATAGAAGTCGGCATTCGACCAAGGCCGGGGGAGGTCATCCTCATTACCGGTGCAATTGGAGGCGTCGGTCGAACCGCTGTCCATGTCGCCAAACAGCACGGAGCGCATGTCATTGCAGGGGTTCGTTCAAGTCAGAAGAAAGAGGCAGAAGGCCTGGGCGCGGATTGCGTCATTACACTGGATGATGAGAAGGAGATCGCCGCTCTGCCTGAACTCGATGCCGTTGCCGACATGGTGGGTCATCAGACCATCGACCAGATTCTCCCTCACATTAAGAAGAACGGTGTGCTTGCAACCGTGCTCGGCGCTCCGGCATCCTCTGAGGGGCGCGATCTGCGCGTTGTGGCTATCTGGGCACAACCCAATTCAGCAAGATTGGAGCAACTTGGCCGTGAAGTGGCACAAGGTGTGTTTTCCATACCCATTAGTAAAAAGCTCAAGCTCTCGCAGATTGGTGAGGCGCAACAGTTGGCCGAGAAGGGTGGCATCGGTAAGATCGTGCTCACGCCATAGGTTGCTGCCGATGTGCATCTGGCCGGCGACTTGTCGAACTCGATCAGTCCATGCCCACAAGCGAATCCCTGCCCATCGAAGCTGGACCAGATATAGGTACTTATGCCGGGGCTTTCGTCAAGCGCGGTGAAGCAACAGTTGTAGTGATGGCTACGGGGCCCGTATTCCACCCCCGGCATGATCCACACCAAAGCTCGTGCGGCACGCCCTATGGGGCATCAACCATTGCCGGTGCAACGGGTAAGCTTCAACCAGCGCCAGGGGACCAGGCAATCGCCAAAGTACAAGGTAAACGCGTGGCGGAAGCCACTCTGGCCCTACGCTCAAAGGAGTAATCCCCCCTCGATCTATCGCTTGCCTCCTCACGCCGTAGCACCACGACGCCACACTACATGTCTCAAGAGGAATTTCCTGACTATGGAGTAAGTATCACCCGCCAGAGCCAAGGCCTCCCTTTGGGAATCGAAGAGCTTAAGTGGTTGTTTCGCGAACTAGCGGCACGGGGGCAAGAATGCAGAAAAGACGCAGCACTAACCTGCTGATTCACACGTGCCTCTGCCGACTTTGCAGTGCACTCCCGTTAGACCGTTGTAAACCCGACTAGCGCCTCCGGCGCAATGACCTGGAAAGTAAAAGATTCGGTGATAAACAGGCTAATCTCGGCCGCGGTGTGGCCATGGTAGCCGATCGCGAAATCTTGCCCCACGGTCAGTTCCATATCGCCGCCGCGGTTGGCGACAAGGAGCGCGTCCTTCATAAACTCGGCGTAGATGACGCGACCGCCGATCTCGCTTTCAATGGCTGAACGTAGCGTGCCCCCTGGAGCGCAGTGGGCTAGAAATTCCCACAAAGGCGGCGAAACTACCAAATTGGCCGGCGCCCCGACACCGCCTTTCAGCATCTGTTCCTGTGCCTCGGAAACCGCATCGACAACGGCATTCATATCCAGCGAAATCTGAATCCTCTGACTTTTCACAGCCTGCTGAAGACCAACGATAGCGCCCGGTGTGAAGCCTTCGTAAATGGCTTTCTCCTCGAAGGCGGCAATTTCTCGGCAGCCTTTGACCACCGCATCCAACTGTAAATCCTTGGCGCCCCGCTCGATGTTATCCAATTCCCATATCTGCAAGCTGAAATCGACGCGCGTCTCGACCAGCGGGAGAACCTGATGTACGCCATATCTGACAGTTGAGCCATCCTGCCCTTGCGGCATGGTCAGACGGCCAAGCGGCACACAAGCGTGGTCGAGGCCATGCGGCCCGTCGACATCAACAAATTTGCGCCCCGATAAATTGGCAGCCAGCGCTTTCTTTGCCATGGAATCGATCTCGCTCCATCCCTGCGGACTGATCGGAGCAAGTTCCCTACGAAGAAAATTCATTTGTCGTCTCCTTTTTCGGCAGGTTGACTTCGTAAACTTCCGATTCCCAAACCTTGACTGCTTGAGTCCTTGGACGAGGCGTCTCCAATCTTGCCATTTTTGTTCAGGAATTCTTCTTCGACTTCCTGAGCGCCTTGCTGGTAAAAGCCTTCCTCGTCGGGTTGAAGTTCCTTAAGCAGGCGCAGAAATTCGCCAGCATGAACCTTCTCTTCGCGGGCAATGTCGCGAAGAACATTCTGTGCCAGGGCTTCGTCCGTCGACTCGGCCAACTGCTCATACAACTGCGTGGCTTCATACTCGGCGGCGATCATGAAGCGGATAGCTCGCACCAACTCATCATGAGTCAGCAAGCGATCGTTCTTCAGCACATCGAAAGGATTGCGAAAGTCGGGCATTTCTTCTCCTCGGTCAAAACTCACCCATATACGCCACAATTGGAAAAATACACTTCAAGACAATTGTGGTATTGGTCAATTTTGTACAGGACTGCCGCGGAGCCATTGGCCAGCTTCAATCTGCTCCCCATGAATGCCCACGACGGCCGGCTGTTCGGCGTTATTGTCCAGCAGATGATCGTGCAGAACTACGTTCTGCAAAGTTTCGGGTCGTCTGGGAAGCTAGATTTCAGGAAGCTCCTATCGGAACAGGTTGGTGCGGGCGAGATCGACGATCTCGTCTCCCCGCCCGTTCAGGATCGCCTTGATCATGTAGAGGTTAAAATCGACGATCTGGTCCAGCTTGAGGCTGGGAGGCATGGCCAGTTCCTGCCGGTTCACAGCAATATCGACCAAAGCGGGACCGTCATGCGCGAAAGCCTGTTCGAGCGCGGGTCGAACCTTCTCCGGGTCATCAACGTGCAGCCCAAGAATCCCCGTTCCCTCCGCAATCTTGGCAAAATCCGGATTGACCAGTTCCGTGGCATGGATGAGGAATCCGGTCGCCTTCATCTCCAACTCTACAAAACCCAGCGACCCGTTGTTGAACACGACCATCTTCACGGGAAGATTCAATTGCCTGAGCGACAGCAGGTCGCCCATCAGCATGGAGACGCCCCCATCGCCTGAGAGCGTAACTACCTGGCGGCCAGGGTGAGAAATCTGCGCACCAATGGCCTGCGGCAGGGCATTCGCCATCGACCCATGATTGAACGACCCCAGCAACCTCCTGCGACCATTCATAGTCAGATAGCGCACCGCCCAGATTACGGGAGTTCCGACATCCGCGGTGAAGATGGCATCTTCAGCGGCAAGCACATCGAGCACCTTGGCCACGTATTGCGGATGAATCGGCAGTTGCCCCGGCTTTCCTGTTGCCAGGTCGTCCAGACCCTTGCGCGCTTCGCGATAGTGGTCGAGCGACGCATCCAGATGGCGGCGATCCTGCTTCTGTTCAATCCCGGGCAGCAGTGCGCGCAAGGTTTCCACAATGCCACCCACAACGCCCAAGTCCACGTGGCTGCGGCGTCCCAGTTGCTCTCCGCGAATGTCGATCTGCACAATACGCGCGTTCTTCGGATAGAACTGCTGATAGGGAAAGTCCGTCCCCAGCATCATCAGCGTCTCGCAGTTCATCATGGCGTGGTAGCCGGAAGAAAACCCGAGCAGGCCGGTCATGCCCACGTCGTATGGATTGTCGTACTCGATAAACTCTTTCCCGCGCAGGGCGTGGACGATCGGAGCCTGTAGCTTACCGGCCAACGCGACCAGTTCGTCGTGCGCGCCCGCGCAACCGGCTCCGGCCAGGATCGTCACTTTTTGCGCGCGATTCAGCTCCGCGGCCAGGCGATCGAGTTCTTCCCGGCGGGGAACAATCTCCGGCTCCACGCTGGTGAAGGCGACACGCCGGGCCTGATTGACGGCTTCAGAGAGCGCAACGTCACCGGGGATTACGACCACGGCAACGCCTTTCTTCGCCAATGCCGTCTGGATCGCAACCTCAAGAATGCGCGGCATCTGCGAGGGGTGCGAGACCAGTTCGCAGAAGTGGCTGCATTCCTTGAATAAGTGTTCGGGATGGGTTTCCTGAAAGTATCCGCTGCCAATTTCCTGCGTTGGAATTTGAGCGGCAATGGCCAACACCGGCACCCGGCTGCGATGGCAGTCATAGAGGCCGTTGATAAGGTGCAGATTGCCCGGTCCGCAACTTCCCGCACAGACCGCAAGCTTGCCCGTCAGGGCCGCTTCGGCTCCGGCGGCGAAGGCGGCCGTCTCTTCATGCCGCACCCCAACCCACTCGATCCCCTTGCGCACCCGCACTGAATCCGTGATGCCGTTGAGAGAGTCGCCCGCCACGCCATAAATGCGTTCCACACCGGCTGCGGCCAGAACTTCCACAAATAACTCCGCTACTTTCTTTGCCACTTTTTCGGATTCTTCTGCCGGCTCAGCAGGAAGGAAATCAATATGCTCCTTCAACTGGCTGCGGAAGTCCCTTCTCACTGGTAGATGCAATCTCGTCGCCGAGGATGCAGCTTGTGTCTCCGTTCAAGAATAGACCCGATAACTGCGGAAAGGCCCGGCGAATTCGCCGGGCCTTTCCGCAGACAACTCGCGGCGGTTGCGGAGATCGGCTTACGCCAGCAGTTGCTTTACCTTCTCTTCAATTACGTCCTGGGGCACAAAACCCACAATCTGATCTGCCACTTTGCCGCCCTTGAAGAACAGAAGCGCGGGAATGCCGCGAATGCCAAAACGCGATGGAGTTGCGCTGTTCTGGTCCACGTTGACCTTGACCACCTTCAGTTTGCCCGCATAGGTTGCGGCTACGCCGTCCACCACAGGCGCGATGGCCTTGCAGGGGCCGCACCAAACTGCCCAGAAATCCACCAGCACCGGTTGCTCGCTCTTGAGCACCTCCTGGTCGAATGTCGCATCGCTTACTTCCAAGACTCCCAATCCAGCCATGATCCTCCTTGCGGTATATGTACTCCTTCGAGTGTACCTGCAACCGCGCTTTTATGGGATGCGGGAGGCGGTTGAAAAGTCGCAAACAGCGTCTGAACCGTAAAGGTGAATTCCATACGCATTGAGCGTGATGGGCGGCGTAAAGATATTGAAAATATGTCACTTGCAGTTAAATTCCCGTGCTTCTTGCGGCAGACAAAAGCGCCCGGATCCTGTGCGGATCACGGGCGCTAGAGCAGCCCTCCCCCAGAACTGCCCACGCAGCGAATGTAGGTGTTCGCCGCGCGAATAGCAAGCAATCTTAGGTAATCCTGGAGAGTAATAACCAACGGGTGATTGGCCAGAAGGTCAACAGAGACAAGCCAAAGATTACCCCAATGGTAACCTTTCCATCCATGTGTACGGCGAACGTATTCCGGCCTTCAAACGCGTGGGGAATCAAGCAATTGCTTTGCCCCGTCGGGCAAAAAGCGGCAGACGATCAGTTCCGGATCTGGCAAGCCGTCAAGGGCGCTGCGGATGGCGGCCGAGGCCGGCGCCAGGCCGCTTTCGCTGCCAACGACCACCAGGACGGCAGGGCCGGCGCCGCTCAGAGCCGCTCCCAGAATGCCGTGATCGCCCGCCAGCGGCAGCAGAGGCGGCAGCAGAGGGCAGATTGGAGCGCGGTAGGGCTGGTGAATGCGGTCCTTCATGGCGATGCGGAGCAGGTCGGTCCTGGCCTGGGCAAAGGCCAGCCCCAGCAGTGCGGCGGACTGAATGTTGGCCACCACGTCGGCGCGGGAATAGCTGGCGGGAAGCACGGCCCGAGCTTTGCTGGTGGCCAGCGGCTCCGCGGGAAGAACGACGATCGCCCGCCACTCTGAAGGAGGAACGACGCGAGCCACATGCACCGTCCTGCCCTCGAAGGCGGCGGCGACAAACCCGCCCAGCCAACAGGCCGAGGCGTTGTCCGGATGGCCTTCCAGTGCGCAAGCCTCCTCAAGAATGCGCTCGGAACTCCAGCCAAGCCTGCCAAAATGCACAGCTAGGACGATGGCCGCCAGCCGGCCGGCTGCCGACGAGCCGCAGCCCATCCCCAGCGGAATGCCGTTGACCATGCGGATTGCCAGCGGAACCACGGGTTTGCCGTGGCTCTCAAGCAGCCCTTTATAGATTTCCAGGATCAGGTTGTCTTCAAGCCGTGAACAGCGCTCCCGATTGCGGCCCGTAGCGGCAATCGAAAACTCGGCGGCCGGTTCGGCATCGATTTCGAGAAAAAAGTCCAGAGCCACGGCGGCGGCGTCGAAGCCGGGCCCAAGATTGGCGGAGGTGGCAGGCAGACGCAGCCTGATGCCTCCAGCGTTTACTGTTGAACCAGCGCTCATCCCACTTTGCCCTTCAGCGTAGCCAGCACCGCGGCCGGCGTAGCCTCCACAGCGACCGCATTGCGCCGCAGACTGTCTATCTTCGCTTCCAGGCCGATCTTCTCCTCGTCCTTCAGCAGCGTTCCACGGTGGAAGTCGATGGTGTAATCGGCGTCTTTGAGGGTGTGGCCGGTGAGCACCAGCACCACTGTTTCGCCGGAGCCGATCGCGCCCTTGGCGCGCAGCTTCTTCAACCCCGCAAGAGTGACGGCGGAAGCCGGCTCGCAGCCTAGCCCCTCCGTGCCCAACTCGGCTTTGGCGACAGCGATCTCAGCCTCGCTCACGTCCAGGCACCAGCCGCCCGTATCCTGAATGGCCCGCGCTGCCTTGCGCCACGAAGCTGGATTGCCAATGCGGATGGCGGTGGCGCGCGTATGCGCCTCGACCGGCTTCAACTCGGTTCCCTGGCTGGCCTCAAAGCTGCGCACCAGCGGATTCGCGCCCGCTGCCTGAATCACTGAGATGCGCGGCATCCGCGCCACCAGCCCCAGTTCGTGCAATTCGCGAAAGCCCTTGCCCAGCGCCGAACTGTTGCCCAGGTTGCCGCCGGGGACGATCAGGTGGTCAGGCACATTCCAGTCGAAGGCCTCGGCAATCTCGAAGGCCGGCGTCTTTTGCCCTTCGAGCCGGTAGGGATTGACCGAGTTGAGCAGGTAGATGGGCGCTTCCTTCACAATCTGCGTCAGCAGGCTAAGGCAGCCGTCGAAATCGGCCTTCAACTGGCAGGTGACGGCACCGTAGTCCATGGCTTGCGACAGCTTGCCCCAGGCGATCTTGCCTTCGGGAATCAGCACCAGGCTGCGCAGCCCGGCGCGGGCGGCATAGGCGGCCATGGCGGCCGAGGTGTTGCCCGTGGAGGCGCAGGCCACCCACTCGAAGCCGCGCTCCTTGGCCACGCTCATGGCCGCGGTCATGCCCGTGTCCTTGAACGATCCTGTCGGATTCATTCCCTGGTGCTTGGCAAAAACCTGATCGATGCCCAGAGCCTTGGAGGCGCGCGTCAGGTGGTAGAGCGGCGTATTGCCCTCGCACAGCGTCACGGCGTTGCCAAAGCTGTCCAAAATCGGCAAGAGCTCGCGGAACCGCCAGACGCCCGAGTGATCGAGCGTCTCAGAGGAGCAGCGGCGCTCGCGCCACAGCCACTTGAGCGCGCCGGGGTTGGGCCGGTCAGGCCCCCGACGCTGGTTCCAGCCGGGGTATTCCACTTCAAAAAGGTCTCCGCAGACGACGCAGCGGAAATCCGGTTGAGCTTCAGCGCCCGAAATCCGCGCCCCGCATCCGAAACAGCGTAACTGGTGCAAATTGTCGCTCATATCTGGTTTTAGCCTACCAGCGTCCGGCAAGTTTTGCTGTGAGTTGGAAGTTGAAAACCCCTTTATTTAAGTCAGACCTGCCCCTCAATAGGCTTGTCCTTGCACAGCTGAAATCCCACCAGTACCGGCTCCATCTCAAGGCGAATGCCGAAGCGGGCCTCGACTGCGTCGGTGATCTGGCCAGCCAGAGCCAGAACATCCGCCGCGCTCGCCCCACCCTTGTTGATGAGCGCCAAAGTGTGCCGCGAAGAGACTCCGGCCCTGCCCAGCTCATAGCCCTTCGCGAAGCCTGCCTGCTCGATCAGCCATGCGGCCGGCACCTTGACCCGGCCCACGTTTTCAGCGCCCGCTCCTGCCGGAAAGCGCGGCGGCTCTTTTACGCTGCACTCCGCAATGCGCCGCACCTGCTCCTCCGTGACGATTGGATTCTTGAAGAAACTGCCCGAGCTGCGGCAGTCCGGGTCACTCTCGACCATCAGCATGCCTTTTGCCTGGCGAACGCGGCGCACGGCCACTGCCACCTCGGCAAGGCTGGGTTGCGCACCCTCCGCCCGGCCCTCCAGAATCGCCCGTTGCAGGTCAGCATAGCGCAGCGTTGGCGCGCCGCCTGGGGTGAGCCGGTAGTCCACTCGGGTAACGATGTAGCGCCCGCGGTCAGCTGAGTTAAAGCGGCTGCGCCGATAGGCAAAACCGCACTCGGCGGCCGGGAACTCGACGAAGGTGTGCTGCTCCAGGTCGAAGGCACGCACCCGCTCAATGGCCGAAGCAACTTCCTGTCCGTAGGCGCCTACATTTTGCACGGGAGTTCCGCCCACCGTGCCCGGAATGCCTGCCAGGCACTCTACGCCAGAGCAGGAATCCTCCACGGCCCGCTGCACGAAGTGCTCCCAATCCTCGCCGGCTGCGACCTGATAGATGGTTTGGCCCGTCTGGTTGGGACGCTCCAGATTCTCCGTCGCTCCGGCCTCTACGATTCCCTTCAATCCCACATGCAGCACCAAGCCGTCAAAGCCTGCATCGGAGACCAGCAGGTTGCTGCCTCCGCCCAGCACAAACAGCGCAAGCCCGCGCTCACGCGCCCAGGCGGCAGCTTCGGGAATCTCGTCTTCATGAGCGGCCTCGACAAACCAGCGGGCAGGACCGCCAATGCCAAAGGTGGTGAACGGGGCAAGCGGCTTGTTTTCTGTCAGAATCATTAAATAAAGGCTACATC
>Ga0255355_1000256_pt1 | contig 35322 bp, 35 predicted proteins | sample HBST75metaG_FD_189943 | JGI IMG/M metagenome (GOLD analysis project Ga0255355, IMG submission 189943) | Peat soil microbial communities from Stordalen Mire, Sweden - H.B.S.T75 | ecosystem: Environmental > Terrestrial > Soil > Wetlands > Peat | place: Sweden: Norrbotten County, Stordalen Mire...
ACTCAAGCGTGTAACGTCCACGCGTTGCCTTCGTCATTTCCCTATCCCTTTCCCCATTAAAGCAGCTGGCTAAGGGATACGTTTTGCGGGGGCAAGGTCATAGTGATTAGTTTTGGATTAGCTTGGGCTTGTCGATGGTACGTCCCAAGCCGCTTCTTGAGTTGAGCGCGGAGGAGCGAGCGGACCTGAGTGGATTCGCGGACTCGCGCAGTCTTCCGCATGGGCTGGTATCCCGGGCAAGGCTGGTGCTTTGGGCGGGAGAAGGGGTCTCGAATTCGGAAATCGCCGCCCGCCTGCGCTGCTCCAAGGCCAAGGCAGGCAAGTGGCGGCGGAGGTTCATCCAGTACCGGATTCAGGGACTCTACGATATCGCACCAAGGACTTCAAGCTATCCAACGATCCGTTATTCGTCGAGAAGTTGCGCGACGTTGTCGGCATGTAGGCGAACACGCCCAAGATGTGCAAATTCCGCCGCGGAACAACGCTAGACTTTCTCATCCCGACTCAATCCAAAGAAGTCCCAGAACCTGACGCAGCGCGTCTATTGCTCTAAACATGCCACCAGAACATCTCAGATTTGGAGGCGGTGCAGCCGAATCAGCGATTAATCCGCTGGTGGCGCTGTGGTTGCTTGTCGCGATTGTGCTGATCGTGGTTCTGCCGCGTGGAAAGGCAATCACGCCTTTTCTTCTCGCGTTCTTCACTATCCCAATCGGGCAAGTAGTGGTGCTTGGGGGCTTCCACTTCACGGCCCTGCGCATCCTGATTCTGGCAGTACTGGCACGAAGGCTCTCCTACCCCAAGTGCGACAAATACCCAGGGGGATTCAACGCCATAGACCGGGTCACCATCCTGTGGTCAATCTCCGCCGTAATCGCCTTTTATCTGCAGTTCCCGGGCGCTTCGGCAGCGATCCAGGGAGCTGGAAATCTCCTGGACACTCTGGGCGGGTATCTCGCGGTAAGATCTCTCATTTTTGATGGCGAAACGATGCGCCGCACGATCAAGACGCTGGCGGCAATATGCGTGATTCTCGGCGTGTGTATGCTCAATGAGCAAATCAGCCACATCAACGTATTCGGCCTGTTGGGAGGGGCCGGCGGGGTGACTGTCAGGAATGGAAAGATACGTTCGGGTGCGACTCTGGGTTGCCTTTATGCGGGTGCATTCTCCGGCGTCTTGATCCCCTTGTTTCTGTGGCTTTGGAACGAAAAGAACTCTAGGATAGTGGCCATCGCGGGACTCTTTGGTGCAACAGCCATGGTGATCACGTCGAATTCGAGCACATCCCAACTGGCTCTAATCGGGAGCGTAATGGGGCTTTGCTTCTGGCCATTACGCAAAAAGATGCGCCAGATTCGATGGGGATTGGTCTGTGCGTTGGTAGGACTCCACCTGTATATGAAGGCGCCGGTTTGGGCATTAATCGCCCGGATCGACTTTACGGGCTCCTCGTCGGGGGACCAGCGCTACTTTCTAGTCGATATGACCATCAGGCACTTCAGCAGTTGGTGGCTGATAGGTACCCCGGATTATGTGAACTGGGGTTGGGATAGCTGGGATCTCTGCAATCAGTTTGTCGCCGTAGCCCTGACGGGAGGGTTGCTGTCCTTGATCTTCTATATTGCGATCTTCAGTGAAGGTTTTGGGGCAATCGGGAATGCAAGGAAGAGAATCAGCGGGAACCGCCGACAGGAGTGGAAGCTTTGGTGCTTTGGATCTACGCTGTTTGCCACTGTGGTGGCGCATTTCGGGATCAACTACATGGCGCAGCTCATCATGGGCTTTCTCCCGCTGGTCGCCTGCATCTCCGTGGTATCGTTCGAGGCAAAACGCGCAGCTGTCTGCGTTACAAAGACGAATGCTTCGGCGGAGATAGAATCGGCAGTTCTGGTATCGTGAACCAACTGTTAGCCCGATGAATTCCAACCAATGCTCCCGATGACTTACTGAAATAAGACCGCACACCTACTATCCTTTCTGAATGGCTGACCGCGCAGAAGTGGCGGTCGCGAGAGAAACCTATGTCGAACAGCAATGATCGCGTGCGCGTACTATACAGCTTTCCCCTTCGGCTGGGTGCGGATCGGGTGTGTTATACGGCGTGGCAGCAGGTGAATGGACTCGCGGGCGCGGGAGCGGACCTATTAGTCTTCCCAGCTTCTCTCGCCCGGCCGGTTCCCGCGGGGGTAAAGGTCTTCCCGACGCTGGCACGAGGGAGTCTGCGCCTTCCGTTCCGCGTGGTAGGCACAGCACGCGCCGTGGCGTTGCACGACCGGGTTGTAGCACAACGAATCGAGAGACTGACGGGAAGCATTGACATCATCCACACTTGGCCGACTGGAGCGCTCCAAACCCTTAAGGTTGCAGCGAGGCTGGGAATTCCTACTGTCTTGGAAAGGCCCAATGCAAATACCCGCTTCGCCATGGAAGTCGTACAGAAGGAGTGCGAAAGATTGGGAATTGTGCTGCCGCCCGATCATGAGCATGCTTTCAATCATGAGAAGCTGCGCAGGGAAGAAGAGGAATATACCCTCGCCACACGTCTCCTGTGCCCATCGGACTTCGTCGTCAAAACGTTTCTCGACAAGGGATTCGTGAAGGATCAGCTTGCCAGGCACATCTACGGGTTCGACGAGAAGGTCTACCACCCCGACAATAAGCCCCGCGACCCTAAGTCCGGACTCACCATGCTCTTCGTTGGGGTCTGCGCGGTGCGCAAAGGCTTACACTTTGCGCTTGAGGCATGGCTCAGATCTCCGGCTTGCAAGGATGGCACCTTCCTCATCGCCGGAGAATTTCTGCCCGCCTATCAGGAAATGCTTGCCTCCATGTTGTCGCACCCCAGCGTGAAGGTTCTGGGCCACCGAACCGATGTGCCGGAGTTGATGAGGATGAGCGATATTCTTGTCCTGCCCAGCATCGAGGAAGGGTTCGGACTTGTGATCACCGAAGCCATGGGCTGCGGCTGCGTGCCGCTGGTCTCCGAAGCGTGTACCGAGATCTGCAGTCACATGAAAACCGGCCTGATGCACCAGATTGGAGATGTCGAATCCCTCACTCAGCACATCACCATGCTTTGCGAGGACCGTGCACTCCTAAAAAGATTGCGTGCCGCGTCTCTCCAGGTGTGTCCCGAGATTACCTGGGATGCCGCTGGAGCGAGACTTCTTGGGGTCTACCGCGAGACGATTGCGGCCTACAGGGCAAGTGTGCGTGGAACACTTCCACAGTCTCCAGAACCCATTTGCATTCGAGCCTGACTTTGCAACCCAGTACATCTATGCCAGAGAGCGTCTCCATGAACCCTAATGTGTCTGTCGTTATCCCGACCTACAATCGTGCAGAAAAAGTTCGGAAGTGCGTGGAGAGCGTTTTGGCCCAGAGCTTCACGGACCTGGAAATCATCGTGGTGGATGACGGATCATCCGACAAGACAGAACAGACGCTTCAACATGCTTTTGGAGATCGTATTCGCTATTACTTCCAGCCCAATCAGGGAGTCAGCGTGGCGCGGAATAAAGGAATCGAGGAAGCAAGAGGGGAGTGGATTGCCTTTCTCGACTCCGACGATCTATGGGAGCATGGAAAGCTCGAGGCGCAACTTAAAGCGCTACAGCAGTTTGGCCCCGAGTGTGGCGCGTGTTACACCGATGTCCGGTTCTTTAATCACCTGGAAACGCGCACCATGTTCCAACTGGCGGAAGACAACTATCGCCACGAAAATGCGATGGGTGTCAACCGTGAAGTGCTCAGGCTGCTAGTGAGGCCCGGAGGCGCCGGCATGGTAGTCTGCTTGTCCTCTTTGCTGGCGAGCAGGGAAGCCATCATAACAATGGGTGGATTCGATCCCAGCCTGTTGTACAGCGAAGACAGTGAATTCATGTTCCGTCTGGCGATGCATACGGGCTTCTGTTACGTAAACAGCCCGCTCGTCCTGTTTGACCGATCCCCGGTAGAAGAACGCCATGTGGGAGTAAGTTCGGCGTGGAACCAAGTAGAGTTCTTCCTTCACGATAGCCAGCTAAGGCTGGAAGGGCTGTTGCGCTTGACTGTGGATCAGCCACCGGCGATCCGCACTCTGATTCGCCATCAACTGGGCTCTGTTCACAGCGGATGGGTAAATTGCTATCTGGAAGCCGGACAGTACAGAAAAGCGCGAGCGGCCGCTTATAAGGCGTTGCAGATGAAACAGACCGTCAATATCGCGGTGAAATCGCTGCTGACCTGGATAAGTCCACGCCTTGCTCTTCATACTGTGCGACACCGGGAGAGCAGAAAGAAGTCGCCATTCACCGTGTAAGAAAGTGTCAGGATAAGAACTCATGAAGAGCAGTGCATCACTCGCTTCAGTTGGGCGGAAAGACTCGAAGGCGGACAGCGACGGACTCAGGGAGTCCAGTCCGGAGACGTGTCCTGTTTGTGGACAGGCCGGGGCCCGGAAGTGGCTCCGGGCGCCAGACAGGCTGCACGGCAGGCAAGAGGAATACACGCTCCTGCGCTGCCCCGCGTGTTCGCTCGTATGGCTGAACAACCCACCTGAGCCCGCGGAGATGCACAGGCATTACACCGACGCATATGACAGATTGATCGCGATTGCCGGTGAGACTTCGCCGCAACGCTGGCGGGACCGTAACACGGCCTTGGCGCTGCACAAGCAGTCAGGAGCGCTTCTAGACCTGGGGTGTAGCTCGGGCGCTTTTCTGCAATCTCTCCGTGGCCAGGGATGGGATCTGTTCGGCATCGAAATGTCGGCGCAATCGGCGAAAAAGGCACAGGCAAAGAGTGGCGCGAGCGTATTTGTAGGGGACATCCTCGATGCCAGATTTCCGCCGGCAGCATTTGACGTGATTACCTGCTTCGACGTGTTCGAGCACCTGTATGAGCCACGCAAGGTGATGGAGAAGGTGGCAGAATGGCTGAAGCCGGGGGGGATCTTCTACGTCCTCGTACCCAATATCGATGCAGCCGAGGCGCGCGTTTTCAAAGGCTATTGGCATGGGCTCGAGTTGCCGCGACACCTGTTCCATTACTCTCCGTCTTCTCTCAGTTTTCTGGCTGTGTCGGCCGGGCTGCGGCAGATGTCGATCGAAACACGGCGCAATCCTGCCGTAGGGACGAGCCTGAGTTATGTCTGGGAAGATGTTCTCCGGGTCGTCGGCATCCGGCGAACCCCTGTTGCCTACCGCGGCGCGGCGAGTCTTCCCTGGAGGGCGGCGCGCAAATTCGTACGGGCGACCGTACTGCGTGCACTGTTGGCATTCGCTCCCGTTGTGGGTGAAGGCGAGTCCATCCATGCCTTTTTCCAGAAGCCAGAAGATCTTCTATGAGTCATGGTCGGCCGATGCGTACCTGTTCAACCGTGATGCCTCTGTCTGCATTTCGAAAGGCTTTCGCACCTATGAGCGAGATTCCTGAAGTCGGTGAGTCGAAATGGATCTAACGCGTGCGCGCGACCGTGCGAAAGCGTCGATCGGCGATCTGGTCCCGGGCGACGCTCTCAGGGCAAAAGCGATGCGGGGCGGGGCTTGGCTGGGATCGGGAAGCGTCGCGGAGCAGGCTGTCAGATTCGCGCGCAACATGATCCTTGCGCGGCTCCTGGCGCCAGGTGACTTTGGGACGATGGCGATTGTACTTTCCTCTGCGTCGCTCGTAGATGTACTGACCGACGTGGGTTTGAGCGCCGCGATCATTCAGAGCCCTAGCGGCGGCAAGGCGGACTATTTAAATGCGTCCTGGTGGCTGGCACTCTGCCGTGCCTTCTTCTCTTACTCAATTATCTTCGCAGTGGCTCCCTGGATCGCCCGGTTCTACGGCCGCCCTGAAATGTCGGGCCTACTTCGCGTCGCACTCCTTGGCGTGCTCTTCAACGGTGCCATGAGCCCTCGTTCCGCTCTCGCCCAAAGAGAGATGAAGTTGGGACGCTGGGCAGTAATTACTAACGGCGGCGGGATCTGCGGCGTGATCCTTACGGTGGGCCTCAGCTTCTATCTGCGCAATGTGTGGGCTCTTGCGATTGGATATTGCGGCGAGAATGCATTCCGTTTTCTCCTCTCGTATGCCTTCTGCCCTGGTATTCCCTCGCTCCGCTTCAACCGCAGTGCGGCGAAGGAACTCCTGACGTTCTCGCAGGGAATGTTCGGCTTGGCCATTCTCAACCTGATCATCGCGCGTGCGGACATTTTTGTCTTGGGAAGGTTGTACCCGCTGAACGCCATCGGCCTCTATACGATGGCGGTGACCCTGGTTACTACGCCCTCATCCTTTTGTACAAGCACGCTGGGGCAGACCCTGATGCCCGCCCTGTCGAGCGTTCAGAAAGACACACAGCGGATTAATCGCATCCTTCTCGAAGTGACATCGTGGCTTCTTCTGTTCGGAATACCTGCCGCTGTCGCCATCTCCCTGACCGCAACATCCCTCCTAAAACTCGTCTACGGCGCTCGCTACACAGCGGCCGCCGGGCCATTAACCGTTGCATCCGCGGTGGTGCTGTTTACCGTGCTCAATGCCATGCCAACCATCGCGTTGTTCGCCACGGGCCATCCGGCACTACATCGCCACGCGGTCGTTGCCACCGCCGTGGTCATGCTGCTTGCGATCTATCCGGTCTGCAAGGTGATGGGCCCTGTAGGCGGCCAATTCTCCGCGCTGCTTGCTATCTTGGTTGGATACCTGTATCAACTGATACTGCTGCGTTCGATCACCGGCATCAATCTGCTTCGATACGGCTCTGCGTTCCTACCACCGGCACTTGGCTCTGCCGCAATGCTGGCCGTTGTCCTGGGCTGTCGCAGCTTTGGTATGACCGCAAGTCCGGTCGCCGACATTGCCCTTTGTGTTGCCAGTTGTCTCGGGGTTTACGCCCTGTGCGCTTCGCTTCATCTGCGCGGTTTAAAGCGGCACAATGGCTTGTACAGGAATGCAACAACGGAGTCGGCTGCCCCTTATCATTGCGGCCATCCGGCCATGGAAATCAACTCTAAGGAGTGACAAGGTGCATCCCAAAGAACATCGCCGATCACTTGAGGATCCTCTGCAGCTTGTGCCGAGACTGCACGGCAAGTTGCATAGCTTATGGCTCAGCCATTTCTACCCGTTTGCCTCGATAGGTCGCAAGGTATCGTTTCATTTCACCAGTAAAGTGTCTCGCCCCCGCGCGTCCAGAATCAGCCTTGGTAACTCGGTAAGCCTCAGAGAATACGCATGGCTTAACGTGGCCACCGACGACCCTAGCGGAGAACCAACGATCGTGCTTGAGGACAATTGTCACGTAGGCTTCGGCAGTATCATATCCGCCAAGAACTGCATTCACTTGGAGCGGGATGTATTAGTTGGCCAGATGGTCCTGATCGTGGACCACAATCACGCATACGAAGATATTGACACCCCCGTTGTAGATCAGGGCATCACGGACGGCGGCAGAATCCGGATCGGCCAAGGTACGTGGATCGGCCATGGAGCCTCCATCATAGGCCCAAGGGGGGAGCTGACGATAGGTCGCAATTGTGTGATTGCGGCCAACTCCGTGGTGATGCGAAGCATCCCGGATTACTCTCTGGTTGCAGGTTATCCCGCGACCATTATCAAGCAATACGATCCAGAGAGAAGAGCTTGGCGTGCTGGCGGAAGGTCAAGCCGCGCCTCCCAAAGTGCTGAAAGCACACTGCAACTCAATCCCGAGGAGAAGGGCGCCGCTTGAGTGATTTGGAGACACTACAAGCCTCACACAAATAAACCCGCTGCACTCCTCTGAGAATTTGAATATGAAAGCAAAATAAGGGATGATCTGATGGCTATAGCCGCAAACGGGACTGAGTTGTTTTCGCTGTCCGGCAAGACGATTCTGGTTGCCGGGGGCACTCGGGGTATCGGTCAGGCGATTTCACTCCGCTTCGCGCGGTCCGGTGCCAGGGTCATCTCAAACTACCTCCGTAACGAGCAGGCTGCTGAACATCTGATGACGATCGCTGCAGAAGAGGATCTGGCCATTTCGGTCTGTCGTGCCGATTTGACAAGCGAAAAAGGTCTTGAACAGCTGGACCACGCGTTGCAACAACAGGGTCCACATCTGTCCGGGTTGGTTTATTGCGCTGCTACCGGGGTCCATCGTTCCTTCGATGAACTCACCGAACGCCATTTCGACTGGACGTTTAGTCTGAATGTCCGCGCTTTTTTCAAGCTGATCAAGCTGACTAAGGAGCGCCTGATCAAGGGGGCCAGTGTCGTCGCAATCAGTTCTTGGGGCGCCACGCGCGTTCTCCCCTACTATTCAATGGTCGGCTCATCCAAGGGTGCGCTTGAAGCTCTTGCGCGTCACCTTGCCGTCGAACTCGCACCGGCCGGAATCCGCGTCAACATTCTAACCGCCGGAGCTGTGTTCACCGACGCCTGGAAAGCTATGCCGGAGAGCGAGGCGCGCATTGCCGAGATCATCCGGCGCACCCCGGCGGGGCGCTTGGTCACGGCAGATGAAGTAGCGTTTGGGGCACAGTTCCTGTGCTCCGAAGCTGCCGCAGGGATCGTTGGACATACGCTGATCCTTGATGGTGGGGCAGGAATCATGGCCTGAGTGGTTGGAGCGGTTGTCCTATAGTTCCCAATTCAATCAGAAATACAGTGAGGGTCGCATGAGCGAAACGGAATATGTTCTGAGCAAGGTTCAAGAGGCTTTCAGCGGCGCGTTTGATGTCGACCCGCGGCTGGTATCGATGGAAACCAGTGCGAGTGACATTCCTCTCTGGGATTCTGTGGGGCACCTGTCTCTTGCCAGCAGCTTGGAAGAAGTCTTCGGGATCACTCTTGATGTGGACGAGTTGATGGAAATGGAGAATGTTCGCGAGATCGTGCGCATTATTACGCCCAAACTATCAGAGAAGGTCTAGAGTGTTTGCCGATACCGAATGGAACTTTGCCGGGCGTCTGGTAGAGCGCATGGGGCCGCGTACGTGCCTCATCGATGCAGCCACCGGGAGCGCCATCGGTCCTGAGGAATTGCCGCGACTGGTCTCGGCGTACGGCGCCGCTTTGGTATCGGCTGGCTTGAATGCGGGCGATCGAGTGCTGATTGGTTGTGCTCTGTCCCCTTTGAGCGCTCTGGTTTATCTGGGATCCATCTATGCGGGCTTGGTGGCGGTGCCGGTCGACGAGCGTGCGCTGATGGCCTCAGCGCCAATGCTTGTGGAGGCGACGGGTGCTCGAGCCATTTGGAGCCAGACGGATTTTGGGCGAGAAGGGAATTCGAGGCCTTCTGTCCTCTGCCTGGAAGGTGATCTGGCCTGTGGCGCGGCTGAAGTCATCCAGCCTGCCCCTTGTGGGTCCGCAGACTTGGCGGCTTTGATGTCCACTTCCGGTTCGACAGGCGCTCCTCGATTCGTGATGGTCAGCCATGGGAACCTGATTGCCAACACCGAAGCCATTATTCGCAGCCAAGGCTTGGCTCCTGATGAGCGGGCCATGCTCATCCTCCCTTTGAGTTACTGCTTTGGAGCGAGCCTGCTCCACACGCATCTCTATCAAGGCGGCGGGGTTGTCTTTGACCGCCGCTTCATGTTTCCGGATAAGGTGCTCCGGGCCACTGCCCAATATAGTTGCACCACGTTCGCTGGCGTGCCCACGGTCTACAACGTGCTCCTCCGGCGATCGGATATCCGCAAGATTCCCATGCCCAGCTTGCGGCGCTTTCTGCAGGCAGGGGGCGGCTTGGTGCGCGAAAGAGTTGATGAGATGCGGGAGCTTTTCCCGCAGGTCAAGTTCTACGTTATGTACGGCGCAACCGAGGCGACTGCCCGCATCTCCTGTATGGACCCTGATCGCGACCACGAGAAGCCGGGAAGCGTTGGCCAGCCCCTGGACAACCTGACGATCTCGATCGTCGACGAACAAGGAAACACAGTCCGGGCCGGCGAGGTTGGTCAACTGCTTGTGAAAGGGCCATCCATCTGCTCCGGTTATTTCAACGATACGGAAGAAACGCGCCGCGTTTTCCGCGACGGTTGGTTGCGGACCGGCGACCTGACGCGTCGGGATGAAGATGGCTTTTTGTGGATCGAAGGGCGGACAGGTGCATTTCTCAAAATCAGGGGAGCGCGCGTGAGTTTCGCCGAAGTGGAAGCAAGAGTTGCCGCTATTCCTGGGGTATATGAATGCGGTGCTTGTGCTGTCGATCATCCGGATGCGGGAGAAGCTCTGGTTTTGTTGATCGTGCCCGATGAGGGAGCGAAACTAAGGGCGGAAGAAATTCGCCACAACCTTCCTGCCCATTGGACGATCGATTCGATTCGGATTGTCGCAGAGCTGCCAAAAACATCGACGGGCAAGATAGCGCGTTCGGCGCTCTCGCTCTTGGGCAAGGAGCTTCTTGGAACCGCTTAGTGACAAGATAGACAGGTTTCTGTCGATCCCTCCTTATAGCCAGCCACCTGAAGAACGAGAGGCAGGGCTATTGGAACTGCTCAAGGAGGAGATCGAATGCGCCTGCCAGCGCCACGCCGGCTATCAGAACTATATCCGGCACTGGCCAATCGACTACCGGTCCGCTGGACAGGTTGCGGATCTTCCGTTTTTGCCGGTGGGAATTCTCAAAGCCAATCCGCCACTCTGCTTCGTAAGTCCGAGTGAGGTGAAAAGGACTTTGACTTCGAGCGCTACAACTTCCCAGTTGCCCAGCATGGTTGTGCTGGATAGCCCGACCTCGCGTCGCATGACAAAAGGGATCGTAACCATCGTCCGGGATTTCATCGGGCCATCCCGCAGGCCGTATCTGGTCGTGGATACTTCCGATTTCATGCGAGGCGAGAACGCTTTGGGTGCAAGGGGGGCGGCCATTCAGGGCCTGCAACCTTTTGCCAGTCTTACCACCTGCTGCCTTCAAGTGAACGAGCGGGGCGACTTGGCACTCAATCAACACAAATTGAGAGAATTTGCCGAGACTCATCACGATGTCGAAGTGCTTGTATATGGCTTTACTTTCATCCTTTGGCAACACCTGGTGAAGCCTCTTTTGGCAGAGGGCATCTGTCTCAATTTGCCTAAAATTCGGATCCTGCATAGTGGGGGCTGGAAGCGCCTGCAGGATCAGGCCGTTGAGAAAACGGTGTTCAATGAGCAGTTGGCGCGCGTGTTTGGCTGTTCCCCGGAATGCGTCATCGACTTCTACGGGATGGTTGAAAGCGTAGGCGTCATCTTCCCGGATTGTCCGATGGGCAACAAACATGGGCCGGCGTTCGGTGACGTAATTGTGCGTAATTCGCTCACTCTCGAACCGGTCGCGGCGGGAGAACAAGGCATAGTTCAGGTGTGCAGCGTTCTGCCAACGAGCTTTCCCGGCAATCTGCTGCTCACCGAAGACATGGCCCAGGTGATCGCCTATGATGGCTGTCCCTGCGGAAGACGGGGCATTAGCTTCCGGTTCGCTGGAAGGGTACCGAAAGCGGAACTCCGCGGCTGCGGAAATCTGGAAATCAAACGATCGGTGATGAACTAGATGACGACTCACTCCATGACCGGTCTTGTTCAAGCGGTTGATCTGCCTGCGCAGATCTCCGATGCAGCCGCCAAACTCCATCAGGTCGCTTCGAATGAGGAAATTCTGCCCAATGAAGTCTTGGCTATCTTCGACTCTTGGGCAAAGAGCCTCGACGCGCGCGAACTCGACGATCTGCCCGGAATCATCTTCCTCCGGATCTGGCTGAGACGGGGGACCCTGGAGCCCATCGTAACCCGCGAACTTGGGCCCAATAGCCTGGATGGGGAATGGACCGAATATGGTCGTGCCCGGTGCAGATTCTTTCCTCTGGGCGTGGTTGGCCACTGGCCTGCCGGCAACGTTGAGATCCAGCCGATTCTGTCCATGACCTGCGCTCTTCTTGGGGGCAATGCGGCCTTGGTGCGTGTTCCTGCCCGCCTTGTCGACTTGGCGCGTATCGTGATGGAAAAGTTGGCGATGAGCGATCCGGACGAGCGGCTGACTCGACGCATCTTCATGGCAGCCTTCGAACATGATCGCCGCGATCTGCACGCAGCCATGGCGAGCACGGTGGACGGAGCGATGATTTGGGGCGGACAGGAAGCAGTTCTGCAAGTCCGCTCTTTGCCCTTTCCCCATTGGGCGAGGTTGGCGGTGTTTGGACCCCGGATATCCGTTGCAGCGATGGACGCGGGCGCCTGGAGCACTCCTGACGAGCAGAAGACCTGGTGCCTGCGCATGGCGCGCGATCTTTGGCAATTTGACCAGCAGGCTTGTTCCTCCCCGCAGGTCCTCTATCTTGAGAAAAAGGCCGGTCACTCCACCGCCCAGTTTCTGTCGAGTCTGCAGCGCGCATTTGAGGCGGAAAACCGGGCGCATCCGCGACGAGCCATTCCCGCTGCATTGACTTCAACCATCTCCTTGGCGCGCGCATCTTGGCTACTGGGCGATGCCTCGCATACAGCAGTCTTTCCCATGGGGCCGGACTGGACGCTGCTGCTGGGCTCGGGAACGGATATTCCTCAACCGGTTCAAGGCAAGACCCTCACCGTGCTCGAAGTGGACGATCTGATGGATGCGGTCTCGAAGCTCGATGGAAATGTCCAGACGCTTGGCTTGGGCATGACCGATGGAGAAAGAGAGAAAGCGCTGGCTCTGTTAGCCGCACAAAGAGGTGTCGACCGAATCGTCAAACTGGGTCGCATGCATACTTTTGTTTCTCCCTGGGACGGTGTCGATCTGATCCGGCCGATGGTTCGGATGGCCCGCCATGTTCCCTCAACGGATTGAATACTCTCGAAATGGGGAATTCGAATCATGAAGGATGGCGAGGCATTTCTTAAAGGTCTGGCTTTAAAGGCCAGGATGTTCGCTTCCTCGGCACGAGCAACTGTCGAGGCCAACGATGAGCTCTCTTCGTGGTTGTTGGATCCGCTTGCCCGCTGGGCGCAAGCGGCCTATGGAGACCAGGCTTTCGAAGATGCCGCGAAAGGCTACGCCCAATACTGCATGGGCGTGTGGAAGTCACAGCAACTCTACGAGAAAAACGGGCGCTACGCTCCCGAACCCATGCCGGAGCTTGTTTCTGAAGTGTATGAACAGGAAGGCTACATGGTTCCCTACATGTGGGCGGCCATCCTGATTTATCCTTTTTGGCCATCGATGATCCACCACATCGCGCTCTACCGCAATGAATTTCTCAAACTGTTGCCACCCAACGCAAGGCTTCTGGAACTGGCTTCCGGCCACGGCGTCATGGGCCTGCTGGCAGCCGAGACGCGACCTGACATCCAGGTGAATGGCTTCGATATCAGCCCGCCAGCTGTAGCCGTATCCAACCGGCTGCTCGCCGTCTCCGGCAACGACCACCGCGTAAGTTTTGAAGTGAGAAATGCTCTTGAACTCGATATGGGAGAGCGGGGCGGAACCTACCAGGGAATCATTGCCGCTATGCTGGCGGAACATCTTGACGATCCACGCCCCCTGTTCAAGGTCATCGCCCATCATCTTGCGGACGACGGGATTGTCTTCTTCAGCACGGCGTTGGAGTCAGCTCAGCGTGATCATACCTTCGAGTTTCATCGTGAAAGTGAGGCGGTCCGGATGGCCGAAGAAGTTGGCCTCCGTGTAACCCGTCTGGTCTGCGATGCTGGATCCCCGGTACCGGGAGGCCGCTTTCTTCCGCGTGCGCTGGCCATGATCCTTCGTCGACGCTAGAGAGTCATTCCTGGGTAAATCAATCGTCAACCGTGTGAAGTGTTCTCCGACAGCGGGCAAACCAAAACCGATGACCATGACCTTCGAAGAAGTCAAATTGTGTCTCAAGCAACGGTTCCCAATGCTCATGGTTGATCGCGTTCTCGAGTTAGAGCCGGGGAAACGAGTCAAGACGCTCAAGAACGTGACTGGCAATGAGATTCAATTGCTCGGGCACTTTCCTGATCTTGCCATCATGCCAGGAACGTCCATCATTGAAGCAATAGGTCAGAGCGCGTCCCTGTTGTTCAGTCACACAACGGGAAAAGGCATGAGCCCAGGAGAGTTCATGGCCTTGGCCGCAGTGAATGACATGAGGTTTCTGGCTCCCGTGCTACCGGGTCACACCATCATCATGGAAGTGAAGATTCTGAAGATGACGGACGACGCCGCCCTGATCGAAGGATTTGCTTCCGTGGATGATACAGTCGTGACGCGTGGCAAGCTGAGCTTCGCCCGGATGGTTCCTTGAGTATGCAGAACTCTGTCCCAGAAGCTTGGATGTATGTTGGGGCGAAGGCATGGCACTATGCTTGTGCGCGGGAAGATGACTCGGAGCGCGAAGATTTCCGATGCTCGGCACGCCTCTTCGCCAACAAACCGAGCTGATTATTCTCTTAGCGATAGAAAGTGACTGGCGATACTCACCGAGGGTGAAAATCGAGAAGATATGAGCGACAGATCATTGGTTTCCGTTGTCATCCCCACTTACAATCGTTCGCATCAGACTATCTCATCTATAGAGAGTGTTCTGGCACAGAGCCATGTCCACGTCGAGGTTATAGTTGTAGACGATGGCTCCACGGACGGCTCCGCAGAGGTGATTGCGCAATTCGTTCGTCAGAAGACAAATGACTATCATAGGGTGCTCTTCCTTAGGCAGCCCAACCAGGGTGCAAGCATTGCGCGGAATACGGGTATCGCCGCGTCGCAAGGAGAATACATTGCATTTTTGGATTCGGATGACGTGTGGTTCCCTGAAAAATTGGAATGGCAACTGAGAGCGCTTGGACAGTTCAAGGAGTGCCGTGCCTGCGTCACGGACGCGCGCATGGTAAACGATTCGGGTATGGACAGCGGCAGTTTCGAATCGCACGGAAGAAACTATCAGCAAACGATTGGTGTCGAGCGCGGTGCATCGAGACTAATGGCAAAGTCGTTTTGTGGGTTTTGGATGTCCAGCTTGCTGGCAACGGCCGACGCGGTCAAGCAAATCGGCGGATTTAACCCCGATATTTCATTTGTGGAGGACCGCGATCTCCATTTTCGCCTATCGCTTGTTACCTCCGTTGCTTATGTCAACAAGCCGCTCGTCCGATTAGATAGAAACCCCACTCCACCGGGTGTGACGTGGCGGTCATGGGACAAACCGGAAGTGCAGTTTCGACAGCAGCAATTGATGTTGGAGAGCTGGCTCAAAATCAAGCCATTGCCATCGGGTGTGCGCAGCACTGTTAAGCGAGCTTTAGGAGCCCTGTACTCGCATCAGGCGAACTGGCATTTGGAGAATCTGCGATACCCGGAGGCGCGTCAGGCCGCCTCCAAAGCAGTGAAGCATAAGATCACCCCAGGAACGGTAGCCAAGCTTGGACTGATCTGGCTCGCGCCGTCTCTGACCAGGAGCGTTGTCCCAAAAACGAGGCCGACCGGGACTGGCGGCCACGCGTCCTGAGCCTTTATGTCAGTAACTTTGCAAACAGCACAGAACTCGTCGCAGGGAGACAGGCCCTCCTCCCTGCCGGCAAGACCCGACAGCGTGAATAAATGAGCGAAGCGGTTCAAATGTCCGTTGCAAACGATCGGTTCTCTGGGGTTTTCGCACGATACGCGGCTTCAAAAGTCGGTCGAAAATGTCTTGGGTCTTGCGTGTTTCATGGGCGACGCATTTGGAAGCGTCTCCCTGCTTCCATGCGCCGACTCTCAGGCCACTTATTCGGCAGACATTTAAATACCCTGGTCCGGCTTCAGGCTGATCGACAGCAATATTTCGCCACATTCTTTCTGCGGAACCGGCCTGCACTGGAATTGATGCGCCGTTTAGTGGATAGGACAGCTCAAGGATCAACCATCAATGTCTGTGTGCTGGCCTGCAGTAAGGGCGCGGAAGTGTACTCCATCGCGTGGACTCTCCGCTCCGCACGCCCGGACCTGAAAGTCCATATCCAGGCCATCGATATCTCACAGGAAATTCTGGACTTTGCAGAACGAGGCGTCTATTCGCTTACCGATGGTCATACCCTGAGCACCCCGGGCACTGATGAGAGAATTGGGACAGATTTGCATTGGAACACCCAGCGGGACCAAAGTGCATGGATCTTCGAGCGGATGGCCAGGGAAGAAATGGATGCGCTGTTTGACATTGAAAATGGGCAAGCCAGGGTCAAGCCATGGATCAAGGATGGAATCACCTGGCTTCGAGGAGACGCGAACGATCCTGAACTCGTCGAAGCCTTGAGCCCGCAAGATATTGTGGTGGCAAGCTGTTTTCTGTGCCACATGGCGCCCAAGGTAGCAGCAAAGTGCCTAGGTAATATCGCACAAATGGTCAGGCCCGGTGGATACCTGTTCGTATCTGGAATCGACTTGGACGTGCGAACCGAGGTGGCGCGAGAATTGGGCTGGGAACCGGTCAAGGACTTGATGAAGGAAATCCACGAAGGCGACATCTCGTTGAGAGAGGGGTGGCCTTTGGAATATTGGGGATTGGAGCCACTCGCGAGGTCCAGGCCCGACTGGCAGATTCGCTATGCTTCAGCTTTCCAGATCGGCGAAACGACCGTGAGAAGCACCTCTACCAAGTAAAGAAGCAAGTTTGGATACGCTAACTGATTGAGAAAGCTCGTTGACAAATCACTGCAGGGTGGGTAACTCAATGCACTTTTTGCAGACTGGACTCACTGGGGCATGGGTCATCGAACCAGATCCTCGTGAGGACGACCGAGGGCGTTTTCTAAGGGCCTGGTGTGCCCAGGAGTTTATGCAGCAAGGCCTCAATTTTGTGCCCGTCCAGGCCAATATGGGTTACAGCGTAAAGAGAGGGACGGTGCGCGGCATGCACTTCCAGGGAGGACCTGCAATTGAGGCTAAGCTCGTTCGATGCACCCGTGGAGCAATTTTCGATGTTGTCCTCGATCTCAGGCCAGAGTCCTCGTCGTATCGAAAGTGGTTTGGTGTTGAACTGACGCGGGCAAACGCCCGGATGCTATTCGTTCCGGAGCGTTGCGCGCACGGCTACCAGACGCTCGAAGATTCCACGGAAATCTACTACATGACTTCAGCACTCTATAGCCCAGTCGATGCCAGTGGAGTGCGATTCGACGACCCGATGTTTGCCATCCAGTGGCCTTTGACAGCTGCCGCTATATCTGAACAAGATCGCAACTGGCCGCTCGTTTAGCGTGAGGAGATGACTATGAACGTAGACACTGCGCTTCAAGAACGTGAAGCCTCCGGTCAACCGATCCGGGTAGGGATGATTGGCGCAGGGGCGACGGGCAGGGCCATCGCCTTGCAACTCGGAACACCTGTGCCGGGAATTCGCCTGGTGGCAATTGCTAACCGCACGTTGGAACACGGTGCGCGGGCATTCCAGGAGGCCGGTATCTCCTCCGGGTGGGTGCGTGCCGACTCCGCTCGGCGGGCCGAGACGGCAATCTCTCGAGGAGTCCCAGTGCTGACGGACGATCCGTCGGTACTTACCGGCTGCGATGCGATCGACATCCTGCTGGAAGTAACCGGAAGCGTTGAGCCTGCCGCCGCCTTGGCTCTCGATGCGTTCAAGCATGGCAAACACCTTGTGCTCGTGAACGCCGAGTTGGACTCCCTTCTCGGCCCGATTCTGAAGGAGAAGGCTGACCGCGCCGGCGTGGTGGTCACGCACACGGACGGGGATGAACCGGGCGTGGCCATGACTCTGCTTCGTTATCTCCGGTCGCTGGGACTCCGCCCCGTTGCGGCGGGCAACGTCAAGGGGATGGTTGATTACTATCGCAACCCGGATACCCAGCGGGCCTTTGCCGAGAAAAACGATCAGGACGTCAAGAAGGTCACCTCGTTTGCGGACTCGACGAAGCTCTCTATGGAAGCGACCGTCCTCGCCAACGCGACGGGATTTCATGCTGGACGGCGTGGCATGTATGGGCCTGCCTGCAAGGATGTTCGCGAGATGGCTGGGTTGCTTCCTGGCAATCAACTGCTCGATACCGGCCTGGTGGACTACGCTCTTGGAGCAGCACCTTACACGGGCGCGTTTGTGATCATCCACGAGGAGTCTCCGCTCAAGAAGATCCAGCTGGCGTACTATAAACTCGGCGATGGCCCTTTCTATGTCTTCTACACACCGTTTCACCTGCCTCACATTCAGATCGCTTCCACCATCGGTCGAGCGGTGATCCTTCGCGATCCGACGGTGGCCCCGATTGCGGGCCCTGTATGTGAAGTGGTGGCTGTTGCCAAGCGCGACCTCAAAGCTGGCGAGCGCCTCGACGGTGTCGGCGGGTTTTGTACGTATGGACTGATCGACAATATCGCAAACGCTCGCGCCGAGGGAGCTCTCCCCATCGCCCTTTCTGAAGGATGCGTGTTGCGCAGAGATGTCCTGAAGGACTGTGCGGTCACTTTCGACGATCTGGCATCGCCTCCTTCTGGTTTGGCCGCTTCTCTCTGGTGGGAACAGGCCGCGCACTGGTCACTCACGGAGCCGGCATCCCAACAGTCTTCGCTGGAGCCAGCTTCTGCCTCAACGATTTCGTGAAAATGGCGCATTGCTGAGGCATCGGAATTCATGGTGAATCATTCTTTTTGGAATGGGCGGAATGTCTTCGTCACCGGGCACACCGGTTTCAAGGGAAGCTGGCTTTTGTTATGGCTGAACTCGCTCGGTGCCAATGTGACGGGATACGCGCTTCAGCCACCAACCCATCCGAGTCTTTTCGAGCAGGCGGGTGTCGCAGATACAGTTCGTTCGATTTTCGCGGACGTTCGTGATTTCCCGCGGCTAAAAGCTGCTTTGGCCGAATGTCGTCCGGAAGTCGTGATACACATGGCCGCGCAATCTGTCGTGCGTCGCGGCTACGAAGATCCGATCGAGACGTATTCCTCGAACGTCATGGGCACGGTTCACCTGTTCGAAGCAGTGAGACAGCTAGGCCACGCGTGTTCGGTGGTCAACATCACGAGTGACAAATGCTATACGAACCGTGAGTGGGTCTGGCCATATCGGGAAGATGAGCCTATGGGCGGCCGGGATCCATACTCCAACTCCAAAGGATGCGCAGAACTCGTCACTGCCGCCTATCGGGAGTCGTTCTTCAACCCGAATTCGCACGAATGCGGCAGTGTAGCCCTGGCGAGCGCTCGTGCTGGGAATGTTATCGGTGGTGGGGATTGGACGAGGGACCAGCTCATTCCCGACATCATGAGAGCTTTTCTTGCCGGCAAGCCCTGCCTGATACGGAACCCCTCTGCCATTCGGCCTTGGCAGTTCGTCTTGGAGCCATTGCGCGGGTACTTGATGCTCGCTGAGCGGCTTGCAAAGGAGGCTTCCGCCTTCGCCACATCTTGGAACTTCGGACCTTCTGACACAGATGCCAAACCTGTGTCTTCGATAACGGACAGTTTGGCTCGGTCCTGGGGAGGGGGTGCCTCCTGGATTCGGGATTCAGCCATGCACCCGTCCGAGTCGCACTTGCTCAAGTTGGACATCTCCAAAGCAAGAGCCTGCTTGGAGTGGCATCCCGTGCTTCCATTGAATCAAGCGCTTGAATGGGTCGTTGAGTGGTATCGCGCTTTCGAGGCCGGCGCCGACCTTCGGCGTGTCACGCAGCAACAAATCGAGCGGTATCAGGCTTTATTGGAGAACTGAGGGCAGCTACATCATCAACGCCCGCTGAGCGGGTGCGAGGAGACGCACATCCTATGTCCGATCCAAACATCGTTATTCTGGGAAGCGGCATGGCTGGGGTTGGCGCTGCTCACCGGCTCCGCTCCGAAGGCCTCACACCCACAATGTACGATAAGAACGCTTACCACGGCGGCCATACAGCATCCTTCCGCTTCGATAGTGGCTTTCTCTTTGATATAGGGCCACATATCTCCTTTACAAAGGATCCACGGATCCAGGACTTACTCGCCGATAGCGTAGATCAGCAGTATGAGACCGTGCAGCTCAGCATTAACAATTATTGGCGCGGCTTCTGGCCGCAGCATCCGGCGCAGTTGCATCTCCACGGGCTGCCCGAAGATGTGATCATCAAGGTGATAAATGACTTTGCGGAGGAGCATCATGCACCCGAACGCGCAGTGAACAACTACGCGGACTGGCTGCTCGCAAGCTTTGGCCGGACTTTTGCAGAGCTCTTTCCGATGCAGTACACCCGAAAGTACCACCTCACCACAGCGGAAAATATGAGTACCGATTGGCTGGGTCCGCGCATCTACCGTCCCAGTCTTGAAGAAGTACTCCGTGGTGCGCTGTCACCGACGGCTCCGCAGATTCACTACATCACCAACTTCCGCTATCCAAAGCAAGGCGGATTTGTATCCTATCTGAATAAATTTATCCCGCTCGGAAACCTGAAGTTCAATTATGAAGTGGTCTCCATCAATCCGCGCCACAAACAACTGACCTTCTCCAACGGAGTCACGACACAGTACGACGCCTTGATTTCCTCGGTTCCGCTTCCTGACCTCATCCGAATCATTCAAGGCGCTCCGCAGGATGTGGTCGAAGCAGCTCAGCGTCTCGCATGCTCAACTTTGGTTCTGGTAAATATTGGTGTAGACCGGCAAGATATTTCCGGCGCTCACGTAACCTACTTCTACGACGAGGACATTTCCTTTACCCGTCTTAGCTTTCCTCACATGCTCTCCGCCACAAACGCGCCGGCAGGGACTGGAAGCATCCAGGCGGAAGTCTACTTTTCTGAAAAATATAGGCCTCTCACCGGTTCACCTGACGATTGGATTGAGCCAGTCATCAGCGATCTGCGGCGCTGCGGATACCTCCGCGAAGATGACCGTATCTTGCACAAGAAGGCGATGATGCACCGGTACGCAAACATCATCTTCGATTTGGATCGCGCGCCTGCAGTGAGGACTGTCCATGATTATCTCGATGACCTTGGCATCGCTTATTGCGGACGATATGGTGATTGGGGCTATTTGTGGACGGACGAAAGCTTCAAAAGTGGCGAGCAGGCTGCTGAACGTGCCATATCCGCTGTAAGCTGCCGTTCAAAAGCATAGCCCGAGGTCCAGATCCTTACCAGAGCAAGTGCAACGAACGTGGCTCTTGGAACCCCTTCGAGAGGCATGCCTAGGGACCCGACGGCGATCCTGGACGGACCATGGGAGCCGAATCTGACATTCCCGGCCACTGTGCGCATCAAGTCAGTGGACATGACCTGCTTCCATGAAGTCGAGCCGACCAAGCACCTCCACCTCTTCGTTAAAGACAGGCCCAGCCGGGCTCGCTTTACCTTTCACATAACCCCTGTTACCCAAGGAAGATCCTGATGAAAGTTGTACTGTTTTGCGGCGGTCTCGGGACGCGCATGCGCGACTATTCGGAATCGATTCCTAAGCCAATGGTTACGATCGGCTATCGGCCGATTCTTTGGCATGTGATGAAGTATTATGCGCACTTCGGACATAAAGACTTCATCCTCTGCCTGGGGTACCGAGCCGACGCCATTAAAAGGTACTTCCTGAATTACGACGAATGCGTCTCAAATGACTTTGTGCTATCGGCCGGCGGCAAGACGCTGGAACTCTCCAATAGCGATATCTCGGATTGGCGCATCACCTTCGTAGATACGGGCATCGATGCGAACATCGGGCAGAGACTGAAGGCCGCCGAGCGCTACTTGGGAAACGATGAAGTATTTCTGGCCAATTACAGCGACAATCTTACTGATTTCCACCTCCCCAACCTTATCGAATCCTTTTATAAGAGAAACAAGACGGCAGCGTTTCTTTGCGTCCGACCTTCATTGAGCTGCCATTTTGTGTCGATGGACAGCGGCGGACTCGTTCAGGAGATCAAGAGCATCGGCGACTCCGATATTCGCATCAACGGAGGGTATTTTGTCTTCAAGCGCTCGATCTTCGATTACATCAAGGATGGCGAGGAACTTGTGCAGGAGCCGTTTTGCAGGCTGATCCAAACCCAAGACTTGATGGCATATACGTACGATGGTTTCTGGAAGAGCATGGATACATTCAAGGAGAAACAGGAACTGGACGACTTGTCGGGCAAGGGAATCGCTCCCTGGCAGTTGTGGAAATCTCAACGGAGCAGTCATGGGGCTAACGGAAGCAAAGTCAACAATGCAGCGTCTCCGGTTCTGAAGGTCTAAGACTTCTGCGCAATCGTGGTTTCGTCTGTAACCAGGAAAGGATCGATTGTGAGCAGCGACAAGCACTCTCAGATGAGATACTCGGGCCCTGCAACGACTCCAAGAATCGGTCTTCTCCATCACTTGGGATTCGGAAATCTTGGCGACGAAGCCACTCTCGATGCAGTATTGCGAAACGTCAGAAGTCGGTGGCCTCACGCGGAGATTATCGCATTCAGCATGAATCCTTCTGATACTGAGACGCGGCACGGGATTACGTCCTACGCCCTGCGTCCATGCTGGAGATCTCATCCCGTCGCTTCCACGCCTCGGCCAAGCCCTTCGAAGGTCAAGAATCAGATCAAACAACGCCTCCGCGAATATCGCGCTCTTCGCGCGTTGCTCCGTGGGATCAAGACAATCACGGTAAGGCTGCCACTGGCATTCTTTCGAGAGCTCTCCTTCCTGGCCGAATCGTTCTCCATCGTAAGAGGAATCGATCTTCTCGTGGTCAGCGGCGGTGGCCAACTGCTCGACTCGTGGGGTGGAACGTGGGCATTTCCGTATACGCTCTTCAGGTGGGTTTGGCTTGCAAAGCTTGCGCGTGTGAAGTGCTACTTCATTAATGTCGGGGCCGGCCCGCTCGATAGGTCTCTCAGTAAATGGTTTGTTAAGCGATCGCTCGGTGCGGCAGAATATATCTCATTTCGAGATGGCGACTCGCGGGATCTTGTGCAGCGAATCGGATTCAGAGGCAACAGCGAAGTCTCCGTCGATTCGGCATACAGCTTCGACCTCTCGGGACGCTATTCTCCCGCCGCACGCGCAGGGCAGGAGTCGATCGTGGGCCTCAGCCCGATGGCGTATTGTGATCCTCGGCATTATTGGGACAAGAACCAAAGCGCCTACGAGGGTTACATGAGGAAGCTCGCTTCCTTCGGTGCATGGCTTGTCCAGAACCAGCACGGCTTGAATATTTTCAGCACTGAGACTTCGTTCGATGCGCATGCGATAGAGGATCTGACGAAGACGTTGAGTGCCGACATCGACCGTGGCGGTGCGGACAGTGTTGTCGTACATCCGGTCACCAATTTTTCAGACTTGGTTTCTGCTATCTGTGCCTCAGACTACGTCGTTACCAGCCGATATCATGGTGTTGTGTGGGCCCACCTGTTGAACAAACCCGTGCTGGCCATCTCGCATCATCGCAAGGTTGCCACATTGATGAACGACCTAGGCTTGTCAGAATATTGCGTGGATATCCGCACATTCGATCTTGATTTGCTCACGCATGCGTTTACGCGTCTTATCGAGAATCGTGACGCCGTCAAGGCTCGCATGGCGGATGAAGCGTGTCGCTATGAGAAAGCTCTGACCATTCAATTCGATCGCCTGTTCCCACGCGAGGCCATTGCAAAGGGGTAGAGATGATTTCATCCAAAGGACCACTAGTGAGTGTTATAACGCCTGTCTACAATGGCGCAGCATATTTGGAGGAGTGCATCGAAAGTGTGTTGGCGCAGACCTATACGCATTTCGATTACGTCATCGTCGACAATTGCAGCACGGACGGGACTGGCGCGATTGCCGAACGGTACGCCAGCAAAGATTCGCGAATCAGGGTATATCACAACGAAGAACTGTTGCCCATCATCGCCAACCATAACCGGGCGTTCAAGCTCATCTCTCCCAGCAGCAAATACTGCAAGGTGGTTTCAGGCGATGATTGGATTTACCCTGAGTGTCTCGCACGCATGGTTGAACTCGCTGAGGCGAATCCCTCGGTGGGGTTGGTTGGTTCTTATCAGCTTGCTGGGGGCGAAAAGTGGTACCTCAAGACGTACGGACTGCCCTACTCTTCAAATGTTGTGCCAGGTCATGAGATCGGGAGGGCACACTTACTTGGTACGCTGGATGTGCTTGGGAATCCGACATCAAGCCTATACCGGGCGGATTTGGTGAGGCGCACCGATTCTTTTTATCCGAATCCTACGGCGGAGGCGGATGTGAGCGGATGTTTCGAATGCCTCAAGGTCTCAGACTTTGGCTTCGTACATCAGGTACTTTCCTTCGAGAGGAGGCATCCAGGGCAGATCACCAATACTTCTGTGAGTCTCGAAGCCTACTTCACGAGCAAGATAAGCGATCTGCACTCCTACGGCCCCTTCTTCTTGGAACCCCGGGAGCGGGAAAAGCGTATCGAGGCGCTGTTGAAAGAGTATTACGAGAAGTTGGCGCTCTACGCAATTCACTTCAGAGATAAGGACTTCTGGAACTATACCAAAAGGCGCCTTCGAGAGGTTGGCGTGCCCTTCAGCGGAGCCAGGCTCGCAAAAGCGATTTCAGCTAAGGCCCTGGACTTGTTACTGAACCCCAAAGATACGTCCGAAAGGTTTCTGCGCCGGCTTCTTCCAGATTGAACTTCCTTGTACGGTGCTGGCTGCGTGGAGAGGGATGGAGATGAGCAAGTTTCTAATGATAGCTTCCGATTACAAACCCCTGCCTGGAGGAACCGCGGAATACCTCGATACTCTTGCACGGGGCCTTATGAATCTAGGGGACACGATCAAGGTCCTTGCGGTAGTCAAGCCGGAAGAGAAAGTGCGACGGCAATTCCTGGAAAGCTACGAACCGTGGGTGATCCCGTTCCTCATGCAGGTTGATCCGAAGCCCAAGAACACGCTGGGTAGAAAAGTTGTGAGCGTGCTCGAGATGCTTCGATGCAGTGATCGCACCTGCCGGAGACTTCTTGCGAGTAGATCCGTGTTTAAGTCCTCGGCGGATTCTGTCAAAAGGCTCCAAACGATATTGTCGGAAGAGAAGCCGGAGACGATCATCTTCGGCCATTTGGACATAAACCTTTATCCGCTCGCTTTGTGCATCCTGGACTCGAAGTTACCCTATGTTGTGATCGCTCATGACTCCGAGATTCTCCAAGTGTCCCGTCGGCGCAACGGCGCTCTCCTCCGCAAGACGATGCTCCGAGGGGCGACATGGATTGCGGCAAATTCTCGTTATACCAAGGCATTGACTGAAGTGTGGAGAATCCCATCCGACCAGGTCAAGGTGGTGTGTCCGCCGATATCGCAGGAAGTGATTGACGAATCCGCGGTCTTGGAGTCCAAACCGCGAGATGATGGCGGTTTCACTGTTGTGACAATCTGCAGACTTGTGAAAGGCAAGGGTATTGACCTTGTTCTTCACGCCCTGAAGATTCTCGAAGCCAGGGGGATTCAGTATCAATATATGATTGGCGGGGATGGTCCCGAGCGAGAGTCTCTTGAAGCCATGGTAGATGCGCTTGAACTGCGAGGCAAAGTTCATTTTGAAGGATTAGTTGAGGGCCAAAGAAAATGGCAGCTCCTGCGGATGGGCGATGTGTTTGTTACCCCTTCGCGGTTCGACCCGACACTTCCATGGAGGGAAGGCTTCGGCATTGCGTTTATCGAGGCTGCCGCATTCGGACTTCCCGCAGTTGCATCGAAGAGCGGAGGAATTCCTGAAGCAGTAGTGGATGGCGAGACTGGGATGTTAGTTCCCGAAGAGTCTGCATCGGGCATTGCAGATGCGTTGACTTTCCTTTGCAGAAATCCTGAAATTCGACTGAAGATGGGCACGGCTGCTAGGGAGCGTGCCAGGCGGCAGTTTTCTTCATGCGCTATCGCAGCTCAATTTAAAGAGGAAATCCTAAACGCAGTTCATCTCTGATCAAAGGATGCTAAAGAGATCATCGGGTGTCTGAACCGTGCATGACGGCGCCGAAAGACCAAGATATCAATGAAAAATCTAAAAGAGAAAACCCTTCGCGGCGGCGTGGCTAGGCTGTGTAATCTGGCGGCATCCTTTCTTCTTCGCATTCTTTCCGTCATGATCCTGGCGCGCCTTCTGGGTCCGGAAGACTTTGGATTGGTGGGTATGGTGACGGCCTTTACCGGCGTCTTGGGCCTATTCCGGGATTTCGGCCTTTCCGCCGCCTCAATCCAACTCGAGACTGTCTCGAATGAACAGAAGTCGACATTATTCTGGATCAATCTAGCCGTAGGAGCTATCCTTGCCATTTTGTCGTTCGCAATGGCGCCAGCGATCGCTGCTTTCTACCATGAGCCACGCCTCTTTCGAGTCGCAACTGTTCTGGCGCTTGCGTTCCTCTTCAATTCCGCGGGAGTGCAGCACGGGGCGATGCTTCAACGGGAGATGCGCTTCACCGCCTTATCGGTGATCGGCACGCTAGGTTCGCTCGTTGGTACTTTGATTGCGATTGGCGGCGCCTTGGCCGGTTATGGATACTGGTCCCTTGTAGCGATGACAGTCGCGACACCAGCAACAATCACGGTCGGCGCTTGGCTGGCTACATCCTGGGTTCCTGGCCTGCCCCGCAGGCGGGTAGGTGTTCGTTCCATGATGCGCTACGGCGGCACGCTCACCTTGAATGGCCTGCTCATTTATATCGCCACAAATTCTGAGAAGGTCCTATTAGGCAGATACTGGGGAGCCGACGCAATCGGAATCTACGGAAGAGCATACCAGCTCAACAATATTCCCGCGGACAGCTTGAATTCGACGGTGGGTGAGGTGGCGTTTGCGGCGTTATCACGCCTCCAAGGAGAGCCGGCCCGGCTCAAGAGCTACTTCTTGAAAGGCTATTCTCTGGTCATGTCCCTCAGTTTGCCGATTACAATTGCCTCTGCTCTTTTTGCACGTGACATCATCTTTGCTCTTCTGGGACCGAAATGGAAAGATGCTGTTCCTGTGTTTCGCTTGCTTTCGCCCACGATCCTAGTGTTCGCAATTGTCAATCCCCTGGCATGGTTGCTCTGTTCAAGTGGCCAAGTTGGACGCCTTTTGAAGATGGCCTTGGTGATAACTCCCATTATGATTGGCAGTTATCTTCTGGCAGTACCCTACGGTCCCAAAGGAGTTGCATTCGCTTACTCTGCGCTGATGGTGCTTTGGAGTTTTCCTGCCATCGCATGGGCTGTACAAGGCACTAATATCTCTTTTCGCGATATTTTGTTCACGGCGAGCCACCCACTCGTTTCAAGTGTCGTCGCCGGAGTCCTGGCCTATGGCGCAAGCCTCATTTGCAGCCAATCGACATCCTCGTTGCTCCGACTTGCGCTGGAAGGCGCCATATTCTCGAGTGCATACGTTGGAATGCTCTTATTTGTGATGGGACACAAAACGCAATACGTGGATCTTTTCAAAAGCTTGATGAGACGTTCACTCTCCGAGCCGAGCTTGGTCGAATAGTGGCCCGCTCGACAAGTTCTACCATGCACTTCTTCCATATTCTGCGGTGCTCAATACGATTCGGATCTGTGAAAGGGAACTCAGTGAAGTGGCGTGGAGCTGAAGAAGTACCAATGCTTCGTGGAGCGCTGCGGTTTGGCGTTTGCTGTCAAGAGGGTGGCGCGCACACAGTCCAGCCGCAAGTCATCCAAGTGATAACCAAGACGGAGTCAGTCGGGCTTGCATCCTGCAAGGACTATGGCAGGTTCGGCCGGCAGACGGGCAGGACGCCCAGAAAGGTCCGAGGCCAGGTTAACAACGAGCAATCTGGCCATGTGGAACTGGTGTCCACCCTCCTATGATTCACCTCAATCTGAGTTCAGAGAAGAGCGGTGCGCTGCAAGTCTTGTGTCTGGGTTGCCATTCGGATGACATCGAAATCGGCTGTGGCGGCACCATCCTTGGACTGGCCGAGCAATTCCCGAACTGCGAATTCCATTGGGTCGTCTTCAGTGCCCTCGGGCCACGGCGGGCCGAAGCGGAGCGCGCCGCGGAATTGTTTGTTGATCCGGTGCGGATGAAAGGGAAGCTGCTGAAGAGTTTTCCAGATTCCTTCATGCCGTTTGTGGGCGCCGAAGTGAAGTCGGCATTCGAGGAACTGAAGAGTATATCTCCGGACCTCATTTTCACCCACAGCCGGCGAGATGCTCATCAGGACCATCGCCTCATTGCGGAGCTTACTTGGAACACTTTTCGGGATCACCTCATCCTCGAGTACGAGATCCCCAAATATGACGGCGACCTTGGACAACCCAGTGTCTTTGTGCCTCTCGAACGGGATGTCTGTCAAAAGAAGGTCCAATACATCATGGAAGCGTTCCCGTCGCAGCACGCAAAGCGCTGGTTTGAGCCGGAGACCTTTTTGTCCTTGATGCGCATACGGGGAATGGAATGCAATGCTGCCAGCGGTTATGCTGAAGCGTTTTATTGCCGCAAGCTTGTCTTATGAACTAAGCCAGGCAAACTGACCGAATAGGCGCCGGCTGCCTGAATGTGGTGTCCCAACAGGTCCGTCTGAAACTCCTGCCTTAAGCCTGGATTCCGAGGCGAAAGAAACTCAACGCGCGTCGATGGAGGAATCGTTTATGCCTTTGCAACTAGAGAGTACGCATCTCGGTGGGGATGTCGTCGTCATTGTGCCGACAGTTATCGGGGATGATCGCGGCTTTTTCATGGAGACCTACCGCTATGACAACTTCCGCGACCTGGGACTGCCGACCGACTGGGTACAAGACAATCACTCGCGCTCGGCGAAGGGAGTGCTTCGTGGCCTTCATTTCCAGTGGAATCCTCCCATGAGCAAACTGATGCGCGTGACGCGCGGCGCTGCGTTCCTGGTCGCCGTCGACATTCGCAAGGGTTCGCCAACGCTTGGCCAATGGTTCGGCCTCGAATCGACCGCTGAGAACAAGAAGCAGGTATACGCGCCGTATGGCTTCGCGCGCGGCTTCTGCGCCCTTACCGATGAGTGCGAGGTGCAGTACAAGTGCACGGGCATCTACAATTCAGGCGCTGAATCCGGCATTTACTCGAGAGATCCTGAGATCGGCATCGAGTGGCCGATAAAGGACGCGATCCTTTCTGCAAAGGATGCTAAGGCGCAGTCGTTGAAAGACTGGCTGGCGTCCCCTCTTTCCGACAATATCGTCTACCAATCCAACCTAACGCTTGCGGGGGAGTAAATATGCGTATTCTGATCGCTGGTGGCGCGGGCTACGTTGGGTCCGCATTGATTCCACATCTTCTGGATCGCGGATACAAGATCGATGTCGTCGACTTGTTCTGGTTTGGCCATCACCTGCCGGCCGATGCCGGCGTCCTTGCCAAAGACATCTTTGACTTGCAAGTGTCCGATCTCTCCGGTTACGACCAGGTTATCTTCCTGGCTGGTCTCTCAAATGACCCCATGGCCGATTTCTCGCCGGCCAAGAACTTCATCTTCAATGCTTCGGCGCCGGCCTATCTGGCCTACATTGCCAAGAAGGCCAAGGTCAGACGATATATCTATGCAAGCTCCTGCTCGGTGTATGGATACACGGAGAACGAACTCTTCGATGAAGAGTCTCCCGTGAACTCGTCGTACCCTTATGGCATCTCGAAGCTGCAAGGAGAGCGTGCTGTTCTGCAGATGGTCGATGCGGAGTTCTCCGTCGTCGCTCTGCGCAAGGGCACCGTCTCCGGATACAGCCCACGCATGCGCTACGATCTGCTCATCAATACGATGTTCAAGTGTGCCATGGACGAGGGGGTGATCCACGTCAACGATCCAGCGATATGGCGGCCTTTCCTCAGCATCGAAGACGCTGCCATGGCCTATACGCGCGCCGTTGAAGCCAATGAGTCCATCAACGGCATCTTTAACGTCGCCTCCGGTAACCATACTGTGGGTGAAGTCGCCGATCTGGTGAAATTCGCTGTTGAAGAAGAGTTTGGCAAGAAGATCGCGATTGACATCCGGTACGTCAAAGACGCGCGCAACTACAAGGTCTCGATCGAGCGGGCCAAGACAATCCTCAGTTTCCATCCCCATCACAGCGTGAAGTCGATCGTGCGCCACCTGATCACCAATATGGACAAGTGCAGCGATTGGGATAATCCGCGATACTACAACATCAACGTCTTTAAGGAGCGGGAGAGCCTGAGCCCTGTTGGTGTATATGCTTTGCCCTCCGCCGCGGGAGGCAGGGGATGAAGGTTGTCGTCCTTGGATCCATCGGGCAGCTTGGCAGTGACGTCTGCGCCGCATTCCTCAGCAATGGCGACGATGTTGTCGGTCTCTCTCATGCAGATCTGGAGCTCGCTTCGGCCACCTCGGTCGAGACCGTGCTTTCAAGCTGCATGCCGGAGCTGATCGTCAATACGGCGGCTATGCACCATGTCGAAAAATGTGAGTCCGACCCCATGGGCGCATTTGCAGTAAATGCGCTCGGAGCAAAACACATAGCGGAGTGGGCGAAGCGCAACGGCGCAAGGGTGATGTACATCAGCACGGATTATGTGTTCGATGGCAACAAAGCCACTCCTTATCTGGAAACCGACCTTCCCGCTCCCCTGAATGCCTATGGTGTCACGAAAATGGCGGGAGAATATTTCACTGCCGCTATTGCCCCGCAACACTTTATACTTCGCGTGTCTGCGATCTACGGCCAGCAACCCTGCCGTGCCAAGGGTGGCCTGAACTTCGTTGAACTGATGCTGAAGTTATCAAAGGAGCGAGACGAGTTGCGAGTGGTTGACGATGAGTTTATAACCCCCACGCCGACTGCGCAGATTGCTGCGCAACTGGTTGCGCTCAGTCGCTCGAGTAACTACGGCCTGTACCACGGAACGGCCGAGGGAAGCTGTTCATGGTACGAGTTTGCCCGCGAGATATTCCGCGTCACCGACACGAAGATTCGCCTGGAGAGGGCTCGACCTGGAGAATTCCCCGCAAAAGTGCCGCGTCCCAAGTACTCCGTCCTGGAGAATAGTGCTCTCAAAGTAGTTGGGTTGAATGTGTTCACCGATTGGAGCGAAGGGCTGAAGTGTTACCTCAATGCTCGCGCTCAGGCGGCGGTAATCGCGTCCTAGCAACGCAGAAAGCTGTGTTCTCACAATGAATGAAAGACAGTGTGACGTCGCCATTATTGGGGCGGGGATCGTTGGGCTGGCCGTCGGATTGCAACTGGTTCGCAAGAACCCCGGCCTGAAAACCATCGTTCTTGAAAAGGAAGGCGAAGTAGCCTTTCACCAGACAGGACATAACAGTGGCGTCATGCACTCTGGCTTGTATTACAAGCCCGGTTCGCTGAAAGCTCGGCTTTGTGTCGAGGGCCGGGCGGCCATGATTGAATTCTGCGAAGAACACGGGATTCCATATGAATTGTGTGGCAAGATCATCGTTGCCACTGAAGAGCGCGAGATTCCGGGCCTTCGCGAACTTCAGCGCCGCGGACGCGCCAACGGCGTCCTGGGCCTTCGGGAACTGGATGCCGGCGAGATCCGTGAGATCGAGCCGCATACTTTGGGCATATGCGGACTCCATGTGCCGAGCACGGGGATTACGGACTTCAAGATGGTCTCGGCAAAGTATGCGGAACTGATCCGGGAGGGAGAAGGGGAGGTTTTTACTGCCTCCGGTGTCGACCGCATTGTGCGCAAGCCTGGTGCGATTGTGCTGGAGACCGCTTCCGGCGCCGTGCACGCGCGGTTCGTTGTCAATTGCGCCGGATTGCAGAGTGACCTCGTCGCCAGAATGGCAGGAGCCAGTCTTGGCCTTCGCATCATACCGTTCCGTGGCGAATACTATGAACTCGTGCCTTCCAAGCAATATCTCGTCAAGAATCTCGTGTACCCTGTCGCCGATCCCCGCTTTCCTTTCCTGGGCGTGCACTTCACCCGGCGCATCGACGGAGGTGTTGAGGCGGGACCCAATGCCGTACTTGCGTTCAAGCGCGAAGGGTATACCCGGACATCTTTTAGTCTGACTGACACTCTGTCGACCAGCTTGTTCCCGGGCTTCTGGAAGATGGCATCTCACAACTTGAAAAGCGGAATGGGAGAAATGTACCGCTCCTGGAATAAGCACGCATTTACGCGGGCTCTGCAGAAGCTATTGCCGGATCTGACTGAGCAGGACATTCAGCCTGGAGGCTCAGGCGTACGGGCTCAGGCGTTGGACAGCTCCGGCAATCTGCTGGACGATTTCCATTTCACCTATCAGGATCGTATTCTCCATGTTTGCAATGTTCCCTCCCCGGCGGCAACAGCGTCCCTGGTGATCGGCAGGGAGATTGTCTCAACCCTCGGCAGGAATGCCGACTTTAAAAAGGTCCAGGTTGCCGTGTAACGCGGTGCATCAAGGCGAGCTATCGGCCTCGCCGTGAAAGGATCGCCGGCTCCCGTCAGGACTGTGGAACTGTCACAGTTACCGTGTTGGAGGGAGCGCTTTCAACGCCGGAAGCGTCGACGCTTTCTACGGTGTAATCGTAGGTGATTCCGCTCTGAACTGTGATATCGACATAGGTCGTCGCGGTATCTTCCGACGAATTCAACAACTGGCTCGTAGAACCGCCGCCTGTTGAACGATAAATGTTGTAGCCCACTACCGGATCGGCGGAAGCACTTGGTGCTTCCCAACTCAATTTGACCTCAAAGGATGCGTCAGAAGTACCTGTACCGCTCAGGCTGATGACCGCCGTGGCGCCGGTTGAAGAGTTGCTGATGATGGTCAACTTGCCGGTTGCCGCGCCAACGACGGTTGGATCGAACTGCACAGCCAGCGTTGCTGTTCGGCCAGGATACAAAGTGATGGGGAACGTGATGGGGTACAGCGTGAAGCCGGGCCCTGTCACCGTTGCCGAACTGACCGTCACCGGTTCGTTGCCTGTGGACGTCAAAACCACGGACTGCGTCGCTGGCGTGTTGAGCGGTACTTTGCCGAAAGCCACGGTGGTCGCGTTGACGCTCAGGGTCGGTGCCGAGGGATTCAACCGCACAACAAAACTCTTTGAGACGCTTCCCGCACTCGCCGTGAGGGTCACCGTCTGTGCAGTGGTAACCCCTGAAACGGTGGCTGTGAAGTAGGCGATAGTCCCATTTGCCGGCACCGTCACCGCGGCTGGAACCGTGATGGCCGGATTGCTGCTGGTTAGGCTCACCCTCAGACCGCCGTTCGCTGCCGGCGCGGTCAGAGTCACTGTGCAGGCGTCAGTGCCAGGTCCCGTTATGGACGCGCGACTGCAGGTGAAACCACTCAACGCTAGCGGCGGCGCGCTTGACGTACCTATGCCGCTCAGGCCGATGCCTATCTTGGCACCTGTTGAAGAATCACTACTGATGGTCAGCTGACCTGTCGCAGGGCCAGTGGTGGCAGGCTTGAATTCCACCGTCAGTCTCGCTGTCTGGCCAGGATTCAAAGTGAGCGGGAACGAGACGCCCGACACCTTGAAGGCTGCTCCCGTCACCGTTGCCGCGCTGACCGTCACCGGCGCGTCGCCTTTGGACCATAAGACCAGAGACTGCTTCGCTGTGGCGTTGACTGCCACATTGCCGAATGCCATGCTGGTCGCACTGGGCCTCAGGATCGGGAACGAGGCATTCAACCGCAGAGTAAAGTGCTCGGAAACGTCGCCTGCACTCGCCGTCAACGTCGCCCACTGCACGTTGGCGACCCACGACGCGGTAGCTGTGAACGTGGCGCTGGTCGCATCTGCAGGCACTGTCACCGTGGTTGGCACTGACACTGCTGCGTTGTTGCTGGCTAGGCTCACACTCAGGCCGCCGCTCGGTGCTGCTCCGGTCAGCGTTACCATGCAGGCGTCTGTCGCCGATCCTGTGATGGACCAGCTAGTGCAGAACAGTCCGTCCAGCTTTGGAGTCGGCCTACGTGCCGTGCCCGTGCCGGTCAGGCTGATCGCCGCCAGAGGGCTGGTCGAACTGCTGCTGGTCACGGTTAACTGACCTGTTGCCACACCCGCGGCGACCGGATCGAATTGCACACTCAAACTATAGGTACTACCAGCCGCTAAAGTGATCGGCAAATTGCTCTGTTCGCGGACGGAGAAGGATTGCCCAGTCATACTCAACTGGGTAACATGGATCGCCTCCACATTCCGATTGACAAGAGAGACCTTCATGCTGGCAGTCTGACCGATCGGCACATCGCCAAAATTAACGTTGCTTGAGGATGCGACGAGAGTTCTGGGCCCCGACCCCAGTACTACCTGTCCGCCACAACCGGACAAGACGAGGGGGAGACTGCAGAACAACATCAATAGGGAGAGAAATCCAGTGCGCCAAAGGCCGCGCCCGCCGATTTCCTCGCGCCTGCCTGCAAGGCGTTGATTGGGGCGCGAGTTCCAGGCAGAGCGGCGCCCATCCTTCGTGGTCAATGCGAGGCTCCATGGGGGGGCAAAGTAGAATTCGTACACTTGCTTCACCGTTGCAATCGTTTTCGAGCATTCTCAGCCGTTTGTGGTTCGCAGCCCTCTTGAAGGTGCATTCAAGCAACATAGAGGTTTGCCCGTTTCTTCACGCCAGCCGTGACGGTGCGCATATATTCCCAGGGGGATGCCATTATCGAATCGCATCAAGCAATCCTAAATATGTTTTCCACTTAACAGAGAAGTACTCAAATCCATCTCGCCTCATCTTGCCCCTTTTCCTTATGGAAGACTAATAGAAGTGCTTGATGTGGAGGGGTTTAGAGCGACACATTACTCAGTGGTATGGTTACCACTCTTGGCGTCGCACCTAGGACCAAATCGGCCAGAACTTCGGTCAATTCCTGTGAAATCGCTACTAAAATCAGCTCGTTAGTTCCGGTTAGAATCGCTGAGGTAGTCCCCATTGCCAACACGCGTGATCGTTAATCGCTGCCGCGAGCGCTCAGTATGCTGGCAGATGAGGCGTTGGCCCTCAAAAGTGAAAGCTCATGCCACTTCATCTAGCAATAGTTGTGCCAATAAGACGATTTCGCGGACTAGATGCATATTGAATTCATATCGTTCGACTTAGAAGAGAACAATCCGCCAAGCCGCCCAATCCCAAGCTCCCTGGACGTCGCTAGCTATGAAAATTTTTCCCGGATGGGAATTATTTTCCCAGCTGGACCGGTGGTCTGCTCCATCCATCTGGCGTCCGCGGTTCTCATCAAGCTGCCAGGGTCCAGCGAGGGCAGGGTCAGTAAACGGGATTCCACAACCATGATCTGAATCAAGAAAAGGCTCCCATCGCTGGGAGCCTTTTCTTGATTTGAGCTTGTAATGAATCCGCAACAAATGCGCCAAGTCTGTTGAAGTACCACTCAACCCCTTGCGTTCGTGGCGGATTCCTCACTACAGCCTGACGAGGTTCTCTCATCCTCCCCTTAGTTGCTTCGTAAGCGTCATTTTCTGGCCGCCTTGTTTTGGGGTTGTTCAGGGTTCAAGCTCGACTTGTGGCGGCCATGTGGCCACGGAGGGTTTGGATGGAAGTTGGAGCCGAGGTTGGGGA